>Ga0180007_10003351_pt1 | contig 17946 bp, 11 predicted proteins | sample MM_PC_MetaG_FD_121122 | JGI IMG/M metagenome (GOLD analysis project Ga0180007, IMG submission 121122) | Groundwater microbial communities from the Aspo Hard Rock Laboratory (HRL) deep subsurface site, Sweden - MM_PC_MetaG | ecosystem: Environmental > Aquatic > Deep subsurface > Groundwater... | reverse complement strand
TAGCCTGCGTAATGTTTCAATAATGCAATTAAACGCAAGCTAAAGCTTGCGACTACCACTATTTAATAATAATATCCGTTTGAGCAACAGACCGAATAGATGCGATAACTAAAAATAGAGCAGGAAACCGATATCGAGTCCGTATTGATCTGTTTTGCTGGAGGGTTCATATCCATATCCCCACAGCACTCCCTGGTATGTTAATTCAAAAATATCACTTTCTCCTATGGCTGAATATTCGTACCATGGGGTAAATGAGATCCCGATATTTGATTTAAAGATATAAGAAACAGAGCTTTCTATTTTAAATCCTGTTTCATTTCCCAGAGTGCCTTCCGGTTCATTGAAATCCGGACTCAGATCAGTAAGAAATACTTTAATCTTACCTTTGAACATGAACCTGGCAGAAACATCCATAGCAAAAGTGAAGCGGTCTGTTATTCGAAATACAGGCCTTATTCCGACAGGAACATAACACCAGGAATAGTCCTCTCCATAAAAGCCCTCATCCAGCCCGCCTCTGTGCCAGAAGTGATACCCGATCCCTGAGTATGGATTTATATAAAAGGTATTATTGACTATTCTCAGAACAAAACCAAAATGAGTTGAAAAATTGATCAAAGAATTGCCGGTTTCTCCTGTGAGTGGTTCCCCGGATTGGGTAGACCCGTCATATTTTGTATTACCATAGGTATATTCACCGGTTAACCGGAAATAAATGGGAAATTTAATACCTTGAAATGAATAGTCTATAAAGATGCCTGGAAGCCATCCGTTTTCTGTGCTTTTAAAAGGGGGCTCAACGATCTCTCTATAATCATAATGATAGTACTTTAATCCCAGTGTCAGAGTATGCATTTTGATCGAGGGGGATGAAAAGCTTTTTGTTAAATTGTATCCGCATTCAGAACAGAACCCATGGCCGGGTATGATTTTTACCCCACAGTTCGGGCAGAATTTATTATGATCAGAATTTATTTTTGTATTGGTTTCAATTGAATAGCTTTTACAGGGAATGATCAGTCCTGACAGAATAAGGACCAGTACCAGGAAAAGAATTTTTTTCAAATTTTAAGCCCTATTCCAAGATACAGCCCCATGCCATCACCGTTCAGCTCCTTCCATTGCGGCTGAATGTTGCCCGGTACCAGCTTGGTTCCGTTTTCAACCCCGTCTTTGAATTTATATGTGACCGGGCTGTACCGGAATTCAAAATAACCGAATAAATAGTCATACACAAGAGATGTGAAATGAAGGCCGATTATTACTTCCGCACCCAGGGCTGTTTTATAATTCAGTTCACTCTTGTAATCAGGAGCGTCCACTGCCAGTGTCGGGCTGAAGTAAATACCCATTCCGGGGCCGGCTGTCAGATGAAAGAGACTGTCAAAGAGCTCACCCAGACTCAGGTGAAACAGAAGGGCACTCTTTAAAGGCAGTCTTGAAAAGGTCCCGTCAGCATTGGAAACATTGATATTGAATGCACCCCAGTAGTAGCCGAAGCTGGTCTTTAATTTTAAAAAACGGGTAAAATAGATGCTGTTTGCCAGTCCGTACCCTATCCTTCCTCCCAGTTCATTCTTTATCTCTTTTCCATCTAATGTCATACCTACCGGTGGTGACTCTTCTCCACCTAAAAAAGCCAAAAATAAAGAAAATTCAATTTTTCGATAATAGTTCTTTCTCTCCCTTACAGGGGAAACATGAATATCCGTAGAAGTCAATTTGAATCCGCAGTGAGGGCAGAATTTTGCATCTTTGGGCATGGGCTCATCACAATTCGGGCAGTTCTTTTCAGATGGCTCGGAAATTTTTTCTGTCGTTTCAGGGTCAATTTTGTCAGCCTGGACCAGATAGAACGGATCGTTTACAGCTTTTACGGAATTGGAAAGACCTGATATTAAAAGCAAAGATATAATAATTAATTTTTTCATGACATCTCCTTTTAATGACTGTTTATGGATTTTTTAAAATATTTAAATAAATTTGTTTGTCAATATAAAATTAATGGAATCATCTTTTAATATTTGGGTTGACATAGTAATTTAAAGATTTAAATTTGAACCATTATTCCAGCTGACAATAATTAAAGGAGGTTATGTATGAAGATACGTTCATTTATTGTAGTAATTCTTGCTTTCATGGTTACCATCATGTCTGTGGATTCAGGACTGGCAAGAAGTAAAGCAGCCAGAAAAGCGGCTGTAAAAAGAAAAGTAGTGAAACAGAGGGTTGTGAAAAAAGCGGCCTCAAAGAGGATCTTAAGAAGAACGGCTGTGGTTATTCGTGCGGCACATAAAGCCGTAAAAGAGAACAAAGTATATACCGGAAATCTGGCAAAGGCTATCCGTCACCAGAAGTATGCCCGGATATTATTTATAAAAGGAGCTTTCAAGGTTTCGGCAATGCATTCTTTACGGGCCAGAAAACTTGCATGGCTGGCTTTAAAAGCAAATAAAGTGGAGCAGCCGAAAGAGGGCGAAATGGATAAAGAAGAAACCTCTATTTTAGAGGAAGCGACTGATGCAGAAAAGATGGACAAGGATGCAGAAGAAGCTTTTCCGGATGACTCTATTAAAGATGAAGATATTTCTGATATCCCCGATTTGGACCTCGAAGAGAAAAAATAAGGATTTATATTAGTATTTATAAGCCATGTTCCGATAGTTTATTCCGGAACATGGCTTTTTTTATTTTCACAGAAAATATTTATTTAGCCAGGTGAAAGGTGATCCCGATCAGTAAGCAGGCACCGCTTCCATAGGCCAGTCCGTTTCTCAATTCATGTAACTGGTGCCTTCTCTTGTTGTCCCCTCTGTCCAGGGCTCTCTCTTCTTCATACCATGACCAGCCGGACCCGACCAGGCAGAGTGCTGAAGTAATATACCAGAAGGCCGGCTTTGTCAGCAGAGAATTACCAAGGCAGCAGTCACTCCCTTTGACAAGCTGGGCATTAACATACTCCGTCCTGTTTCCCGGTACCGATACAGTAGAATAAAAACTGCGATATCCGCTCTTCTTTATTCGCAAATTATATTTATCTTCCGGGATCTTTTCCAGAAAGAGGGGAGTTGCTCCTTTTAAGGAGCTGTTAAGATAGACATTCGCATCTGAAGGAGTGGAGGTTACTCTTAAATTCCCTTTTGGCTTTTCTATCAGGTTAAATGTGTACGATGATAATTTGCTGTCCATGATCTGTATTTTGTCGTTAAAGTCATGATACCCGTATTTTTTAAGACTGATATCATGATATCCTGCGGGAATGTTCTTAATAGTACTTCCCGTGGTTCCCATCTTCTTGTTGTCAAGATAGAGATCACATGGTGTGGGCGTGGAAAGGACTATCAGATCTCCCTTTAATGCATCAAGCGTTGCAGTGATATTGTTTGGATATCCGCCGGAGAAGCTGATCTGTTTCTCCCAGGTGCGGTACCCGGTCTTCCTGAATGTTATATTGTAACTCCCGTCTGTAAGATCAACTAATTCAAAGGGGGTAACACCGACGATCCTGTTGTTCATCATTACTTCAGCACTCCCCGGAGTGGAAGAGAATGAATACTTTTTTACCTCTTTTTGCAGTGAATATGTTCTATTTACTTCCTGCTCTGTCCCCGTGATCTGCAATCGTGTGCTGTAGGGGTTATATCCCGATTTAGTTAAATTTACAACATAGTCTCCAGCGCCTATTTTAAATCGCAGGGGGGTATTTCCGTAAGAGATATTATTAAGCTGCACCTGTGCACCGTCAGGAGTAGAATTGAGGGAAAGATAGGTTTCCTTTGCCAGGAGATCTATGTTGATCTCTTCTGCTTCTTCTGACTCTATGATAACATTGCCTGTCCAATCCTGGTAATTCTGTTTTTTGATCGTCACTCCATAGTTACCGGGATCCAGTGTGATGATCCCGGGTGTTACGTTTTGCAGTTTATTATTTATATAGATCGATGCATCCGGCGGTCTGGTGATCACGGTAAGAGTTCCTTTTTTTATAACCACCGGCTGTGCTTCCACTATTGGCTCCAGGTTATATGATAATTGTTCTACTGCTCCAGGGCTTAAATCTATGTCCTCTGAGATATTTTTAAATCCCGTTTTTGTGATCTCTATCTTGATCTTGCCGGGCTGGATACTGTCTGATATAAAGGGAGTTAATCCGTAATTCATACCAAGGATCCTGATTATTGCCTTGTCCGGGTAGGTGTTGATGCTGAGGGTGGCTTTATTTAAAGACAGGATGATATCCCTCTGTAAATGGTCACCTACATTTATCTTGATCACTTCACGGTACTCGGAATGATCCTCTTTTTTTATTGAGAGATTATAGGTCCCAATATCCACAAGTTGTGAAGCGATGGGGGTCTTTCCTATAAGCTTATCATTTAAAAGTATGTCTGCGGAATCGGGAAATGTTTTTATTGATATTAAGCCGTTCTCCTTAACCAGGGGGAATGTATAATCCTTGGTCTTATCAGCTTCTACTTCAATATCTTTTAATACTTCATTATATTCGCTTTTTACCAGGCGGAGGGAATGTATCCCGGCCTGAATGTTCTTTACAAGGTAAGGGGTTGTACCGTATTTTATATTATCTATATAAATGGAAGCTGCCCTGGGCGTTGAATCAATGTTGACATTACCTCTGAATATCTCTTTTTCAAATGTGATATGAACAGGGGATGGAGTTTCGGAATTGATGATAACAACCTTACTGACCGGTTTGTATCCTGAAAGAGTGGCCTGTATACTGTAATTCCCGAAGAGGAGGCCGTCTTTTCTGACAGGGGATTTCCCAACAACAGAACTGTTCAGCTTAATAGATGCATCCGGAGGAGTGGTTGAAATACTCAGGCTGGCCGTGATCTTTTCAAGGGTGACATTAACATTCATATTTTTATTGTAATTTACCTCAAAGTTGAAATCCTTGTAGGTCCTGTATCCGTCTTTCTGGATGGTCAGCTGGTATGTACCGAACTTGAACTTTTTTGAAACAGGGGTGGTGCCGATATTCTCATTGTTTATAATGACAATGGCCCCATTAGGAGTAGAATTAAATGAGACATTGACTTCCGTGATCGGTACTGTGATCTCTACCTCGATCAAAGTTGACGCCTTGTTTGACGGGATCTTCTCCCAGTCATTTTTTACTTTTTTTAAAGCAACTGCTACATAGTAATACGTGATCCCTTTTTGTATTTTGGTATCTACAAATGTGCTCTTTTTTGTGACCTGAACTTTTGAATAGGCGCCATCTTTTTCCGTGCTCCTGTAGACAACAAACTGGTGAACATCCATTGTGGGCAGGGTGACAGTGATGGAGCTTTTACCGGCTGAAACAGAGATATTGAATTCCCCTGAATCACTGAAATATTGCGTTTGGCCTAATTGCAGGCCTTCCTGTTCTGCATATAATTGACAACTTAAAAATATTATGATCAGCATTAATAGGATTAACTTTGTTTTCATAATGGTTCTCCTCTTAAAAAAGAATTATGTAAATATTTTAAATTAAAATCGAGCTGATTCAAGCATGTTTTTTTTGATTTTAGATTATTCATTTAACTATAGTAATATACATCAAATGAAATAATTTGTCCAATTTTTATGATCTCTTTATTGTTCCATGGATGAACAGGTATAAAGCCGGAACAATAAAGAGAGAGAGGATAGTTGAAAAGAGGAGACCGGTAATAATGGTAAGTGCAAGGGGCTGCCATAAATTACTGCCTTCACCGGTGTTCAAGAGGATGGGCAGAAGACCCAGGACTGTGGTAAGGGTGGTCATGAAGATCGGCCGGAGCCTGGAATAGGAGGCCTTGATCAGAGCCTGTTTGATGGCTGTTCCTTTTTTTCTTAGATAGTTGATCGTATCCACCAGGATGATGCTGTTATTGACAACGATCCCTCCCAGCATGATCAGCCCGATATAGACGGCAATATTAATGGAATTTCCCGTTATAAACAGGACAAGAAGGACACAGCAGACAGCGACAGGGATAGTAAAAATGATTATTACAGGATCGATAAGATCCTCCATGATCGACGCAAGTACAATGTAGATCAGGATAAAAGCAAAGATGATCGCAAAGATCATCTCTTTACGGTTTTTTGTCAGCTTTTTATAATTTTCACCAAACTCATAGTAGTAATCCTTTGGGAAAGAGAAGTTACCCAGTTTAGCCTCAATACGCTTCACCATACTGTTCAGGTCAATATTATCATATTTTACGGCTAAACTGACGGTTCTGTGTTTGTTAAGCCTGTATATCTTTGACGGAGCTTTTGTCCGCTGAAGGTGTGCTATTGAGAAGAGGGGTACCATTGTTCCTTTCTCGTTTTTTATGTATAATTTATTCAGATCTTCAATATCAGGGAAGTCCTTCTTATCCAGCTTGACCCGTACATCGATCTCCCTTTCTTTGTCAAAAAATTTTGTTGTAACGGGCCCGTAGATGGCCTCTCTGAGAAAGGAAGCGATCTTATGTGAATTCAGTTTTAATAATCGGGCTTTCTCCCTGTCAACCAGGATCGATATCTGTTCCTGGGAAGGTTTGAAATGAAAGATGATATCAGTGACCTTTTTTATGGTATTTAATTCTCTTGCGATCAGGCGGGCCAGATCTTTTAATTGGGCAGGATCCTTCCCTATCAGATTTATGTTGACTTCGTTCTGAAGACTGCCTCCGCCGGCAGACGGCTCAGAATAGATCACATCTGCTTCTTTTATACGGGAAGTGAGCTCTTTTGCTTTTCTGATGAATTTTTTTGTTGAGATCCTCTTTTTTTTATTCAGTTCAATGACCAGGGTTGCATGGGCTTTTTCGATCCTTGATGAGATGCGTTTAATATATTTTCCCAGTTCATTTTTCAGGATCAGTTCCGTCTCTTTTACTTTTTTATCTGTTTCCTCCAGATCGATCCCGGATTCAAGTTCAACAAAGACCCGTATATTTCCCGTATCAAGGGGATTGATGTATTCCTGGGGAATATTGCCGGCTAAAAAGATCGTCATGATGATCATAATGACGGTGCCGGTCAGGACCTTTTTATAATGGGATAATCCCTTTTTCAGGAATTTGATATAGAACTCTTGATTAATGGAGCTGAGATCATATGATCTGATCTTTATTTTTTGGATCTTTCTTTTTATATACCCTGAAAGCCGGGCAAGCAAGCTGTTTATCCTGTTGTCTATTGAAGTGAAGATGCCGGTTGAGTCCTTCAGGAACAGCTTTGTAAGTACAGGTAAAAGAATAAGGGCTGTGAGTAATGAAAAGAGAATAGAAGAAATAATTGCAAGGGTTATATCCCCGTACATTATCTGAACTTCTTTATTGGTAAATACGATAGGGAGGAAAACCGCGATCGTCGTGAGAGTGGATGCGATCGCTGCTTTTTCAATGGTGCGTATTCCTTCGGATATACTTTTTCTGGCAAAGATGTTCTCCAGTACGATGATACTGTTATCTACAAGCATACCTGCAGCCAGGGCAAGTCCGCTTAAGGAAAAGACATTCAGGCTGATCCCTTTAAAATAGAAAAAAGAAAATGTTGTTATTAGAGATATGGGGATGGAGACAGTAATGATCAGAGTGGACCTGATCGATCTTAAGAAAAGGAAGAGGACCAGGCCGGCAATGATCGATCCGATGAGTGCAGAGGTCTTTACCCTGTTTAAAGCTGATTTAATGAACCCGGACTGATCATAAACAACATCAAATTTTATCTTTTTATGCTTTACTTCCAAAGAACCTAATTCTTTTTTAATATCTGTTATGACACCTACGGTGTTGGCTACTCCTGATTTTTGGATATAGAGGGAGACCCTCTGTTCCAGGTCGACGCGGGAGATGGAATCTTTTTCTTTAAAAGTATCCTTTACTTCTCCCAGGTCCTGCACTTTTATTACTTTTCCGTCTTCAGTGGTCATGACACCGGTTTGTCTGATCTGATCCAGTGCGGTATATTTCCAGGGTGTTAAAAGAGGAACCTGTTGTCTGTTCCTGTAAATAATACCTGAGGAGAGATGTATGTTCGCGAATTGAACCTCCCGGAAGACATCTGAAAGATCTATGTTTTTACTTAAAAGCCTGTTATAATCCACATCGATATGGATCTCCCTCTGCAGGCCTCCGCTTATAAAGATCTCGCTGACCCCGTCTATCCTCTGGAAGAGCTTTTTAAATGAATGTTCACAGAGATCACGCAGTTCTTTTATACTGTACTTATCACTGGAAAGCGTTACAATAAAGACAGGTGTTTCAGAAGGGTCATATTTTATTATGAGCGGTTCCTGGACTTCCCGCGGAAAAGATGTTTTTACAATATCCGTTTTTTCCCTGATCTCCAGTATGAGAAAGTCGATACTTTTTTCAATATCAAATTCCACATTAATTCTTGATTTTCCTTCTTCTGAAACAGAGAGGATTTTTTGTATCCCTGAAATAGTGGAGATCCGTTCTTCGATCCTCTTGGTTATCAGGTTTTCTATCTTCTGGGGTGAGATGCCTGGATATTCCACGATGATCGATATCCAGGGGGACCTGCCTTCAGGCATGAGACTGACAGGAAGTTTGAAGAATGATATTATTCCCATGATAAGCATAAAAATAAAGAACATGATCACGGAAACAGGCCTCTTTAAGAATTTTTCCTGAAAGATCATTTTTTCCTCTCTTCTACCCAGAGGTAGATCAGCGGAATATAGATCAATGTCAGGATCGATGCAAAGAGCAGTCCGGAAATAACAGCAATGGCCATGGGGGACTGCAGTTCACTTCCTTCTCCCAGCCCTATGGCCAGAGGAAATAATCCTAAAATGGTTGTCAGGGTTGTCATCATGATCGGTTTTAATCTGATCCTGCAGCCTTCCAGTACACAGCGGATCAGAGTATATTTTTTCTGTCTCAGTATCTGAAAATATTCAAACAGGACGATGGAGTTGTTTACTACTATCCCGGAGAGCATAATAAGTCCGATCGCTGAAATAACATTAATGCTGTTCCCTGTTAATAACAGGCCCAGAGCCACACCTGTGATCACAAACGGAGTGGCAAACATGATCAGAAGGGGTTTGATCAGCGACTCGAACTGTGAGGCCAGTATCATATATATAAATATAATAGAAAGGATAAAGGCAAACATGAGATTTCTGATGGAAGTTTTTGTCTCATTATCCATTCCGGTCAGTGTTGCGTCATATCCTGCGGGAAGGCCTTTGCTGAATCTCTTTAATAATCGATCCATGCTGTTCCTGGACTTTTCCGAGTTACATGATACATACATGACCCTCTGCTGGTTTTCCCTGAAGATCGTACTTTCCCCCTGAATATCCTCCAGGATAATAAAAGCACTTAAAGGAATGTTGATGCCATAGATGCTGTTTTTTATGAATAATTTATTCAGGGAATCTTTATTAATACGGTCTTCTTCTCTTAACCTTACATTAATGTCGAATTCATCATCATGGACCCTGAAATAGGAGGCGGTCTTTCCTTTGATAAGTGCCTGCAGTGTTTCGGCAACCAGTTTGATATTCAGGCCGAGTGATGATAAGGCTTCCCTGTCGATCTTCAGCTGATATTCCATTGCAGGTTCACCGCTTTCATTTTCAATATCTGTAATCCCGGATCCTTTTTTTAAAAAATGAGAGAGCCTTTCATTGATCCGGCGAAGTTCGTCCAGCTTGAATCCGCTGATCATGATGAGGTAATCTTTTTTTTGAGCAGAAGAGATCCCGGGAATGATCTGAGAGTCTGTGAGAAAAGAGATCTTTAATGAATCAGGAAGTGCTCCCTGTTTCAATAATGAAATGATCTGTTTTGTAGAGACCCCTTTCTTAAGAATTACATTTATGATCGCTTTATTAACTTTCATCTGTTCGGTCTGATTTAAAACAAGATTCTCTTCATTAAATCCTATTGTGGTATAGACGGATTCGATAAGTTTTCTGTATTTCATTATCCTGCTCTCCATAGCGAATACATGTTTTTCAGTATCACCCAGTGTTGTGCCTGCGGGAGCCTCCAGCCTGATCTTGAATTCTCCCTTATCCACAACGGGTAAAAGCTCTTTCCGTACTATTAAAAGCAGGAGCAGTCCCGCCATAATGATCGCGGGCCCGGAAAGGAGGATCCTTTTTTTATGAGGGATCAGTTTTTTTAATAATTCATAATAAAAAGTTTCAAACCGGTCATAGAGCAGGTTCCATTTTTTTAAAAAATCCAGGTTTATTTTTTCAAGCGGCTTAAAAGGAAATGTTGAAAGAAGCGGTATTAATGTCAATGAAATAATGAGGGAGCTGAATAAGGCAACGGATATGGTGAATGCCAGTTCTCCAAAGATTGACCCGGCAATTCCTTTAACAAAGATAATGGGCAGGAACACGACAATACTTGTCATGGTTGAGGCAACCACGGAAGTTTTTACTTCACCGGTCCCCTCAAGGGCTGCATCTGATAATTTTTTTTTACCTTTCAGTTTTCTATTGATCGATTCCAGAACCACAATACTGTTATCCACCAGCATGCCGATACCGATGGCTATTCCCCCCATGGAGATCATGTTCAGGCTGATCTTTCGGATATACATGAGGATAAAGACCACCATGATAGAGACTGGAATGGAGAAGATGATTATAGATGAGCTTTTAATATTCTGAAGAAAAAACAGGAGAACGATAAATGCAATGATGCCTCCCAGAACAGCGGCTATGATCAGGTTGGATATGGAGCTTTTAATAAATTCAGCTTGAGAATATATTACATTAACGTTCAGTTTATTCTGGAATTTTCGGTTCAGCTCTTCAGTCATCTCCAGAACTTTTGAGCAGACAGTGACCGTGTTTTTTAGAGCTTCCTTCTGTATACTGATATTGATATCTTCCGAGCCGTTAAAATGCGAGGATGACTTTTTTTCTCTGAACGAATCATCGATCGATGCAATGTCTTTCAAATATATGGGCCGGTTCCCCTCATCTCCGGTAGCAATGATCAGGTCCGTGATCTGGCCTATGTCCTGGAACTCACCGATCACCCGGATGATATACTCCTTTTTATTTTTATTTATATGGCCTGCCGGATAATTATAATTGGCATAATTGATAGCATCGATCACTTCGGGTATGCTTAAATTATTGGCATAGAGGCGGGCCACATCAATATGCACTTTTATCTCGCGGATCAATCCGCCGGTAATGTTAACGGCCGCTACACCGTCAATTCTTTCCAGAAAAGGTTTTATCTCTTTTTTGATGATATCACGGAGCTGGATCTTGTTGTAAGAGGAGGAGCTCAGGGATAAGCTCATGATCGGCCTTTCAGAAGGATTATATTTAAGTACAATGGACTTTTTGACATCCTGCGGGAGTGACCCCTTGATCAGATCCGCTTTTTCCCGGACTTCCATGGCTGCAAAGTCCATGTTCTTTCCCCAGTTGAATTTTACTTTTACAATTGAGACGCCTTCGGATGATATGGATGTAATATCCTTTGCTCCGCTTACCGATGCTACGGATTCTTCAATGGGTTTGGAAACAAGATGCTCGATCTCTTTCGGCGATACATTCTTATATTCCGTGACAATGGTAATCTCCGGAAATTCAATGTCCGGGAGAAGTGATATCGGCAATCGTTGAAAGGAGATCAGGCCCAGAAGGATGATGCCGAGGAAGACCATTAGAGTTGTGATGGGATACTGTATTGCTCTTTTTGTATTAAACATAATTCATTCCTTAGGGTTTATTTTTTTATATGATCATGTTTTAAAGTAGAGTACATGATCCTGGAGCATATAATTATTTTGTTTGTCGCTTGCTCCGTCTTTTCCACCTTTTATTTCGATCTTATAGATGTTCCCGCTGTCCAGGCCTTTCAGGTCGATCCGCAATGTATCGTCAGTAGGGGAGTTCCAGATGTATTTCCTGATTCCGAATCCGATACCGGACCCGCTTCCTCCGATGTATTCCACATTTAAGTTATTAATGACCTTAACCTGGTCCATGCTTTGTGAAAAGTGGATCGTTATATTTGTATATGTTTTGTCCAAATTAATGGAGATGAATTGATTATTGACCCAGGGGTCATTCATAGGGTCGGCAATTTTATTAACGACCGGGGGTATTGAATTAGTCCCGTTTATCCGGAAGAGGAAGGAATATTCATTATCCAGTTCATTGCCGTTGGTATCACTTAAGGAACGGGATAAGGAGACCGTATAAGTCTCTGTAAGATCAAAGAATTCAGATGGAGTGAAACGGGCCTGGTAATCATTGTCCCAGGAAAAATTTCCATCTACAGATGGGGAAAATGAAATATAATTGCCGGTATTGACCTTATTCATGGGCTTGGAAAAATTAAAGAGGAGTGCATCGTCTTTTTCCACATTGTTGTTGATGATACCGCTGTTCCAGTTCAGGGCTGAGGATGAATTCCTGGCAAAGACCAGGGCCGGTGCAGTAAAATCATCCCCCACAGTAAATGTGAATTTGTATGCTTGTAAAAGGGAATTTCCTTCCGGATCCTTAACACCTTCTGTGACATCAACATAGTATGTTGTCCCATACTGAAGCAGTCCGTCAGGATCAAAGAGTGCCGTGGTGTTATTATTTATTAAAGAAAGCTGATACTGGATAGAGGGAGAGATCGAGACGCCGTTTATGAGAGTGTTTGCGTCAATTGGTTCTGAGAATGTGATCATGATATTGGCTTCTTTGGGGATACCCATGGCTCCATAAGAAGGGTAGGTGGATACAACATAAGGTTTGACGGTCTCACCGCCTATGGAGAACTGGCAGGAGAACTGATCTTCGATATTGTTTCCCACTTTGTCTTCCGCGGTTTTTGTAAGAGTAATGTAGTGGATGCCTCCGGGAGTCAGGGGATATTCAGGCGTAAAGATCATCTTCTTTGAATTTTCCTGCCAGGCAAAAGCCCCGCTGACCGCACCGGCACCGAAACGGAGTGAAAAAGCTTTTTCTGTAATGGGCTCTTCCATGGGTTCGGAAAACTGCATGATAACAGGAGTGCTCTTATCCACATTGATGCTTTTATCAATAGGAGAGACGGTGACTATCCTGGGCTGGTCAAAGTCACTCCAGAATGAACAACCTGAAAAAGTCATAGCTGTTAAAATTACTATTATTAATATTCTTTTTTTCATAATATCACCTTTACTATTTAGTCAGGAAGATTAGTTCTATATCTTCTTCCATGGGATTGTGGTTCATATCTTTTATTCCGGATGAACCTCCGTTAAATTCAAGTTTATAATAATTGTTACTGGAGACAGACCCGATCTTTATATAGGCCTCTGTTTGGTCAGCATTATAGTTGAAATCTTCTATTGCTCCCAGTTTACCGGTATCTCCCCATCCTGATATCCTTGATATGGAGACATTCTCCTGGAAAGAGGAGATATCCAGCTTTTCGGGAAGAGACAGGTTGAAGTTAATTGTGAATGTGTTGGTCTGCATACCATTCAATTGAACAGTGTCGATCGAACTAAAGGATAACGGCTGCCCGGAATTATCAGAGACATTCATTATCTTTAGAAGTTTAGCTCCAGCTCCATTTACTAGAAAGTTCATCTGAAAGGCTGAAGCGAGATTGTGATCATCCGGGTCTTTGGCTGTTTCGCTTATATTGAGTCTGTATTGTGTCTCCGGCTGAAGATCTTCAGTAGGATGAAAGATCATGGTCTCTCCTCCTGCCGTACTCCATGTAAAGTACCCGTTAACAGAAGGAGAGAGAGAAAAAGCACTCTCCGTATCCGGATGGTTCATGGTCTTATTAAAAAGAATTGCGATCTGGACATCTTTATTGATACTCTGCTGGTTGTTGGTCCAGTAGACCGGGACAGGGATACCATATGAGTAGATCCCTGAAATTTCGGGAACAGTATAGGAGTCACCTGTCAGAAAGTTGAATTGATACTCCTGTCCTAAAAGGTAGCCGTCCTCTGAAGAACTTTCTTTGCCTAAAGTGACCCTGTATCGGGTTGCACTCTGCAGATTTCCGATGATCTGATACTGGAGAACTGTGTGAGCGCTGTTCCAGCTGAATGTTCCTGTAGGGGATGGGGAGATCGTGAAATTATTCTGAACGGACTGGATCTCCATTGCTTTTGAAAAAATGATCGTGATGTCCGTATCTTTCCCTATCCCTTCCGACATATTCGCCGGAATAGTCTGAATAATGGAAGGTTTGATGGCTGTTTCATGATTGATATAGAAAGAGAACAGGAGATCATTCTTTAAGCTGTTTCCCGTCCTGTCCTTAGCGCTCTTATCCAGCGTAACAGTATACCTTTTTCCCGTATCCAGCAGTTTTTCAAAGAGATAAGTGAATCTCTGATGACCTTCCCATACGATCATTCCGCTATGAGCCCCCTCTGATTCGATCTGCAGCGCTTTTTCCACACTGGCTTTATCCATGTCTTCATTGAATTTGATCCATACGGTTGTGCTGTTCGGGATATTATACTGATTGTGCTTTGGATAATGATCTTCAATCTCAGGAGGATCAAGGTCCACGCCGAGCCTGCTGCAGGAGGCCAGGACCAGTAAAAGAAATATGAAATGTTTAAGATTATTTTTTAACATCGACAACATCTCCGTCATTTAATTTTTCCGTGTTATTGATTATTACGATCTCGTTCTCTTTTAATCCGCTTGTTACTTCTACTTTATTATCAATGGTCTCTTTAAATTCGATCTTTTTTGCGTATACTTCATTATTTTTGTGAAGGGTGAATATGCTTCCCGTATTGCTTTCTGATGTGATGACGGAAGCAGCCGGTATGGTTAAACAGGTCCTCTCTTTTCCGGTATATATATTAGCACGGGCGAACATGCCGGGTTTTATCAGGTGGGAGGGGTTTTTGAATTTTCCCTTCACTTCAACTGTCCTGGTCTTCAGATCTACGATAGGGCTGATCAGGTGGACAGACCCTGTAAATGTGCTGTCTCCTAATGCATCCACTTTCAGCTGTATTGTATTCCTTTTTTTAACCTGATTGATCATGGATTCAGGGATATTCAATAGGGCATATACATGATCAATATTCATGACCACCAGCAGGGGCTGTTCGTTCACCACCCTCTCTCCTGTTTCAATATCCCTGACAGCTACTATCCCGTCAATAGGAGAGCGTATTGCGCTGTTCCTTAACAGGAGCTGAATGGACTGAACATGAGCCTTTGCATTCTTTACTTTTGCCCTGTGGACTTCCACTTCTGCCTTATCAACAGATGTGTTCATAAGTTTCAGAAGCTTGATCTTCTCTTCCGGGTCAGTTGGAAGCTTGTGTCCGCTCTCTATGATATCTTCATCACTGTATCCGCTTAACTGGATCTCCACTTCCTTTTTTGAGACCTGGAATTTGGTCTCATAGGTTGTCAGTTCTGTCTGCAGGTTCTCGTATTCCTCCTGGGTGATGGCCCCGATCTCAAGAAGCTGTTTCTTTCTTTCCAGGATCCGTTTCACATTTGCCAGGGAGGATTCTTTGTCTTTCATGTCCGCTTTGGTCTTATCGATCACCTTTAACTGCTGTCCGATCCGTTTTAAAGCATTCTTATACTTTTCCTCCACAAGCTGGAGAGTTGATCCGGCTGATTCATATTCAGCCTGGGCTTTTGTGAGCTCCAGCTGAAGAGGGAATCGCTCTATCTGAAGCAGGATACTCCCTTTCTTTACCCTGGTTCCCACATCAACGAAGATCTTTTCAACCTTTCCCATCACTTTTGAAGTAATATTGACCTTTTCAGTGTAGGAGATCGTTCCGATAGAGTAAATATTCTCCTTGATCACTTCTTTTTTTACTTTCATCGTATCTACTTTAACTATTCTGTTTTCATCTTTGTTTCCTTTTCCACAGCTAATAAACACTGATACGATCGCTAATAACCCTATAATTATTTTTTTCATAATGTTTACCTCATTTTTATGATCTGCAGATATCCTATATCAGCCCCTAAAGAGAGCTCCAGGTCAACGATGGAATTGATGTATTCAAGAACTCCCTGCATGGTCTGTGTGGATGCCTGGTAGTATTCAATTTCCGCTTCTACTACATCAACCCGTTTTGCTTCACCCAGTTTTTGTTTCAGCATAAAGACATCAAGCCTCTTTTTTAAAACTTTTTCCCTGTCCTTTAAGATGTTCAGAAGATCCCATTTTTCTTTGACCTGGTAATATCTGTCCTCTATTTCAATGGCGATATCCTGTTTGAGCTGACTCAGCTTCACTTTCGCAGTCTTCAGATTGGCTTCAGCCTGTATATAACGGGAGATATATCCCAGATCAGAGAAAGGCTCTAATGAGTGGCTGGACGAGAGGCTTTTACTCCCATCATTTATGTTCTGACCGTAATTACCGGACTGAGAGAGGCTGGTACCTTTGAACATGAAATCAAGCTGGATACCGACATTCCAGGAACGGGAGAAGGGATAGAACTTTTCTCCGGATAATGTATAGTCAAAGTTGAGTGAGACAGCGGGTAAATAATAATATTTATTGCTCTTATAATCATATTTTCGCTGGATAACCTCAGAATAGGTATTCATCAGGTCTCTGCGGTTCTGGAATGCATAGGAGACCAGTTCGCTTATGCTCTTATCCAGTTCTTTGTATTGAAGGGTAGCAAAGATATCTTCATCGATCATGATCCTCTGCTGCCAGTTCAGATACAGGGCTTTCTTTAAAGTATTGTATTCTTTTGAAAGGCTGTTTTTTGACCTGACATGATCAAGCTGGGCTGTCTTTTGATATGCTTCGATCTCAGCCAGGTCAATACTGGTCAGCATCCCCAGATTGTTCTCTGCTTTGGCAAAGCCCGTCTGAATATCAGCCTGCTCCACAAGCTTCTGCTGTATGTTCTTGATCTCCTTTTGGATGATCACTGAAAAATACTGTTTCTGGATCACTGCCTTAAGGTTGTTTAGAAGGATATTATAGGTAGTTCGTTTGATCTTGGAGTTCATCTGGGCGATCTTGTAGGATGCATAATACCGTCCGCCCTGGTACAGAGGCTGTTGGACCTTGAATTTTATAGAATGTGTACGGGTATCTTCTTCATAGGGTGTTACATTAAAGGCATTACCGTAATCAATACCCAGGGTAGGGAGGAACCGCCTCCAGTTTTCCGTGATGATCTTCTTGCTGAGGAGCTGTTCGATCCGATTATACTTCAGGTCGTAATTGTTCTTTATCCCTATATTGAGAGCACTGGAAAGGTCTATCTTGATGGACTCTGGCAGGTCCTCTGCATGCAGACTGCACAGGTAGAGTAGTGCTATTACCTGAAATATGATCAGCTTTTTCATAAATTAATCCGCATCCTTTACTTTTTTTATCATATCTGCGATGATACATTTCAGATATTTTGTATTGATAAGATGATCCTCTGCTGTTTCATTGAAGACAACTGTGCAGGCCTTCTGCATGGAGGCTGTATAAAGGTCCAACCGGATGTATATATTCTCGATCTCATCAATGTCCTTGATATAGCTTCTGTGTACCAGTGTTACATCCATTATGGAATCCATAATCGGATCTGTCTCCCTGTTTGAAAGAGCATTGGTCTGAAATGATATCTCTTTTACAGCCTTATAACCGTTCTTTTCCAGTTCAAAAGTTACCAGGTCTTTTATTTCTTCCTTTATAAAGGGATCAAAGTTCAGCGTGCGGATATTGATACGGTTGAGCCGGATGGCTTTTGCCTGGATGGTCCTGGACCTGCTGAAACCTATCAGTTCCGGTTTGTTGCACTGAAGGAACAGGATCGTGACCGTTAATAATAATGTGAAATTTTTTATCTTATTCATGATTGTTTATCCTCTCTTGTATTTCGTTCTTTAATTGCGGGCTTATTTTGTAGGTTAAAACTTTTTTGTATTCTGAGAGTGCCCTGTCTTTGATGCCTTTATCATAGTAGATATCCCCTAATGTCAGG
>Ga0180007_10003350_pt1 | contig 17950 bp, 25 predicted proteins | sample MM_PC_MetaG_FD_121122 | JGI IMG/M metagenome (GOLD analysis project Ga0180007, IMG submission 121122) | Groundwater microbial communities from the Aspo Hard Rock Laboratory (HRL) deep subsurface site, Sweden - MM_PC_MetaG | ecosystem: Environmental > Aquatic > Deep subsurface > Groundwater... | reverse complement strand
TTTCCAACGGCATGGAAGTGACTGCCTATATTCCTGGCGTTGGCCATAATTTACAAGAGCACTCTATTGTGATGATTCGCGGAGGCCGCGTCAAGGATTTGCCCGGCGTGCGTTACCATATAGTGCGCGGTGTTTATGATACCCAGGGTGTGGCAGACAGAAAACAGGGCCGGAGTCTGTACGGCGCTAAAAAGGAGAAATAATTATGCGTAGCAAGCAAGCAACAAAAAGAAAGATCGCGCCAGATCCGAAGTATAATAGTGTGGTCATCGCCAAGTTTATTAATCAACTGATGCGGCGCGGCAAGAAATCAGTGGCCCAGACTATTATTTATAAATGTTTTAATATTATCAAGGAGAAGACAAACAAAAACCCTCTTGAGGTTTTTGAGCTGGCGATTAAAAATACCTCACCTATTTTGGAAGTTGTTTCACGCCGGATTGGCGGAGCCAATTATCAAATACCAATAGAAGTTAAGTCAGACAGACGTCTTGCTTTGGCGATGCGCTGGATTATTGGGTCAGCCCAGGAAATGAAAGGCAAGCCGATGCGCGAAAAGTTAGCGCAGGAATTAATTGATGCTTCAAATAAGCAGGGCAATGCCATCAAGAAACGTGAAGACATACACCGCATGGCAGAGGCAAATAAAGCCTTTGCCCACTTCGCTTATCGCTAATACTCGCTAATGTCCGCGAATGTTCGCTAATAATAATCACGAATTCACGAATTTAATCACGAATAATTTAATTTTATGGCTGAGCAGAAAGAATCAATTGAAATTTGTAAATCCTGTGGCCAGCCAGTGACGGCGCATAGCAAGGATTGTTCTCTGGTAGCGGAGAAAAAGGAGTATCAAGAAAAAATCCATAAATTTAAAATGATGGAGGGACTTACGAAGCAGTTTGTAGAAGATATCAAAGCAGGTAAAATAACTTACGAGAAGCAAATAGAAGAAATTGGTGAGAATCTGAAAAAAATATTTTTGGAAGATAAAGAAAACAAAACACCAGAAGATTTTCAGAAAATATGGGATAGTTATAAGGAAGAGTTAAGAGAACTTAATGAGGAATTTCATAATTTAAAAGTTGAATTTTCAAATTATACACCTGTTATTGTTGCGAGAATAAAAGACGCATTCGATGAGGAGTTGAAAGGCAAATATGAAAAAGCAAGAAAAATCATCATGTCTGAACATATAAATATTTCTAGCATTATAATGAAACAGTTTAACGATTACCCTACAGTAATACGGGAGATTGGCCGGACGATTACGCAAGAGAGATTGAAAATTGAGAAATTTAAAAAAATTTTTGAAGAGATAAAAAGTTATTAAATAAAATAAAACAATGCCCCGTGAATATACTTTAGAAAAAACAAGAAATATCGGAATAATCGCTCATATTGACGCTGGTAAAACGACAGTGACTGAGCGTGTTTTGTATTACACGGGCAAAAAGCATAAAATTGGTGAAGTCCATGAAGGCGAAGCTGAAATGGACTGGATGGAGCAGGAAAAAGAACGGGGCATTACCATTACATCAGCGGCCACGACCTGTTTTTGGAAAGACCATCGCATTAATATTATTGACACACCTGGCCATATTGACTTTACAGTGGAAGTTCAGCGCTCTTTGCGCGTCTTGGACGGCGGATTTATTGTTTTCGACGGCGTGGCTGGTGTAGAACCGCAGTCAGAAACTGTTTTTCATCAGGCAGAAAAATTTAGTGTGCCATTGATGGGTTTTATCAATAAAATGGACAGAATAGGCGCTGATTTTTACGCTGATTTAAAAGCCATTCAGGAGCGTTTGACGCCTCACGCTATAGCCATTCAATTACCGATCGGTGCAGAAGATAATTTTAAAGGAATGATTGATTTATTTGAGAGAAAGGCCAGAATTTATAAAGATGAAATGGGCAAGGAATGGGAAGACACTGATGTGCCAGAAGATATGAAGCAAAAAGTTGAAGAATTTCGCCATACTATGGTGGAAAAAATTGCTGAGCAGGATGATAAGTTGATACACAAATATTTGGAAAATCAGGAAATTGCAGTACCTGAATTAAAAAAGGTTTTAAGAGAGGCTACGATTAAAGGGAAATTAATGCCTGTTTTAGTCGGTTCTGCTTTGAAAAATAAAGGTATACAATTTGTACTAGACGCAGTCAATGATTATTTACCATCACCCTTGGAGGTTCCGCCTGTCAATGGTACAGACCCCAAGACTAAGGCAGAGATAAAAAGGAGTGCTTCTGATGACGAACCTTTCGCCGCCTTGGCTTTTAAAGTTGCGACAGATCCATATGTTGGAACTTTGACTTTTTTCAGGGTTTACGCTGGCAAATTACTATCAGGCTCTTATGTTTTGAATACAGCTAATGGTGACAAGGAAAGAATCGGCCGGATTCTCAGGATGCACGCAAATCATCGTGAGGATGTTAAAGAGGTTTACGCTGGCGAGATTGCCGCGGCTGTTGGCCTCAAGAATACCTCTACAGGCCACACGCTTTGCGATATTGAGCACCCCATTGTTTTAGAATCAATCACTTTCCCTGAGCCTGTGATCTCGGTGGCTATTGAACCGAGAACAAAAGCTGACCAAGAAAAGATGGGTATTGCTTTGTCAAAATTAGCGGCCGAAGATCCGACATTCAAAATAAAAACTGATGAGGAGATCAATCAAACAATTATTTCAGGCATGGGTGAATTGCATTTGGAAATTATTGTTGATCGCATGAAGAGAGAATTTAGCGTAGAAGCTAATGTTGGCAAGCCCCGCGTTGCTTACAAAGAGACGATTACCAAAGTAGCCGAAGCACAAGGTTCATATATTCGCCAATCAGGCGGCCGCGGTCAGTATGGCGACTGCTGGCTGAGAGTAGAGCCCAAGAACAGGGGTGAAGGCTTTGAGTTTGTCGATGAAGTCAAAGGCGGTGCGATTCCCCAGGAATACATTCCTGCCATTAGCAAAGGTGTTAAAGAAGCAGTTGATAAAGGTGTATTAGCCCATTACCCATTGGTTGACCTGAAGGTCACTGTCTATGACGGCACTTATCATGAAGTTGATTCTTCAGAAGCGGCGTTTAAAATAGCTGGCTCTATCGCTTTGCAGGAGGCAGTGAGAAGAGCCGGTCCCGTATTATTAGAGCCTATCATGAAAGTGGAGGTTGTCACGGCAGATAAGTTCATGGGCGATGTTATCGGTGATTTGAATTCAAAAAGAGCTAATATCAAGGAAATGCGGGATCGCGGTTTGATGAAAATTATTGACGCAGAAGTGCCCCTAGCCGAAATGTTCGGCTACTCCACGCAACTGCGTTCGATGTCCCAGGGCCGCGCATCCTATAATATGGAGTTTTCCCATTACCAGGAAGTGCCACGTAATGTTTTGGAAACAATCGTAGGCGATAAAGAGGAAGTTAAGAAGAAACGATAGCCATGTTGCTTATTGCATATGGCTTATAGCTTATAGATTTGGTGTTTACTATACGCTATAGGCTATAAGCTATACGCCATATCATGCAAGAAAATAGAACTAAATCAAAAACATCGTACTGGAACCTCGCTATCTTTTTGTTGGTTATTTTAATCATAGTCGCCGGCGCCTATTATTTCTGGATATCATCTGAAAAAAAATCGCAGGAAATAACGGGGGCTAACGAAAGTATTGTTATTAGCACCAACAATAATAAAAATTTAAATACTAATGTAGCTACCTTAAAAAATTATAAAAACACTAGTTACAATTTTCAGTTAGATCATCCATCCGATTGGAGTGTTGATGAAACCACAACTGGCGAAGGCGAAAATCAAATTTTTACAGTCAGTTTTGCAAAAGACAATAAATCAGTGAGTGTAAGTATCATGGCAGAAAGCATGGAAGGAATTGTAAAAAATTCTATAAACATCAATAGCGAGGAAACAATTACCATAAATAATTTAAAGGCAACAAAATTAGAAGGCGGTGATGCTAAAGATGGATCCCCAGTTAGTATAGTTTTGATTACGAAAAACAGTAAACTTTTTATTATAAAGGGCAATGGACAGGAATTTGAGGAGCTGGTTGACAGTTTTGAGTTAAATAATTAGAATATAAGCTAATATTAGCGATACAAAGCTATCCACAGTCTAACCACAGTTTCTATTGCAAAAAATTCATGTAATTGCTATAATCAAAAATGACTATTTTCATTAATAATTAATGAGCCACTGGCTAATGTTGGCTCAAAAAGGATAAATATAATATGGCAGAAAAATTTGAACGAACAAAACCACATCTTAATGTTGGTACAATTGGCCATGTTGACCATGGCAAAACTACCCTAACAGCCGCGATTTTAAAAATCTTAGGCGAAAAGGGTTTAAAGGCACAGAAAAAATCAGTGGAGGATATTGATAACGCGCCAGAGGAAAAGGAGCGCGGTATTACAATTGCCACAGCTCACGTTGAATACGAATCAGACAAAAGACACTATGCACATATTGACTGCCCGGGACACGCTGACTATGTGAAGAATATGATTACAGGGGCGGCACAGATGGATGGTGCGATTCTGGTTGTTTCAGCGGCTGATGGCCCAATGCCGCAAACTCGCGAACACATTCTTTTAGCTAGACAGGTTGGTGTGCCTTCAATTATTGTCTATCTCAATAAAACAGATATGGTCGACGACAAGGAATTAATTGATCTAGTAGAAGTCGAAGTTAGAGATTTATTAAAGAAATATGAATATGACGGTGACAATGTGCCTGTGATTAAAGGTTCAGCTCTCAAAGCTTTGGAAGGCGATGCCAAACAAGTAGAGAGCGTATTAGAATTAGTAAAAGCTTTGGATGAATATATTCCTGAACCAAAAAGAGAGACTGATAAACCGTTTCTTATGCCGATTGAGGATATTTTTTCCATTGAAGGTCGGGGCACAGTTGTTACAGGCAGAATAGAGAGAGGTATGGTCAAACTGAATGATGAAGTGGAAATAATCGGCATAAAGCCTACCCCGAAAACTGTGGTGACTGGCATTGAGATGTTCAATAAGTCTCTTGATGAAGGAAGGGCAGGTGATAACGCCGGTATTTTGCTCCGCGGGACAAAGAAAGATGAGGTTGAAAGAGGACAAGTAATAGCCAAACCGGGTTCAGTCACGCCTCACACTGAATTTGAAGGTGAGGTTTACATCTTATCGAAAGAAGAAGGCGGCCGACACACCCCATTTTTCAAAGGTTACAAACCTCAATTTTATATTCGAACAACAGACGTTACTGGCGAGGTGGAATTGCCTGAAAAAACAGAGATGGTCATGCCTGGCGATACGGTTAATTTAAAGATTAAATTGATCGTACCAGTAGCTTTGGAAGAAAAGCAAAGGTTCGCCATTCGCGAGGGCGGTCATACAGTTGGCGCCGGTGTGGTAACAAAGCTTATAAAATAGCTCATTACTTGAAATACGCGAAAAATATTCTATTAGTTTGTTTTTTATTCTCCTGTACCGGAAAACAAAAGTCTTTCGCCAGTGATAAACAACAGAAGGCTACGGGGAGCGAAAGCAATTAAAATATCAGCTAATACCACCTTGGCCTAAAGCCGTGGTAATTCACAATTTAATATATATTCATGTCAACTACTGACACAAAGAAACCAGAAGAATCAAGGGAAGGGGAATCCCATCAAAGGGTTCGCATCAAGATTAAGGCTTATGATCATAAGATTATTGATCAGTCAACGCGGACTATTTTGGAGACTGCGACAAGAACCGGAGCAAAAACAAAAGGCCCCGTGCCTTTGCCAACTGAAAAAAGAAAATATACAGTAAATCGTTCCGCCTTTGTCCATAAAGATTCACGCGAGCAGTATGAAATGAGAATTCACAAAAGACTGATTGATATCATCGACCCAACCCCAAAAACTATTGATGCTTTAATGAGCTTGAATCTGCCAGCTGGCGTTGATGTGGAAATAAAAATGTAAGACTTATTGTTCATATAAGTTAACACCAAACAATTCATAAATATCAAAACTTTAACAATTATAAAAGCCTCTGTTTTTTACAGAGCAAGGTAGATAGGTTCTAGGGATGATAATACAATTTTATGCCCGAGTTAATCTCTAGATAACGATTTGCCAGTCTTTTTAAAGCCGGTTTAAACGGATTTTAAAACTGATTGGGAAAATTTAGGCCGGTTTTTTATTTACCACGCATAAATATGAAATTTATTATCGGAAAAAAAGTTGAGATGACGCAAAGATTTGCCGAGGATGGCAATGTAGTGCCCTGTACAATCGTCCAGGCAGGACCATGTTTTGTGGTGCAGGTCAAAACGTCGGAAAGGGACTGCTATCAGGCAGTGCAGATTGGCTTTGGAGAAAAAAAGAAATTAATCAAATTGGAAGCTGGACATTTAAAAGATTTACCAAACCTAAGATATTTAAAGGAGTTTCGTCTTGATAATGTTGGAAGTTTTAAAAAAGGTCAAAAGATTGAAGTGACTGTTTTTCAGCCGGGAGATACTGTAGAAGTCGAGGGGATTTCTAAGGGTAAAGGCTTCCAGGGCGTGGTGAAACGCCACGGCTTTAAAGGCGGTCCTGGTTCGCACGGCAATAAGGACCAAGCGAGAATGCCAGGTTCAATTGGGCCGACAGAACCCAAGCATGTTTTTAAAGGTACGAGAATGGCTGGACGCATGGGTGGCGAGCAGGTGACAGTAAAGAATCTAAAAGTCGTGGAGGTTGATAAAGACAAAAATTTAATTATTGTCAAAGGCGCTGTTCCAGGCGCCCGCCATGGCTTAGTTTCTGTTTTAGGCGAAGGCGAGATGAAACTAGGCGAGCCTATCAAATTCGAGAAACAGGCAGAGACAAAGCCAACAGCTAAATTAATAAAAACTAATGTCGAGGCAGTTAAGACTAAATCAAAAACGAAAAAATCTTAACTTATATGGTAAAAGCAAAACTCTACAACTTGGAAGGCAAAATGTTAGGTGAAGAAAAATTAGAGCCAGCTATCTTTGAGATAAAAATAAAACCAGGTTTAGTCCAGCAAGCTGTACGTACAATTCGGGCAAATGCGCGGATCTGTTTAGCCCATACTAAAACAAGAGCCGAGGTCAGAGGCGGTGGACGCAAACCATGGCGCCAAAAAGGAACAGGCCGCGCCAGAGTAGGTTCAATTCGTTCTCCTTTGTGGCGTAGTGGCGGTATAATTTTCGGACCTAGGAAAAACAGAAACTACACTATTAAAATGAATAAAAAGGCAAAGAGAAAAGCGTTGTTTATGACTTTGTCAGATAAAGCCAAGAATAAAAAAATTTTAATATTGGACAAGTTAGAATTAAAAAATATTAAAACCAAAGAATTTCTGAAAATTTTATCAAAACTGCCTGTTAAAAATACTATATTAATAATCATACCGAAAAGTAATAAGAATATTTTTTACTCAACAAGAAATTTACCTTATGTAAAAACAATATTAGCTAACAGTCTGAATGTGATTGATGTTTTGGACCGTGAATACTTAATAATGCCGAAAGAAAGTTTAAGCGTTATTAATAAAACTTATCTCAAATAGCATGTCGCGCGTCGCATGTTGCTTGTCGTAGATTCTAAATTACTTAATTTGTAAATAAAGGTGATATATTAATTACAAAAATAAAATTTCTAAAAAGTGTCTAATATATAGGGCGGTACGACACGCTATAAGCGACGTGCCACAAGCAAAAATATGGGGATATTCGACAGATTTAAGAAAGTAAAAAAAGAGGAAAAAAAGGCATTAAAAAAGCCGATTGTTAAAGCTGAAAAAAAGATTGAAAAAGAAGAGGCGAAGCGCGAAAAAATTGTAACGCCAGACGGAAAATTAATGACAGTACCGAAAAAAGAAATGAAGGCTAAAAAAGAAAAGCCAAAAAAAGAGGATACTGGCGATGCTTATCGGGTTTTAATCAGACCATTAATTACAGAAAAAGCTTCGTCCCTGGGTATTTATAATCAATATGTTTTTTCAGTCGCTAAACATACGAATAAAATTGAAGTCAGGAAAGCGATAAAAAAAGTGTATGGCGTTGATCCGATTAAAGTTAACATTATTAATAATCAAGGCAGGAAAGTTCGCTACGGCCGCACCGAGGGCCGCACCAAGGATTGGAAGAAAGCTGTTATTACTTTACCGGCCGGCCAGAAAATTGAGATACAAGAGGGCCTTTAAATAATTAATAATTTATAATTCATAATTAATAATGGCTATTAAGATTTACAAACCGGTTACAGCAGGAAGAAGAAAGGCTTCAGGTTTTACTTTTCAAGAAATTACCAAAACAGAGCCAGAGAAGTCTTTGGTCAGTATAAAAAGAAGAAAAGCCGGCCGGAGTCACGGCAAGATTAGTACTAGGCATCGGGGCGGCGGTCAGAAAAAATATTATCGCCTGATTGATTTTAAATCAGAAAGACATAATCAGCCGGCCAAAGTTTTAGCTATTGAATACGATCCGAATCGGACAGCGAGAATTGCATTGATGCAATATCCAGATAATGAAAAAAGATATATAATTGCCCCGGATGAATTAAGAGTTGGCGATGAAATAGTTAGCTCAAAAGAAAAAGTTGAAATCAAAGTCGGTAATCGCATGCCCCTGGAGTACATTCCAGTCGGTGTACAGGTTCATAATATTGAATTAGACCCAGGCCGAGGCGGTAAAATAGTCAGGTCAGCCGGCACAAGCGCTTTGATTCAGGCTGTTGAGGGAGAATATGCGCAAGTAAGACTACCTTCGGGTGAGATTCGCTTGATTCCTAAGAAAGCCTTAGCCACTATCGGCCAGGTGTCAAATATTGATAATATTAATATCAGATTGGGCAAAGCTGGCCGTAAGCGCTGGCTAGGTATACGGCCGACAGTACGCGGCAAAGCGATGAATCCTGTCGATCATCCCCATGGCGGTGGCGAGGGTCATAATCCGATTGGTTTAAAACACCCAAAGACACCTTGGGGGAAACCGGCTTTAGGCGTCAAAACACGCAAAAAGGGCAAGTATTCGGATAGATTTATTATTAAAAGAAGGAAATAATGTAATAATACACCACGAATAATATTCCACGAATATTACGAAGTTCTCCTTTAATAAGTGTCAGAAGGCTTAAGAAGAGGTAGAAGTGAAGAAGGGAATAAGGCAAAAGAGGTGAATAAGGCAAATAAGTAGTAAAGGGCTCACAATTATTCACTTCTAACACTTAAACCTCTTCACCTCTACACCTCATTGCTTCTTATCCCTTCTTATCTCTTCTTTCACTTCTAAAATTCTGATTCGTGAAATTCGTGAGGAATAAATTCGTGGTGGATAAGAACAAAAGTATTATGTCTAGATCACTTAAAAAAGGACCATTTACCGATTTAAAACTACTGAAGAAAATCTCAAATATAAGACATGGCGATAAAACAGTGATTAAAACCTGGTCACGTGATTCTGTTATTACACCAGAAATGGTTGGATTTACCATCGCCGTACATAATGGAAAGGAACATATTCCAGTGTTTATCATCGAAAATATGGTCGGCCATCGCCTCGGTGAATTTGCGCCAACGCGTAAATTTGTCAAACACGGCGGCCGCATGCAAAGAGAGGCTGAAATAGTTGCCGCAGAAACGGCCAAACAGGAATTGGAGCAAGCCAAGGAGAAGACTGAGGGAAAAGCAGAGGGTCCTGAGGCTAAAGCGCCTGAACCTAAGAAGGAATAATTACTAATGAATCAATATACCACGAATACAATTTCACGAATATCACGAATAAGCTTTGTTGCCAGCCAGATGGATTTGTGAAATTCGTGGAGATAAAATTTGTGGTGAATAAATACAGATAAAAATATGGAAGTATCGGCAAAATTAAGATTTTTAAGAATGTCACCGCGCAAAGCTCGTTTAGTTTGTGATGTAATCAGGGGAATGGATGCCGAAGAAGCGCAAGTCCAATTACAGTTTTTGAGAAAAAAAGCAGCCTTGCCCGTTTTAAAGCTTTTAAATTCAGCGATGGCCAATGCTGAAAATAATTTTAAATTAAAACGTGATAATTTATTTATCAAAAAAATTACTGTAGATCAGGGCCCAACATTAAAGAGATGGAAGCCAAGAGCTTTTGGCCAGCCGGCTATGATTAGAAAAAGATCAGCGCACATAACTGTTATTTTGGGCGAATACAAAGAGACGCCAAAGAAAAAATTAAAAGAGGCCAAAAAGAAAGAGGGATTAGTGAAGAAACCAGAAAGACCAGTTGTTGACATTGGGGAAATTAAACAAGAGGCAAAGGGTAAGAAGGAAGCTGAGCGTCAGCCAGAGCAACAAAAGAAAAGGTCATTCATAAGCTTTAAAAAAATAAAAGAAAAATTTTCTAGAAGATTAGGAGAAAGATAATATTACTTGTTAATTAGGTTATTTACATTTTCTGGTTACACACGAATTTACACGAATTTAGCTCGCATTAGGTTCTTCAAAACTCAAGTCCCTACCAGGCTCGCTCACTAATTTACACTAATGTATTAATAAACGTAATTCGTGTTGATTAGTAAGTGCGACGTAGGAAAACCTGATTAAAGAAGAACCAAACCGCCGCATAGATTCGTTATTATTCGTGTAAACAACAAGAAAATATAGTAAACCTTGAATAATATATTATGGGACACAAAGTAAATCCAAAGGTGTTTCGCATCGGTATCACACAAAATTGGCGATCAAAATGGTTTGCCAGTAAGGATTATGCTAAATTTTTGGAACAGGATATACGGATTAGAAAATATATCATGAACAAATTAAAAGACGCTGGGATTGCCAATGTAGAAATAGAGAGGTCTGGTTCGTCTATTATTGTTAATATTCATACTTCTAAGCCAGGTATCGTGATCGGAAGGGGCGGGACTGGCGCCGAGGAATTAAAAAAAGACTTGGAGAAAAAGATTGTTAAAAAAAAGACTAATCTAAGATTGAATATTCAGGAAGTGTCAAAAATATACCTAAATGCGCAATTGGTCTGTCGAAATATCATTGAACAATTAGAAAAAAGAATTCCTTTTCGACGCACCTGTAAACAAGCAGTCGATCAAGTGATGAAAGCCGGCGCTAAAGGCGTCAAAATAATAGTCGGCGGCCGTCTGGATGGTTCCGAGATTGCACGTAAAGAAACTTTTACGGCTGGCAGTTTACCGCTTCATACGCTAAGAGCTGATATTGATTACGCGCGCGGCGCCGCGCACACAACTTACGGGGCAGTCGGGGTCAAGGCTTGGATAAATAAAGGTGAGATTTTTAGCACAAAAACAGGTCATGATAAGAAATAATTAATAGGACTATTTATGTTAATACCGAGAAAAGTCAAACATCGAAAGTGGCAAAGAGGATCTGTAAGGGGTAGCGCCACTAATAAAATAAATCTTGATTTCGGTAGCTATGGCTTAAAGGCTTTGGAAGGAAGATGGGTATCTTCTAGGCAGATCGAAGCAGCCAGAAGGGCAATAACACGCTTTATTCAAAAAGGCGGGAAAGTTTGGATTAGAATTTTTCCCGACAAGCCAATAACTTTGCACGGATCCGAGGTACGGATGGGCGGTGGCAAGGGCTCAGTTGATCATTATGTGGCAGTTGTTAAACCAGGGACTGTTTTATTTGAAATGGATGGCGTCGAGAGAGAGGTGGCAAAGGAAGCTATGCGCTTAGCCTCCCATAAATTACCAATTAAAACAAAATTTATTTCAAAATAATATGGAAATTAAAGAGCTTAGGCAAAAATCAGAATTTGAATTACAAAAGCTATTAAAAGCAACTAGAGAGTCTGTGAGAGATTTAAGGTTCAAGATAGCTGGCAAGCAACATAAAGATGTCAGGGATTTGAGAGGGGCTAAAAAATTAACGGCAAAGATTTTAACTGTAATTAAAGAGAGAAGCATTATGGCGAAATACAAGTCAGAAAAGAACAAACATATAACTAATCAAAAATATGAATCTAAAACATAAAATTAAAAGACAATTCCAAGGAGTAGTTGTATCTGATAAAATGAATAAAACAATTGTGGTGAAGATTGAGGGAATTAAGACGCATCCAAAATATAGAAAGCAATACAAAGTAAGTAAAAAATATAAAGTGCACGACGAGAAGAAACAATATCATATTGGCGACATAGTTTTATTTGAAGAATGCCGGCCTATTTCTAAGGAAAAACGTTGGCGCGTAATTAAGAAATTATCTAGCAAGAATTAAATAATATGATTCAACCGAGATCACAATTAGTTGTTGCTGATAACACTGGAGCTAAGAGGATAATGGTTATCAGGGTTTTAGGTGGCTATAAAAAGAGATATGCACGTATTGGCGATATTGTTGTTGCCTCAATTAAAGAAGCAATTCCTCATGCCATAGTAAAAAAAGGTGAGATAGTTTATTTGGTTATTGTTCGGCTCAGGAAAGAACTGAGAAGACAAGATGGTTCCTATATAAGATTTGATGATAACGCCGGTGTGGTTATAGATAAAAAGACAAAAGAACCAAAAGGCACAAGAATTTTTGGTCCTGTCGCTAGAGAATTGAGGGCTAAGGGATTTACTAAAATAATTTCATTAGCTCCTGAAGTATTATAAAATAAAAATTTTATGAATTTTAAAAAAGGCGATACAGTCAAAATAATTACAGGTAAGGACAGAGGAAAAAAGGGCAAGATCCTGCAGGTTTTTCCTAGGGAAAATATGGTAGTTGTTGAAGGTTTGAACCTTATGGTAAAAAATGTCAGACCTAAAAAAATGGGAGAAAAAGGCCAGGTTGTCAGATATAACGCACCTATTGATGCCTCCAATGTCGAATTATTTTGTGATAAATGCAACAAAGCTGTAAGAGTAGGTTTCAAGAATCTCGATAATAAGAAAAAAGTGCGTATATGCAAAAAATGTAAGGAAATACTTTAAAGCATAGTTAAGTTATCAAAAAATATGTCAAGACTGAGGGAAAAATATATCAAAGAAGTAATTCCGGAAATGAAAAAAATTTTTGGGTATAAGAATGAATTTGCCGTACCAAGATTGATAAAAGTCACTATAAATGTAGGCGCTGGCCGTGCGTTAACTGATGATAAATTTCTAGATACAGTGAAAAGCACACTTGAAAGAATTTCTGGCCAAAAGCCAGTGTTTACTAGGGCTAAAAAATCAATTTCTGCTTTCAAAATAAGACAGGATATGATTATTGGCGCGACTGTAACCTTGAGGGGAAAAATAATGTATGAATTTATTGATAAATTGATAAATGTGACGTTGGCACGTGTACGTGATTTTCGCGGATTAGATTCAAAAAGTGTAGATAGAGCCGGTAATCTTACTATTGGTTTTAAAGAACATACTGTTTTTCCAGAAATAAAGTCTGATGAGGTAGAAAGGTTGCATGGCTTGTCAGTCACCATCAACACTAACGCTAAAGGTCAGAAAGAAACATTAAGCTTATTCACTCTGTTGGGTTTTCCTTTTAAAAAATAATTTTTATGCCAAAAACCTCGTTGATCGCCAGAGCAAAAAAAAGACCCAAATTTTCCACTAGAATTGTGCGGCGCTGTTGGCGCTGCGGCCGCAAGAGAGGTTATTTACGTGATTTCAATCTTTGCCGTATTTGTTTTAGAGAACTGGCTAATAAAGGAGAAATTCCAGGCATAAAAAAGGCCAGTTGGTAGTTAATAATTAAATTAGAAAAGATAAATATGAACGACCCAGTATCAGATATGCTTACCAGATTAAGAAATGCAAACCTGGCTAATAAAACTGAGGTTATCATGCCTTTTTCAAATATGAAATATGAATTAGGTAAAATTTTAGAAAAAGAAGGGTTTATCAACAAAGTCGAAGAAGTTAACGCTAAGCAAAGGCAGATTAAAATTGAACTGAAATATAAAAACAAGGAATCTGTAATGCAGAATTTAAAACGCATAAGCAAGCCTGGCAGAAGGGTTTATAATAGCTATAAAGATTTACCTGTGCTTTTACCCTCTTTAGGTATCATGATAATTTCCACGCCGCAGGGTTTAATGACGCATCGGGAGGCCAAGAAGAAAAAGTTAGGCGGTGAGGTTATTTGCGAAGTCAGTTAGTAGCTTAGCTTATAGCTTATGGCGAATAATAAATTTTTAAAATCATACGCTATAAGTAATATATAAAAAATTATGTCTCGAATAGGTAAACAACCAGTTAACATACCTGAAGGTACTGCAGTTGATATTAAAGTTCGTGCCGTAACAGTGAAGGGGCCAAAAGGTGAATTGAGTTATATTTTTCATCATTTGGTTAATTTTGAAGTGAAGAATAAGCAAGTTCTTGTGAAAGTAAAAAATCCGGAAGAGAAAAAATCAAGAGAGTTATGGGGTTTATCCAGGGTATTAATATACAATATGATTAACGGTGTTAACAAAGGATTTGAGAAAAAATTGGAAATATCAGGCGTTGGTTACCGTGCTTCTGTTTCAGGTAAAAAATTAATATTAAATATAGGTTTTTCTCATCCAGTGGAATTTGATATACCAGCTGGTATTGAGATAAAGATAGAAAAGAATGTGATTACTATTGCTGGTTTAGACAAGCAATTAGTCGGCCAGACAGCAGCGCAAATAAGAGCGCTACGCAAACCAGAGCCTTATAAAGGTAAGGGTATTAAGTACATTGATGAAGTAGTAAGAAGAAAAGCCGGTAAGGTAGTCAAGACAGCAAGCACCAGCGCTTAACTGATTTAATTTATGAGAGACTATAATAAGGAAAAAAGAATAAAAATAACTCAAAGACATAAGAGAATCAGGGTTAAAATTCACGGAACAAAGGAAATACCTCGCCTTTCAGTTTATCGAAGCTTAAGTCATATCTATGCTCAATTAATAGATGACGACAAGGGAGTTACCTTGGTTGGCGCTTCTGATTTGGAGTTGAAAAAAGCCATCAAGCATAAAGTGAAGAAGGCTGAATTAGCAAAAGAGGTGGGTAAATTAATTGCTGAAAAAGCAAAAAAAGCCAAAATAGAGAGGGTAGTTTTTGATCGAGGTGGTTTTCAATATCATGGACGCGTCAAGGGCTTAGCAGAGGCAGCGCGACAGGGAGGACTTAAGTTTTAATATAAATATATGGCTAAAAATAGAGAAAAAAAAGAAATAATAAAAGAGGAAAAGGAGCTGGAACAGAAAGTCATTGATCTGGCGCGGGTGACGCGTGTGGTGGCTGGCGGCAAAAGGATGCGATTCAGGGCTTGTTTGGCTGTCGGTGATAAAAGGGGTCATGTTGGTTTAGCGATAGCCAAGGGAGCTGATGTTTCGATAGCTATTAACAAAGCTTTAACAGCGGCTAAGAAAAAAATGGTGAAGGTAAAAATAGTCAATGAAACTATTCCGCACCGCATTGTCGAGAAGTTCAAAGCCGCATACGTTTTATTGAAACCAGCGCCAATGGGTACAGGCATCATCGCTGGCGGTCCAGTGAGGGCTATTTTGGATTTGGCTGGAATTAAAAATGTTGTATCCAAGATGATGGGGTCGAGTAACAAAGTCAATAACGCAAGAGCCGTAATAAATGCCTTGCAGAAATTAAGAGATATTAAAACAATCAATGATCTAAGAAAATAGGGAATATTGTTACACCACCACGAATCAATAATCACGAATCAACACTAATCCACAATAGAGCTAGTGAACTACCAAATTAATATGAATTAGTGATAATAGATTAGTGATGGTTAAAACAAATTAATATGGAAATAAAATTACACAATTTAAAGTCATTTAACGGAAAAAAAAGAAAAAGAGTGGGCCGCGGCGACGCCTCCGGTCACGGCACTTATTCAGGACGCGGTCAAAAGGGACAAAGATCTAGATCAGGCGGCAAAAAAGGTTTGAAGCGAATGGGCTTGAAACAATTTTTACAACAAATCCCAAAGGCCAGGGGTTTCAGAAAATTATATCCAAAATGGCAGATTGTTAAGCTTAATCATCTTGATAAAAAATTTAAGGATAATGAGCTGATTACGCCCAAGCAATTGGTTAGACTGGGTTTGATTAATTCAATATTTCCCGGCGTGAAAATTATTGGCCCCTGCAAACTGTCGAAAAAATTAATAATCAAGGCTCATAAGTTTTCAAAATCAGCAGAAAATGCTATAAAGAAAGCAGGCGGGAAAATTGAATTAATACGACGCGAATAATTATTAAATTGAATCAATACACCACGAATGTAATTACACGAATATCACGAATTTTCTTATTAGCCAGCTAAGATGGTATTCGTGGGATTCGTGGAGGAAAAATTCGTGGTGAATAAGTACATCTGTAATTATGATTGAAAAATTAAAACAAATTTGGAAGGTCAAAGAAATTAGAGGAAAGATTCTCTTCGTTTTAGTGATGCTTATTATTTTCCGCATCATTTCTCATATTCCAGTGCCAGGAGTCGATGTCGAAAGCCTGAAAAATCTCTTTTCTACCAATCAATTTCTGGGCTTGTTAAGCATTTTTTCCGGCGGCGCTATGGAAAATTTTTCCGTGGCGATGCTGGGCGTTGCCCCATATATAACAGCCTCTATTATTTTCCAGCTTTTGACAATGATTATTCCAAAGCTGGAGGAAATGCAGAAAGAAGGCGAGGAGGGAAGGGCTAAGATAAATCAGTATACCAGAATGCTCGCAGTTCCTTTGGCAGCTTTGCAAGCATACAGTATGATTACTTTTTTAAGACAATCTGGCCAGGGCATCATCAGCGAGATGAGCATTTTTAATCTGGTGACGACAGTCGTTACAATTACAGCCGGCACCATGTTTTTGATGTGGATTGGCGAATTGATATCAGAAAAACATATCGGCAATGGCATTTCTTTGATTATTTTCGCCGGCATTGTCGCCAGGATTCCGACGATGATCCAACAGGCGCTTGTTAATTTTAGTCCATCCCAGATCGGTCTTTTTATCGCCTTTATTGTCATTGCCTTTGTGACAATTGCGGCTGTGGTGATAATTACAGAGGGCCAGCGCAACATACCAGTGTCCTATGCTAAAAGAATCCGTGGTATGCGCATGTACGGCGGGGTGGACACACATCTACCATTGAGGGTGAATCAGGCTGGTGTCATTCCGATTATCTTTGCCGTATCAATTATTCTTTTTCCGCCGATGATTGCACAATTCTTTGTTAATTCGCCTGTACCTTGGCTAGCTCAATTATCTAATTTGGTGGTGTCGGTGTTTCGCAATCAATTGTTTTACGCTGTTTTTTATTTTACTTTGGTGGTTGTTTTTACTTATTTTTATACGGCTGTTATTTTCCACCCCACACAGATTGCCGAGAATTTGCAAAAACAAGGCGGCTTCGTACCCGGAATCAGGCCGGGCCGGCCCACGTCTGACTACCTCGGCTATATTTCCAACCGCATTATTCTAGGCGGGGCGCTTTTCTTGGGCTTGATTGCTATTTTACCCAATGTTATGCAGTCATTTACCAAAACACAGGCACTGGTGATTGGCGGTACTAGTTTGTTAATCGTTGTCAGTGTAGTTATTGAAACAGTCAAGCAGATTGAATCGCAGCTGGTGATGAGAGACTATGAAGGATTCTAATCCCAAATCTGAAATTCGAAGCGCGAAATTCGAAACAATATCTAAATCCCAATTTTCCAAATTCTAAACCTTATTATACTTGCTTGGAACATTGGAATTTAGAATTTTATCAGGATAATAAAGGTCTTGATTTATTTTTACCTAGAAAATTTGCTAAAAATAGACTTTTGTGCTACAGTAGAGGTGAAAATAATTGATAAGCTATAAGGAAATGACCCTAAAAAAGCCAAAACTCCATTTTTTATGGATAATTCTTTTGGTCTTTGCGGTGTTTATTTTAAGCACAAAGACCTCTTTTGGCGTTCTCGCCACTTTTGATCTGCAGGGCAGGGTCTTAAGCCAGTCAGGCCAGGTTGTGC
>Ga0180007_10003349_pt1 | contig 17955 bp, 15 predicted proteins | sample MM_PC_MetaG_FD_121122 | JGI IMG/M metagenome (GOLD analysis project Ga0180007, IMG submission 121122) | Groundwater microbial communities from the Aspo Hard Rock Laboratory (HRL) deep subsurface site, Sweden - MM_PC_MetaG | ecosystem: Environmental > Aquatic > Deep subsurface > Groundwater... | reverse complement strand
GAATTAGACAGAGATATTAATGCTGCTATTAATATCTTAAAACAATGTACCGCAGGAACTGCGGGATCTAAAGCTTGTGGAGAAGATGTAAGACCTAAGACTGTTTACAGCCTTAAGCAAACTTCTATGAAGCAAGAAGCTATCGGGTCTTTAGCTCGATAGCAGTTCACTTATAATTTAGAGGTAATGTAATGGCAGAACCAGATCTTATTTCCAATGACCTAATTAAAAAAGTAGAGAAGCTATATGTAGAAGGTACTTTTACTAGTGCTGATGAGATAGCTATTTTCCTAGATATACCTGTGGAAGTAGTTAAAAAGATATTTGAAATATTACACTTATCTACTTTAAATACAAATAAGTATATGTCAAGTAATGAAGCAGAGGATGTTGAGGCTTCTCTTTCCACAAAAAATGATAGAATTAGTTACTTACAGAAATATTGGAAAATGATGGATGAGTTAATAGATATAGCTCAGTGGGAGTATAGTTCTCACCCAGATGAAAAAGCAGCCTCCGTTGTAAATTCTTTTGTTGGTACTGCTTCTAATCTAATTCAGCAGTTAGATAAATACGATGACAATGAAAAAACTGCTAAAGATTTAATTGTAGGTGTAGTTGATCCTTTTTCCTCTGCTGTACTCCGATTATTTGTAGATGAATTAAAAGATACTATTTTGTCAGAATTGCCTGTATATTTGAATGAAGAAGCTATGGCAAAAATGAAAGAAAAGACAGAGTTGTGCCTAAAAAGAATTGGTACCAGATTTTCGGATGAATTAAAGATAACAAAGTCCCGAATATCTGATTTAATGGGAGTACCATTGTTAGAAAAAACTAAGGAGTTTACAGAGGATGAGCAAGCCTAAGGATTTAGATTTTGATCCTAATTCCATAATTTCAGATCTAATAAGAACAGATTTGGATTTAAATGTTTTTGATGGTAATGTGGATACAAATGTTAGTTTCGACGTAGCTCCTAATTTTTTTGAATTTGTTACTAACTCCGAATTGTACTTAGATACTTCTTTATTTCCTCGACAGTTACAGTGGGGAATTAATCTATTTGAGGATTACTGTCCTTTTTGTTCAGATACGCAGCTGGCTAGGTACGGTCTATTTGACCAAACAAATGAAGAGATACTTAGTAAAATAACTTTTTACAATTTTGGTAAATGTCCTAAGTGCGGTAAAAACAGAACAGATGCTATAGAAGCAAATTACTATGATAATGCAAATGAGTTAGCTATATGTGCAGGTATGCGTGGAGGTAAAACTGTTTTTACTGCGGTAGGTGCCAGTTATGTACTACACAGATACTTGATGCTAAAACCTTCTCCTTCCGGTTATTTTGGAAAAGATAAAATGATTAAAGATCAGGAGTTGCATATTACTTTCTGTGCTGTGCAGTTAGCTCAGGCGTATGATACTTTGTGGCGACAGTTTATCACAATTTATAATAACTCTCCATGGTTTAAAAAATATGAGAATTACCTTATGGAGATGGAAAGTAGGGTTGGGGAAGATACTAAGTTTTACAGAAAAAGTGATGATGCAAAAGACCCCTCTTTAAAGTTCTTTAAACAGAATATAGAAGTAACTTGTGAGACCCCTAACATAAAAGCTATTCGTGGTAGAACTAGGATATTTACTGCTATAGATGAGATTGGCTGGATGGATAGTGAGATAGAACAGGCGGGTGCCCGAGCTAAGGTTACAATGAGCGCCAAAGAGACATATGAAGCTTTACGTAAAAGTTTAAAAACAGTAAGAAGTGCTTCTGAATTTAAGCGTAAAGAAAAAGGATTCTACGACGCCCCTACTGCAATTTCTTGTAACATTTCTTCTCCATCCAACGTACATGATATGATCATGTTTCTTATAAAGGATAAGGTTGAGGGAAGATTACGTTATCATTATTCTACGTGGGAAGTTAATCCTTTTATTACAGAAGACCAGTGTAAAAAAGAATCCGGGAATGAAGAAGCTTTTCTTAGAGATTATCAAGCAACACCTCCTTTTGCAAGCAACCCTTATTTTTCAAATATACAAGTATTAGAAAGATCTATCAGTACTGAGTTTAAACAAACATCTTTAGTTAACTGGTCTTACGAGAAAATTGCAGATTCTTTTGGGTTTGAGTATATTTATTTGAATATAACACCTCTTACCATTGAGAAGAATATACCTAGGCTATTAACTATTGATACAGGGTATGCTAATGACAGCTTTGCTTTGTGTATGTCACATTATGATGGAGGAACAGATAAAATAATTTGTGATCTGCTTTTAGAAATATCTCCACAGTTTCCCGGAAGCTACGGTAAGCATATAAATTTTGCACACATGTTTGAATTTGCTATTAAACCACTTTTAGAAAACTTTAGAATAAAGAATGTTTATTATGACAGGTGGAACAGTTTAGATCAAGTGCACAGAATTCGTAGAGATTTTACTGCTGCCGACCAGTACAGTTTGAAGTGGGTTGATTTTGTTAAAATAAAAAATAATTTATATGAAGGAAAATTTAGATTTCCTAGCTCTGAGATGACTATATCAAAATTTCAAAATTCTAAAATACCTCATTGGGAGTTAGTTGTAAGTAATCCTGTTATACATACAATAGTTCAGTGTTTGACAGTTAGGGAAGTTGGAAAGAAAGTAATAAAGCCTATAATTGGAACAGACGATCTTTGGAGAACTGTTTCCTTAGCTATGTGGTTTTTTGATATCGCTAAGAATAAGGAATCTTATAGTAATTATTCTGTAGGCACCAATTCTCATAATAGAAATAATGGAAAAGTTAACGGTGTTGTATTATCTTCTAATAGTAGAAATAACTATTACCCCGAAGTAGGTAAATATGGTTATAGAGGATCGCGCAGGCGGCCTTTTTAAACAAGAAAGATTGGTGCAGATATGAATATAGACCGCTTATTAAAACATGCTTGTAAACAACGTGGCATTACTTTAGACGATAATAGCTATAAAGACATAAAGAAAAATATTTTAAAAGAAGAAGTTCACCTTGCTAACGTTCTTCCTATCATTAATAAGCAGCTTGATACATTGGTAGAGAGCTATACGGAACAGCAGAAAACAATATACACAAAAGTATTTAATTCGGAGAATGATGATAGCCATAAAACTAAGTGCCCTGTTTGTAAAAATGGTGTAATGACTTCTTGCACATTAGCTAACGATAGAGATGTAGAATACTGCAAAAAATGTAAAGTTGTAATGCCCTATAATGAAGAAAAATAAGGTAAGCAAAACATGGGTCTATATACATTTAATCGTGGCTTTAATGCAAGTGAAGTAAATGGTAGTAACCACAGAGGTAGACTGCTTAGGGGAAATTCCTATGGCGCTGTTATGGGAAAACATAATCAGCAAATGGAGGTAGCCCACGCGGATTTTAATCAGGGGTGTGATGTAGGTGGTATGGACGCTTCTAACGGCTCCGTAAACAGGCAATACAACCCCGTAAGAGACCGCTTAGATAGAGGGTCCGTAGTTGAGGAGTGGTTACCTCATAGTTTACCGGCTTTAAATAGAATGTATAGACAAATATATGCTAGGGATAATGTTTCAGGCTTAGCTGTAGATTTATGGTCTTCTATGCCTTGGTCGCGCTATGATATTGTTGGCGTTGATGATCCTGTAATACTAAAGTTTTATAAAGATGCTTTATTGCCTCTTTTTACTCCTAAAATTATGGAAGACTTAACCAGAGAATTTTTGATTCATGGTAGATTTTGTGCTAACTTAATTTATGATGCACAAAAAGGTTATTGGACAAATTTGCTTCCTAATGACCCAGACTTTTTAGATATACTTCCTGTTCCTATTGTTGGAGTTGATCCTATTATTAATTTAAGGCTTAGTCAGGGAGATATTGAATTCTTGTTAAGTCCTGATCCACGTATTGCTAGGGTTAGAAAAACAATTCCTGCTCAATTTTTACAAACTTTAAAAACTGGCGGAATCATACCTCTGGAGCCCTATAATACTTTATGGGTAGCTCGTAATATAAGTCCTTATGATTATGTTGGAACATCATTTTTAACAAGGGTAGTTCCTTTGTGGGCAATTGAGAAGCCTTTACTGAATGCTACAGTTATCGCAACACGAAGAAGAGCTGGACCTATTGTTCATGTTACTATAGATTCTACACAAGAGCAGGGAGGTCTTCCAACCGCAGAAGAGCTTACTGAAGTAGCTGGAATGTTTATTCAGGCAGACATGGATCCTGTGGGGGCTGTAGTTGCTACTAGATCCGGTATTTCGGCACAGGAAGTTACAGGCGGCGGTAACAACATGTGGAAACTTTCTGACGATTCCGCTTTTCTTGTTGAGAGCAAGATGAGAGCTTGTGGAATAAGCGAAGAATGGTTAACGGGGCAGGCATCTTATAATAACTACGATGATTCCAGATCAATTTTTATGGATCAAGTTAGAGGATTAAGAGACACTATTGTAACAAAGACTATTTTGAAGTATGCTGAAATACTTGCAAGAGCACATGGTTTTATAAAAACTAAAAAGTCAAGAATAGACCACAAAATTAAAGTAAAGCATTTTGATAAGATTTCTTATGATTTGCCTTCTGATGCTAAGGATTACTATCCTTTTCGCTCTTTAACAATAGAAGAAGCTATGAGTATCCCTAAAGATGATTTAATTTTACCCAGTGTACAATTTGAAAAATCTCTTAAAGCAGAAGGTGATATGCATTTATTAGAATTAGTAGAAAAATTAGAATCTAAAGGAATTCCTATTCCTGCCAGAACATGGGCAAACTTAGCGGGTATATCTATAGACGATATCCTACAAGATTTGCCTGCGGATGCTGAGATTAAAAAGAGAATAAAAGAGTGGCAAGACAAAGTTAGCGTGGAACCCGGCGAGGGTGGTGACGGGGGTTCCGAGGAATTTAGTTTAGGTTCAGTAAAAGTAAGTTCTGATCTTACTAAGCTATCTAAAGTAGATACACTTAAAAAGTTTAAAAGTTTAGTTAGAAGAGAATATCAAAGTTTAGATAGTAAAAGCCCTAACTTAGTTAGTGGCGTTTAGCTTTTCAACAGTATTACATATTTTGTTATAGCTAGAATTAAAGTGTAATAATTAAAAACTATTATCTTTTAATAAGAGTTTTATGTTTTCGTTAACAGAATTTTTGTGCTGGAGATAAAAATGCTAAATTTTAAAACACTAAGAAATTTGAATTCTAATTTTGAGAAGCATCAAGTTATTGGTAGAACTGTTCAGGTAGAGAACAATATTGAAGCCTTCTCTAAAACACAATATAATAAAAACGAGAAAAGTTTAATCGTAGCCGGTACTGAAAATTACGCAGAGAAAAAATTAGATATAAGTTGGTTAAATGCAGCTTCTGAAACATACCAGATATCATCTGACCCTAATGATTATATTCTTATTCCCATCCCTATTGTAACTGTAGATATACCTAATAGAAATATGCAGGGTTTCCCTTACGAAGAAGTTACTTATTTTGATCCACTGTTAGGTAGATTAGTATATAGTACTTTTAAAGGAAAACCTACACACATAGACCATAAAAATCAGAATCCTTTAGCCGCTAAAGGTGTTAACTTTGATGTTTCAATGCAATTTATTCCAGCTTACAATATTTGGAAAATTGTAGTTCTTTCTGGCTTCTGCAGACAAAAAGATGAAAAATTAGTAAATGATATTTTAAGTAAAAAAAGAAGTTCCTATTCTATGGGAGCTTTAGTTGAACACTTTGTTTGTTCTATTTGCGGAACCGTAGATGAGGGTCCCGGAAGAAATAGATGTAGACACATGGAAAATAAAGGTGAGCTATTTGATAACAGATTAGCCTACCAATTATGTATAGGAGTAAACTATATAGAGAATTCGTCTGTAGAAGATCCGGCAGACCCTACAGCATATTCTTCCGATATAATGACTTTTATTTAACAAAATTATTTTGTTAATATTATTTATTCAATATATTAAAAATTTGTTATTTTTTACATGTTAATAAATATTGCTTATTTTAGTTCTTTGAAAGGAGTTCATATAAAATGAAACGCAGAACATTAAGACTTTTAGATATGGCTAAAGACACTCTTAAGGAACATGAGGGTGAAATTGCAATCGCACTTCTTCAAAGAGCAATTGCGGAAGAGGAAGAAACTGACGAGCAGGAAGAAGCTGCTTTAAGTCCTGAATCTTCTACTCCGGTTGACCTCGATGCTTCTGCCGCAGCAGAAGAGGAGGAAGAAACCGCTGCTAAAGATGAGGAAGAAAAAGAAGAAGCATCTGCACACGCTGAAGCAAATGATATTTTAGCTACCTTAAAAAGTATGCAATCAAGTATCGACCTTCTTTTAGCTAAGGCTGCGGATTCCGAAGAAGATGAAGTAGAGGCTGAAGATGATGAAGTTTACAGTGCTACTTTCTTAGCGGGGTTCAATGATGTTATTTCCAAGATTCTAGGCGAAACCGAAGACGAGGAAGAAGAAGCAGAGTCTAAAAAAGATGAAGACGAAGCTACAGAAGCCAAGGTAGCTCAGGCTAAACTTAGAGCACAAAAAAGAGCACAGGCTATTAAAGCTTCTGCTGAAGACGAGGAAGAAGAAGCAGAGTCTAAAAAAGATGAAGACGAAGTGGACGCTAAAAAAGAAGACGAAGAAGACGAAGTAGAATCTAAAAAAGACGAAGAGGAAGAGGATGAATCTACTCTTGAAGCAGAACTAGCTCAGGCTAAACTTAGAGCACAAAAAAGAGCGCAGGCTATTAAAGCTTCTGCTGAAAAAAGTATTGGCGAAGCAGAAGTTTTAGCTTCCTATTTTGAAGATAGAATTGTTGCAGCTTCTGAAGATGAAGAAGAAGTAGAAGCTAAAGATGAAGAAGAAGTAGAAGCTAAAGATGAAGAAGTAGAAGCAGACTCTAAAAAGAAAACCACTGTTGAGCAGCTTAAAGCTTTAGATTCTCTTCTCAGGACTACTGTTGAAAGAGTAAAGAGCAAACAAGATAAGACAGATGAAGAAGAAGTAGATTCTTGTAAAGAAGAAGCTAAAAAAGACGAAGAAGAAGAAGTAGAGTCCAAAAAAGACGAAGATGAAGAAGAAGAAGTAGAGTCCAAAAAAGACGAAGATGAAGAAGAAGAAGTAGAGTCCAAAAAAGACGAAGATGAAGAAGAAGTAGAGTCTAAAAAAGACGAAGAAGAAGAAGAAGTAGACGGCGTAGAGGAAGAGGAAGATGACGCTAGTAATAAACTTGAAAGTTTAAGAACTAGTGCTGAACAATGGGGTTCCATAAAATTCCAGACCATCCTTTCTAAATACATGCCTAAAGACAACAGTTAATATTCTACATCATATAAAAATCATACAGGGGTTTGGGTTTTAACGTATAATTATTGTCTATGCACTGGATACAATGTAATGTACTATACTACACATAACTACACAACTTGTAATATTTTATGTTTAGTATAAAGCAAGTAATTCTTTTAATAAATGTGTTTTAAATAAAAACAATTAATAAAGTGTTTGTTTACATACCTTTTTAATCTAATATTTTTTACATATTCATTATTTATTACTTAGATTTTATTTATATATGCTTTTAAATAAAGTCTAATGGAGACCCATGACAGATAACAGAGTTAAATCTTTATTCGAGACAGAGCCTTTATTTATGAAGCCTACGCAGCTTGGCTTGTATCCTAGGGTCTGGAATTACTTTGGGTACTTGCCTGATCTTGGAACGTCATACGGTACCTTTAAGTGCGAAGATAAAGAACATTCTGGTGTGGTTACTTCAGATTTCAAAAGTCCTCATTGTCCTCAGTGCGGAACTTTAATGAATAAAGCTACTATAAATTTAGAACCTGCTGATTATGACAAAATAATCACTAGAAAAGATTCTTTTAATATAATTCCTAAATGTCCTCATTGTGATGTAGAGATGCTGTCTAATGTAGATATTGTAAATGGTTATTCAGAATCTATTCACTGTGTTAATTGTGGAGCAGACGTTAAAAAAGATTTTCAAAAATATGTAGATTTATTCAAAATCAAAGACCCTGTTATAAAAAAACAGTTTACTGATTATGTCGATAAAATAAAGACTAACTCTAACAATGAGGTAAAACCAATGAAGAAAAAAACGGAAGCAACCTACGAAGTATTATCCTATGATACCTTTAATAATTCTACTAAAGTATCTCCCGAGAAAACAGTTATGCGCTGTTATGCTCAAGAGACTGAAAACCCCTATTGGAATATTGAAATTGAAGGTACTCCTGTAGGTCGCATCTGCTTGAAGGATCAGGCAAACGCTGAAGTGTTAAGAGACACCTTCGTTACTGATTATTATGCTAAAGCTATCGCTACTGCTTTCAGTAATATCGGCGTTATTCCTACTCTTAAAAAAGTAAATGCTCGTATCTGGAAAGCCAAAGTAGAAGAGTCTGAATTCCACAAAAAAATTAAAGCAGAAGTTACTGAACGTTTAGAGAATGAATACACCGAAAAACTCAACAACGTAAAAGTTATTGCTTCTAACATCAAATCAGAACTTATGGAATGCATTGCGTTAGCTAGCGTTGCTATTCATAAAAACTTCTACAATATCGGAAACCCCCTCAAAGCAGAGCTGTTAGAAGAAATGTATCGTTACGGTATTGATACTAATAGAGGCTCCGCAATTATTGAGAGCGCTTTCTCTACTGCGGAGATGGAACACTACTCTGTAATTATAGACAAAGCAATATCTCTTCTTTCTATGAGTGATGAGACTAGAGCAGAACTTGCTGAAGCACTGGTTAACGCTGGTACTATGGCTGTTGAAACTGCGGAAGAAGACGAAGAGAATGAAGAAGAGTTAGCTGGTAAAGGTTCTAGCTTGTCTGATGAACTTACATTCCCTATGCCCGATACTATGGCAAACAGAATGGCTACTTCTAATGTAAACTTTACTGCCCTTCATGGTGTTTCTCAGCAACCCATTGCTAAAAGCGCAACGAAAGAATCCCTTAGAAAAAGTCTGAGCTTTAGTTACAAGAAATAACAATGTTTAATATAAAAAGTTTTACATTTAAAATTTAACTCGTTTTTTGTTTTTGAAAGGAATATTTATTATGTATGATATTAAAAAATCTTTTGCTAGTCTTCTTCGTGAAATGCCTGTGGCTACTGGTCAGACAGTAACCAAAGAGGGTCTTGGACTTATTAAAGTTCTGGAAAGTGGTGTAGTTAAAGTTCGCGCCGGTACGGGTACCATTGCTACTGATCGTTTTTGTGGTTTCTCTACCTCAGATAACGAATCCATTTTAACCGAACCCCGTGTTGAGCAGGTTACTATTCCCGCAGCAGCTCCTTATTCCGTACAGCTTTCCAGCACTACTCCTTACAGTCCTACTGGTGCTTTCCCTTGGGAGGTCCGCGTTTATAACATTGATACCGCAGCTGCTATGGTTGTGAACTCTGCAATTACTGCGGCTAATAACGTTGTTTTAAGTTCGACGGGCGCTCTTACTGTTTCTTCTACCTATGCTGGTGATGTTCTTGATGTTTATTGGAGAGTTAATTTAACTGCTCTTCAGTCTCAGCAAAAATATTATCAAAGACATCCCAATAACACTGGTGGAGCTTTGTTTAACCAAGTTGGTGTTATGTGCGGTCATGGCGAAATGTACACTAGTGAATATAATGCTTCGATTAACTGGGCAGGTATGTCCGGTATGACGGCTATCGTAAGCGCTAACGGCGTTATCACTTCGGGAGCTGCTGGTGCTGCAAACTGCGTTGGTGCTGTTATTAAAGCCCCTACATCTTCTGATGCAACTTTAGGTATCGCTTTCAACGTTAACATTATCTAATTTTTTGTACTGTATTACCTTTCCGGTAACGGGCGGAAAGGCAGTATTACCAAAGCAGTCAATAACTTTTTCCCGTGTAAAAAATACAGTCTTATAATTTACACACGGAGAAAAAAACATGTACAATCCTTATCGACCTTCTACAAAAAAACAGGCTATTGTAGCCAGTTCCAAAGCCTCTTTAACCAGCGGCGATGCTTCTGTTCCAAGAGCAGTAAGCTTTGCTCCCCGTAAAAGTGGAAACCAGAGCGTATCCGCAGAGCCTATGATTGCTTCTGATGGTTCGTTCAATGCTTATAACAAGCAAGACCTTTATGCTAACATGAGCGCACTTCAGAGAAGCGTTTCCTCGGGAACGATTCTTACTGCTGCTACTCAGGAGGCACAGGCAGCTAATGAGAGACAGCTTAAAACCGCACTTGCTGACAAAAGCGGCGATACGTGGATGGCTCTTGGTGAAGTTCTTGGTGAAGAAATTTGGGAAACTCTCGGAAGAGAAGGTTTCGCTCGTAAGACCCTTATGCTTAAAGAACTTGATCGCGGTGAAATCGGTAGAGTAGCTGTTAGACGTAAAGACGTTGTGGCTTATTACACCACAGCTAACCCTAACGTAGTAGCAGCTCAGGTTCGTCAGAAGTATGTTCTTCCTCCTGAGTTCTCTATTGTTGCTAACATCCTTATCGAAGATAAAGAAATCGCACAGGCTCCCGGCGATATCCTTGAAGACAAATTCCAAGACGGTCTTGAGCAGATCATGGTTACTGAGGACAAAATTTGGTTACAGTTAGCACGTACCGCAGCTGTTGCTGATAATGATCTCGTTTACTTCAATACCTTTACTCCTACTGTGTTCACTTCTCTCAGAACTAGCATAGCGGAATGGGGTATCCCTGTAACCACAGCGATTATCGCTTTCGATATTTGGAACGACATTATTGCTGATCACGAATTTTCCGCATGGTTTGATCCCGTAACCAAGCATGAAATCGTACTTGAAGGATCTCTTGGTTCTATTCAGGGCGTTAACCTGATTACTGACGGTTATCGTTACGACACCTTACAGGTTCTTCAGGCTGGAGAGATTTTCTTCCTCGGTTCTCCTCAGACCCTTGGTGCTATCGTTCAGCGTGCGCCTCTTACTACGAACCCTGTTAACCACTATGCTCTTGGTAAAGCCGAGAGAGGTTGGTTCATGCAGCAAATCGAAGGGATGGCTATTGTCAACCCTAAAGCAATCATTCGCGCACAGAGAGTCTAAGTTTTCCTAAGACCTTAGTTTTTAAAGAAGGGTGTCTTTTTTCGGAGAGACACCCTTTTTTTATTTTATTTTTTCCAAGAATGTGTTACAAGATTAAATCAAGGAGTACGTTTATGGAAAAACATAAAACATTAGATATTAAATATAGACCAGAAACAGTAAATGATTTAGTGGGGCAGGATTCAGTTGTAACTAAACTACAATCAATGTTTAATACAGAAAGAATGAGTAGATCGTTTTTTATCGCGGGTCCTTATGGTACAGGTAAAACTACTACTTCTCGTATCATTGCACGCTACGCTGTTTGTTTAGAACCTAAAGAGGGTGTCCCTTGCGGTAAGTGTTCTTCTTGTTTGTCTTTTAAATCTTCTGTCTCTTCTCACCCAGACATAGAAGAAATTAACGGATCTGATAATAGAAAGATAGATGACATACGAGGTTTAATACAGCGTTTGAATTTTTCTCCTATTAGAGGAAGGTATAAAGTATTTATAATTGATGAGTGCCATCAGTTAACAAAAGATTCCTTCAATGCGCTACTTGTAAATTATGAGAATCCTCCTCCCAAATGTATCTTAATTTTATCTACTTCAGCACCAACGAAAGTTCCGCCTGAGATTAGAAGTAGGGGTATCTCCTTAGATATGTCTTTAGTTCCTTCGGATAAAGCGGTTCCTTATTTACGAAAAATTGTTAGAGCAGAGCTGGGTAAAAAATCTGGTTTAACTAATGCACACTTAAAACAAATTGCGGATTCCTCTGAAGGCCACATAAGAAACGCAGTTAAAACATTAGAGACAATTATAAATGCTTTAGTTTCCAATAAAGATTCTATTACAAACATCGAAGAATTTATTGTAAAGGCCATAACGGATCTTTCTCCTAAATCTTTAAATGCTGTAATATATTCTGCGCTTATTGCTTTGTACGTAAAGGATTATTCTAGGGTTCTTTTTGTGCTTAAACACCTAGAAGAAAGTCCTACTTATTTTTTAGAGCAGGCAATTAAACATCACATACAGGCTATGTATTACTTTGGAGATGCTATTTATAAATCAAACAAGTATCAGTTAAAAGAGAATAGGTATAATGCGTGGTATTCTGCATTAGAAAAAAATGTAGACGTTTCTGTAGATTCTGATACAATGGCTTTTATGTTGGATTCTTTTGTTGATCATCTTAACAAAATGAAAAACTACGTAGTAAGTGAAGATTTTCTTTTAATAAATGCTTTTTTGCGTAACTTTAATTTCTTCAATAATGTAGAGTACGAAGAATAATGAAAAAATACAATATTGAAGTAACAGAAGATGAAATGCTTATTATAGAAAAGGCACTTAATCAGTATTACATGGTAGGCGTTGGTCATTTTAAATCCATGCTTTCTACCTATAAATGGACAACGGTACCACAAATAGTTTACGATCTTTTAGAACTTGCAACAAATCAGTTGACAGGATTGCCTAAATGCGTATTATGGGGAATCAACGATCCTAAAGTGGATCCAGATTGTTCCGCAGCAGAATTATTGTATGACAAATTAAAGAAAATACATGAGTAATATGCCTAAAAAAGAATATACAAGTAAAGACATAAAAGTTCTACAGAACGTTGAACATATTCAGCAGATCCCTACTATGTATATTGCTGACACAGAAGAGGCTGGAGCTTTCCAGTTGTTTAAAGAACTTTTGGATAATGCTATAGATGAGTATTTGGCTGGCCACGTTTCTAAAATATCCGTAGAGTATTCAGATGATGGTGTTATTACCGTACAAGATAATGGAAGAGGTATCCCTACAGAGAAGCATCCCGATACAGGATTAAGTACCTTAACTACTATTTTTACAATTGCTGGCGCTGGAGGTAAATTCAAAGGCAGTAGCTATGATGGTGCCTATAATGAGTGCGTTGGGTTACACGGTGTGGGCGTAACCGCAGTAACTGCCTTGTCTGAATTTTTAGAAGTATGGACTAGGAGTGACAAGAAAACATACTATCAAAGGTTTGAAAAAGGAGTACCTACAACAAAGGTTGTAGCTGTAAATGATAAACTTAAAGGTACTAAAATAAGTTTTAAGTTAAACAGTGCCTTCTTCTCTGACTGTGTAGTAGATAGAAAAAGTATTCAAAATAGATTAAATGATTTGTCTTATATCTGCAAGGGATTAGATATATCCTACAAAGACTCGTCCTCTGCAATAACCTATAGTAAGATAACCGGGACCTATTTGGAAGATACCGGTAAATCTTTTTTACATAAACCTATTGTTATAAAAACGAGCAACATTTATTTGGAGATGGCTTGGGCGGATTCCTCTGAGTCAGATATTAAGATTTATGTTAATACGTCACCTGTGTTTTCAGGAACACCATTTATATTTATAAAAAAAGCTATAACTGCTTTTTTTGACGAAAAGAGCGGCAAGAGTTTAAAGAATGAAGTACTGTCTGGTTTACATATTTTTTCATATATGTCGGTAGCTAACCCTAAGTTTCAAGGTCAGACCAAGTTTAAACTTATGAATACTGACATTAAAAAAGATATTGATAATGCCTTACTTCCCGAGCTTATGAAATTTCAGGTTTCTGAAAAAGATGTTTTTTTAGATATTGTAAAAAACGCAGTTGATAAAATTCAGTTTTACAAGGAACTTACTTTACGAAAAAAGACAAACAGCACAGTAAAAAAATATAAAGAAAAAGCAATATTACCCTCAAAGTTGGCAAGTGTTATACACTGTACCCCGGAAAAAAGAGAACTATATATTGTTGAGGGGGAGAGTGCCGCAGGAACAGCTAAAGCGGCTAGGGATACTTCTTATCAGGAAGTTCTACCTTTAAGAGGAAAAATACCAAATGCAGAAGGTAAAAAATTCAGATTGTCTAATTTGTTACTTAATGCAGAAATAGAATCTATTTTAATTTCTATAGGCTGCGAGGTTACTGCTAAGGGTGTTGAAAATTTTAAAGCAGAGAATTCTAGGGTAGGTAAAATTATTTTATTGATGGATGGTGACCCAGATGGTCAGCACATTACAGCACTTATGCTGGCTTTCATTAGAACGTATCTTAAAGGCTTGCTTATTGAAAGAAAAGTTTATGTTATAGATTCTCCTCTTTTTGTAGGAGAGTATAAAGGAGTCCGTTATTTCGGATATACAAAAGAGGAAATTTTAAGTAAACACCCAAAGGCAACAATTACAAGATTGAAAGGGCACGGTGAAGCTAACACGGAGGAGTTGCGTGAGTATGCAACAAATCCAAAAACCAGAAAAATGATACAAATTTTGAGATAGTTCTTGTGTTTTTTAATAATGTTTAGTAGCATAGCAGTTATGCATTTTTTATTTTACTTTGAAAAGGAGATTACAGCATGTCATTAAAAAAAGATTGTAAGTATTTAGTTAAACACGTTTCAGGAGAAGAAGTTATTGCAGAAGTTTTGACTTTTACAGGAGATTTCTACTTAGACATTTTTCTTGTATTTTTAGATGATAAAAATGCACAAAAGCGGATTAATGTAAATTACATTACGGAATTAGAAGATGCAGAGTCTGGTAAATCCGTTGTGGCTAAAGTTCCCGCTAAATCCACAGAAGATGTTAAAAAACCAGCAGCACGCAAACCAAGACAGAAAAAAGAACCTGAGCCGGAACCTGAAGTAGAGGAAACGGATGACGACGACGACGATGACGATGATGACGACGACGATGACGATGATGACGACGATGTTGGAGAGTTCAGTGAATTAGACGACGATGACGATGACGATGATGACGATGACGATGATGACGATGACGATGATGACGACGACGATGACGATGATGACGATGACGACGACGATGATGACGACGATGACGACGATGACGACGATGACGATGACGACGATGACGACGATGACGATGACGATGATGACGAACCAGCAAAACCTGTGCGTAAAGCACCCGCTACAAAGAAACCCGTATCCTCTAAAAAAGAGCCTGCGGGGTCACCTGCTGGGCGCAGAGGAAGACCCGCTAGTAGAAAATAAGTAAACTGTTAGGTGCTGGTTTCAGTGTCTGAAACCAGCACCTAACTTAATTTGACTGAAATGATAAAATTTTAAAGGATGGAATTTATTATGGAAAATATTAAATATATCACTTGGATCGATCTTAAACCTGATAACGTTATTTCCTTGCTTGCTATTTCGCGTTTGAATTCTTTATATAATGAAAATGACGATGAGAAAGAGGAATGGTCCAGTATTTTTAACTTGCTGAGTTTAGCTTTAAATGATAAAACAACTACTTACGAATTTCCTGAAGATTTAATTAAGTATTTCCCTGATACTATTGATGATCTTAGAACTTCGTGGTTTGATGCTACATGTAAAAATAATCCCTATAAATATGTTCAAACTAAGGCAAAAAACCTTATAGCAAAGGAACAGAAAACTTTTGCTGTTCATGTTTACAACACCCTATGTAACGAATATGGATTTTCCTCTGAGGTAGCTAATATTATTTTGTCTAAAACCGGTCCTGTTTTAGCCACAAAAGCAGTTGACTGGGTTGTTTCTTGCGGAGAATCTTTGTTAGAATACTATACGGATTTAGAAATTTATGACATTTTAAATGTTGCAGCAAATGCTCATAAGATTGGGCACTTTGGAAGGAGCAGGCATTTGAAAATTTTGGAAGCTTTTGACCTTCCTAATATTGGAATATACTCTGCGGAGGCTTTTCGAAAAATAACAAGTGTAGTAGAGCCTATTGCAGCTAACATTTATGAAAAAAGATCTTTTGAAGAGCGTAATCCGAGTAAACAATATATCTACAGGTATTCTGCTGAATCTGAGTATGAAGACACTACAAGAAGAAGTAATTCATACAGGAGATATACTAACCCTACAAGAAGAACCCCCAAAGATTCATTTAGCTCTAGTAGTTACAATAATGGGTAATAATCTACTTCTAATTTCTTGACAATAGTCCAAAAAATTGTTATCTATTCAGGGTCGGCTTTTTTGAAAGGAGATTTTATGTATAACATATTGTTTTTAATTGCTATTTTAGGCACACCCAAGACAACGGTAAAAGATTCTGTTAAAACTGATGCTTTAAAAGAAGGCATACCTGTAGTAGTACAAAAAGAATCATTTGATTTAGTAAAAGGTATTAGGACTTTATATCCAAGTATTCCTGCCAAAACTTTAAATATGGTTGTTTCTACTATCAAGAGCAAAGCGCACAAGTACGGTTTTGCTCCTACCGCGTACCCTTTAATCATAAGTATGATTATGACAGAATCGTCTTTTAGGCATGTTAAGGGTTCCTCTGGAGAAGTTGGTATGCTTCAGGTTATCCCCCAAGAGGCACACATTAAAAAATGCGTAGCTAAAAATATCAGGTGTTCTTCAAAAGATGCGTACTGTAAGAAAAATGGAAAACCCGACATTTATTGGAATGAGGGTATTATTTTAACTTCTAAGGTTAGATTGTTTTTACTCGCTAATCCAAAGTATGCTCTTGAAACTGGATTTTGTGAAATGCAGTGGTGGAAAAAACGTTGGCATCTTTTTGTTAAAAGTAGATTGTGGACATATTTCCCTAAAGAGCATCTTATTAAGCGCTTGGGTTCCGAAGGTTTTAAGCGGGACGAGCCAGCTTTACGTAAATGGTGGGCTCTTGCACGGAAGCGCTGCAACGATATGCTTTGGGTTTTCCTCTTATAACTGGGGAGGGAGAATACCTAAAACTTACAAGTATCGAGGCTACCCTATTAAGGTACTCAGGTTTTACAATCTAGTTATGGGAAGGTCTCCTTCAGAGGTTTTTGTTTCCCTTAAAAAAAGTAAAACAACTAAAGCAACTTTACTAGTAACCTTACGTTAAGGATAATTTATGGAACTAAAGCAAGTACCTCCTGTTAGTATTTTAGGTCATATTGGTTATACCGGTGGACGTTCTAGAAATAGAAAAAATACTAACTATAAAGAAGTAGGTTTAAAGATTCTAAGTAGGGGAGAAACACCTCCTTTTGAGCACTACAATGTAACCTTCGATTTAGATGGGACCTCTAGGTATTTGCTTTATTTGCTATCTACAAGTAGAGTTATTACAATCACAGCCAATTCTCAAAGATATTTAAAAGTAGAAAATGTTTTAGATTATTATAATAATGATCCTTTTGTGTCAGGATGCTTAGCATCTTATTTGCTGGCATGTGGGGATAATGTAAAAAAAGAAGAGGCTAGGGCATTACTGCCACTTGCCTCCAAAACAGCCGACTTGAGTTTTACTACTAACATTAGAGAATTAAATAGATTGTATTGTTTTTTTGAAGCACAGAAAAATACTGAAAGTTCAGAATTAGCTGCGCTGTTAAAAAAATATCTTACTTGTAACGATGTTTTCTTTTCGGAACCTCTTCCTTCTGGATTCTACCCCCAACTTACCATCTTACCCCGCTTAAAGGAAAGTTCTCCAGAAGTAGGAACTTTGAAAGTTACCCACATTAAAACAAGCAATTTTATGCACCAGTTTGTTTTAAGGATACCGTTCTATATCTGGATGCAGCTTATCAGACATAAGAGTTTATTGGTTGAGGAAGTTTCCATATTAAATTTGTATGATCCTATTGTTTTTAAGTATTTAGACCCCACTATGTTTTCTACAAAGAATTCAGAAGATCCTTATCATATACTGAATGGTCAGTATGTAGAGGTTTCTATTTGGGGTCCTTTACACGCATGGGAAAACTTTTTAAGATGGCGACTAGAGAAAGCAACACAGCCAGCTACTCAAAAATTAGCACAGGCAATTGCAAAAGAACT
>Ga0180007_10003348_pt1 | contig 17958 bp, 17 predicted proteins | sample MM_PC_MetaG_FD_121122 | JGI IMG/M metagenome (GOLD analysis project Ga0180007, IMG submission 121122) | Groundwater microbial communities from the Aspo Hard Rock Laboratory (HRL) deep subsurface site, Sweden - MM_PC_MetaG | ecosystem: Environmental > Aquatic > Deep subsurface > Groundwater... | reverse complement strand
GCCTTTGCTGCGCTTGATGGCTTGTTCAGCCTTAATGGTGGTATCATGCCCAGCATGCTGTGGGACTTCGTAGACAGCTTGCAGATGTCTGTCACCTTCAAGTTCTAATTCTTTCTTCCTGAAGGTTTAACCCTTCATCAGGATACTCTCTATCGGCCGCCTGCCCTTAATCGGGTGGGCGGCCTTTTCTCTACTGCTGAGCTAATCCCTTTACCTATAAACCTTTCCCCACTATAACCCCGTGTCGCTCTGTATCCCCAATATCTCCACAGTAAACACTTATGTAGTACTAATGTCGAAAATAAATTCTGTCGAGTTGATTTGGTGCTAAAGGTTTCGTTGACATTGTGGGAATAAAAGGTAGAATAAGGGAAGAATGTGGGAAATAGTGGGAGAAAAAGGGAAGTAGTGGATGGATTTGGTAACCGGGGAGTTTAAAAACACTCTCGACGACAAAGGACGCCTCTCGCTGCCAGCCAAGCTGCGCGGTAGTCTGTCCAGTTCGGTTTTGGTTATCACGCAGGGGGTGGACAAGTGTCTGTGGTTGTTTACGCCGGAGCGCTGGACAGCCCTGTCCGATCAGCTGTTTTCTTCCACCAGTTTGTTCCATCAGCAGGCCCGCATCATTCAGCGGCGTATTATTGCGCCGGCGCAGGAAGTGGAGATTGACAAGGCCGGCCGTATTGCCATTCCTCAGTCGTTGCGCGACTATGCCGGTCTGAACAAGGAATGTGTGGTGCTGGGTATTACCAAGCGCCTGGAAATTTGGGATGCTGAGGCCTACAAGGCCTGGCTGGATGCCACCGAGGCGGAATTTAATGCCGCTTCCGAGGCGCTCGATATTCAGAATCTATAGGACGGGAAGAAGCCGATGACCGATCGTTATCATGTGTCGGTAATGCTGGATGAAGTTCTGGCTTTACTTACCACGACAAAGCAACAGCCTCTGTTAATTGATGGCACGCTGGGGCTGGCTGGTCATTCTGTGGCATTTCTGGAGAAGTATCCCGGTCTGCAGCTGATTGGTGTGGACGCCGATGCCGAGGTTCAGGCTATTGCCCGGGCCCGTTTGGACCCCTATGGCGACCGGGTTCGTCTCGTCAACAGCTATTTTGACGAATTTTTTGCCGACTTTGCCAGCTCTGGCGAGAAGGCTGACCTTATTTTGCTGGATCTGGGCATGTCCATGTATCATTTCCGCAATGCAAAGCGGGGGTTTAGTCTGCAGTCCGACGACGAGCTGGATATGCGGCTGGATCCTTCAACTGGGAGGTCCGCTTTGCAATTGCTGAATGAAGAGGACGAGGCCGGTATCCGGCGTATTTTATCGTTGTACGGCGAGGAGCCCTTTGCCGGGCGTATCGCTACTGCCATCGTGCAGCAGCGCTCGCAAGCGGAATTACGTACGGCTGCCCAGCTGGCCGAGCTGATTAAGCGGGCGGTTCCCTCTGCCCACCGGCACGGCAAGGTGCATCCGGCTACACGTAGTTTTCAGGCTATCCGCATTGCGGTGAATGACGAGCTGGGCCGCATCGAGCGGGCTCTGCCGCTGGCGGTGGAGTGTCTGGCCCCCGATGGTGTAATCGGCATTATCAGTTTCCATTCGCTGGAAGACCGTTTGGTCAAAAGGTTTTTCCGGGAGCGTACGGTTACGGTAGAGCGCGACAAGTTCAAGCCCACTCCGCAGGCGCCGATACTTACTAATGAAGGATATCGTTCTCTGCTGCCGGTAAACAAGAAGCCGATCGAGGCTTCGGCCTCGGAGCTGGAGGCCAATCCGGCTTCGCGCAGTGCCAAATTGCGGGTAGCCCGGGTGAGTGCGGCGGAATATCCGGGAAAGGCCGTTCAATGAAGCGAATACTGACCTTTGCTCTGTTGCTGAGCATTCCGCTGATGCTGCTGTTTGTAGTGGTACAGAGTGCGGACCATCACGAGCTGGTGGCCGAACTGCGGGTGTTGGAAAAAGAACAGGCCGAGATGGTGGAGCAGAACCGTCAGCTGTTGTCCGGCCTTGCCGCCGCGGCCGCACGGGCCAGAATCGAAGATCTTATTCAGCGCGACGGCAGCTTTGTGCCGATCAGTCCGGCGAATACCTTGCGCATTCTGGTGCAGCCGCAGAAGGGGCGCCAGGATGGCTGAGTCCCGCCGGCTGCCTGATACCAATTTTATTGCCGTCAATTCCGGTGCTGCCCTGCGCGGCCCGGTTTGTGCATTTGAGCGCGTGGTTACTGATTCCCGCGATGCTGCCGCCGATACGCTGTTTGTGTGTCTGGCCGGCGAGCGGGTGGATGGTCATCATTATATTCCGCAGGCGCTTGATGCCGGCTGCCGGGCGTTTCTGGTATCGGCGCAGTGGATGGCTTCGGCAAACGTTGCCGGGCTGGCGGTATCGGCGGCTGGCCCAGGGGCAGCGCCGGTGGCAGTGTCGTTTGTGGTGGCGGAGTCGGTTTTGGGCTGCCTGCAGGCTGCAGCCGGGGCCTGGCGGCGCTTCTGCCAGGCTGAGGCGGCTTTGCTTGGTCACCAACTTTTGCGCGTCGGTATTACTGGCTCTTCGGGCAAGACGACGGTAAAAGAGATGGTCGCTGCCATTCTGCTCGATTGGAAACCGGGTGTTAAGAATCCGGGTAACTTAAATTCTGATATCGGCTTGGCCGCTTCGCTGTTTTTGTTGCGGCCGGAGCATCAGGTGGCCGTATTCGAGCTGGGCATCAATCGTCCGGGCGAGATGGACGAGCTGGCCGCCATGTTCGAGCCGGACTGCGCGCTTATTACCAATATCGGCACCGCTCATATTGGCGTGCTGGGCGGCACCAGACAGGCGATCGCCAATGAGAAGAAAAAAATCTGCAAGCATTTTAGCGGCTCTCAGGTTCTGTTTTACCATGAAGAAGATGATTTTCGCGAATTTCTGATGCGTGGTGTACAGGGTCGGGTTATAAGTTTCGGTCCGCGTTCGCTGGCCGGCTTTTCCGGCGCGCGCAGTCTGGGTGTAGAAGGTTGGGAAATTAGCTATATTGACCAGTTTCTGCGTGTCAGTCTGCCGGGAGCGCACAATCTGCTTAATGCGCTGGCGGCTGTCTCGGTAGCCGAGTATCTACAGGTTCCGCTTGCCTCGATAGTCCGGGGCCTGGAGTCGGTTTCGGCCTTGTCCGGCCGCTCGGAGCTGCTGCGTGTTAATGGGCTGACTATCATCAATGATTGTTACAATGCGAACGCCGACAGCATGCTGAAGGCCATCGAGATGTGCGATTCTATGGAGCTTTCCGACGATGGTGACTGCCGGCGGCTGGTGTATGTGCTGGGTTCCATGAAGGAACTTGGTGCCAGCTCCGAAGAGGTGCATCGCCGGGTCGGCCAGGCAGCGGCAACATCGCGTGCTGCTGTAGTGGCTTTTTACGGCGAGGAGACCAGGGTAGCCTGGCAGGAAGCGCTGGAAATCGGCCATCAGGATGCGGCCGAAGCCTGCACCGGCGAACAAGGGCATAAATGCCTGATATTCAGCACGGATTTTGAGGATTTTGCCGAGCTGGTGTGCAATGAGCTGCGTCCGGGCGATCTGGTTCTGATAAAGGCCAGCCGTAGCATGGCTCTGGAGCGGATTACGGCTATTTTAGCCGGCGGGGAGGGTGCAGATGTTTCTTGAATGGATATATCCTCTGGTAAAGTACTTTACACCGCTTAACGTTTTCCGTTACCTGACTTTCCGTTCGGCCTATGCCGCGGTTACGGCTTTGCTGCTGGCGTTCTTGTTTGGGCCCAAGGTTATCGAAAAATTGCGTGAGATTAAATTCGGGCAGTCGATCCGTGCTGATGGTCCGCAGAGTCACATCGCCAAAACCGGCACGCCGACCATGGGTGGTGTGCTTATTCTGCTGGCGGTATCGGCGGCTGTGGTGCTCTGGGTAGACCTGCACAGCGTGTATACCTGGGTGTGCATTCTTTCAATGCTCGGGTTTGGTGCAATCGGCTTTGCTGATGACTACTTGAAAATCAAAAAGCGTAATTCGGATGGTCTTTCCGCCAAGGCCAAGCTGGTGTTCCAGTTTCTGGTGGCCGCAGTGGCGGTGCTTATTCTGTATGTTTCACGTACTCCCGATACCACCAAACTGTACCTTCCTTTTTTTAAGAATGCGGTTGTGGATATGGGTGTGTTCTGGATTCCGGTGGCTATTGTGTACGTGGTTGCCTGGTCTAATGCGGTTAATCTGACCGACGGTCTGGACGGGCTGGCCACCGGCCTGGTAATCATGGCCATTATCGCCTTCGCATTTCTGGCCTATGTAAGCGGCCGGCCGGACTGGGCGGAATACCTTGGTATTCCATTTATCCGCGGTACCGGCGAGCTCTCGGTTTTTACCATGGCCTTGTTGGGTGCCTGTGTCGGTTTTCTCTGGTTTAACTCGCACCCAGCCGAGGTTTTTATGGGCGATGTCGGGTCACTGAGTCTTGGCGGTGTGTTGGCAGTACTGGCCCTGATCGTCAAGAAAGAAGTGCTTTTCTTCATTATCGGCGGCGTTTTTGTTTTGGAAGAAGCGTCGGTTATCATTCAGGTTATGTATTTTAAATTTACCAAGGGCAAGCGGGTCTTTAAAATGGCTCCGCTGCATCATCATTTTGAACTGAGCGGCTGGAAAGAAACCAAGGTAGTTGCTCGTTTCTGGATACTGGGCGGCTTGTTCGCCATAATCGCGCTCTCAACACTTAAAATACAATAAAGGAAAGAGGAAAAGCATCGTGTATACCATGGAAAGGTCAGTAGACAGAACTCATGCCGATTATACGCTACTGGTCTGCATCATGGTTTTGGCGGTACTAGGTGTGGCTACACTGTACTCAGCTTCGTATGGCTATGCGCTTACCCTTGGTCTGAAGCCGGGGCATTTTGCGCTGCGCCAGCTGATGTACTTTATGCCGCCATCCATAATTCTGTTTGTGCTAGCTTCGTTTATCAAGATCAGCTTTGTGCGTAAAATGGCCGGGATTATAGTGCTGCTGACCCTGGTTTTGCTGGCGCTGCCTTTTGTTCCCGGTATCGGAATTACTAAAAATGGTGCTCCGCGCTGGTTCGGCTTCGGCGATTTGATGTTTCAGCCTTCCGAGTTGTTCAAGCCGGTATTGGTTGTGTATCTTGCCCATATTTTAAGCAAGAAGGCCGAGCGCTTGGGTGATATTGTCAATGCGGTTCTGCCTCCCTTGATTGTGGCCCTGGCTGGTATCGGCTTGGTGCTTTTACAGAACGACTTTTCTACCGCCGTTTTATTGATTCTGATTACGGTTGTAATGTTCTGGATTGCCAACGTACCCTTCCTGTTTTTTGCAGCGCTGGCTTCGCTCGGTGTGCCGCTGGTTTCGCTGGTTGTTCTAACCAGTGATTTCCGTCTGAAACGGGTGCTTGGCTTTCTTGCGCCGTCCTACGATCCGGCAGATCTGTCCTACCAGGTTAATGGCTCGTTGCGGGCTATACGTTCCGGCGGCTGGTTCGGCCGCGGTCTGGGGCAGGGCGTATTAAAGCTGCGCAGTATTCCCGAGGTTCAATCGGATTTTGTCTTTGCCGCCTGGGTGGAGGAAACCGGCTTCCTGGGTGTTTTGATTTTTATTGCCGTATGGGTTGTTCTGTTGTTCCGGGTTTTTGTTTCTTCGTTCCGGGTAGCAGATCCGTATATTCAGCTGCTGCTGTTCGGGATGGGGTCTTATTTGTGTATGCAGACTCTGCTTAATATTGCAGTTGTAGCCGGGGCTGTGCCGGCAACCGGAATGCCGCTGCCTTTCTTCTCGTCAGGTGGTTCATCCCTGCTTTCTGTCGCGCTGGCCTGTGGCTTCATTAACCAGGGTATTGTGCAGGGCAGGACAAGGTCAGCAGCTGCGACAGAGGCTGCAGGAGTGGAATATGTCTGAATATGTCTGGCATGAAGCTGCCGCTAACAACCGCAAGACAGCGCTGGCCGGTGAAGAAATTGTACCTGCCAGCGAGCCAGGCCGGCTGCACAATAGTGCTCTTGGTGTTGTACGCACTGTTTTAGTGCTGTTTACTGTTATACTGGCAGCATTTTTGTTTACTGTTCTTATTTTTCTGCCGGCGACCGAAATCAAACAGGTAGTGGTATCCGGTATGGACAGGTTGAGCAGCACTGAAATTTTGCAGTGGAGCACGCTTCCGACCGGAGTGCACTGGTTCTCGGTAGATACGCATGCCTTAACTGCCAGTCTGGAGCGTAATCCCCGTCTGGCTGAAGTTAGTGTAAGCCGCAAGTTTCCGGATACGGTACTGGTCGAAGTAAAAGAACGAACAGCGCTGGCCTTGTTGTATGTTCGAGACGCCAATAACCGCCTGCGTGCCCATTGTATCGACCGATCCGGTGTGGTGTTTGCTCCCTTGGCTGCCTATGATGCTGATTCCAAGCTGCCGGTTATTTCCGGCATTGAGGTGCGCGGATTGCAGTACGGCATGACCTTAGGGCCGCGTTTCGATTCAATGCTCAAATCGCTTACCCAACTGCAGTCGGCCCAGCCGCAGCTCTTGTCTGCCATATCCGAGATCCGGGTGGTTGACCTGAAAGAAGCCGGCATCGAGTTACTTTTATATCCCGTGCATTATCCTGTGCCGGTGCGCATGCGCCCTGAACTTAACGCAGACATGGTAAAATCCGTTCTGCTGGTTCTGGATGTAGTGGCTGGACGGGGTTTGATTCCTACTTTACAGGAACTTGATTTCAGGACAGATACCTATGTATATCGAACCAAGGAGGCCGTTTCTGGGTGATTCAATCATAGTCGGACTCGATATCGGGACTGCGAAAACTTGCGCTGTCATCGGCGAGTACAACGATGCAGGCGTGCTGGAAATAACCGGCGTCGGCACCGTGCCCAGTACCGGCCTGCGCAAGGGCGTCGTGGTCAATATCGAGGCTACCCTGCAGTCGGTAGCAAAAGCCATAGAAGCCGCGGAACTGATGTCCGGACGCGAGGTAAAGGAATGCTTCGTCGGTGTAGCCGGTTCCAATATCGAAGGTATTAATTCGCGCGGTGTTGTGGCGGTAACCGGAAAAAACCGCGAGATTTCGCATGACGACATGAGCCGGGTTATAGAAGCAGCCCGGGCGGTGGTTATTCCTATGGACCGCGAAATCCTGCACGTGATTCCGCAGAGTTATATTGTGGATGACCAGAAAGGCATCCGCAATCCGCTGGACATGATAGGCGTACGGCTGGAAGCCGAGGTGCATATCATCACCGGGTCGGTTACCACAGCCCAGAATCTGGTGCGCTGCGTAAACCGCGCCGGATTCAAGGCCAGCGGCCTGATTCTGCAGAGTCTGGCGGCCTCGCGCGCAGTGCTCAGCAATGACGAAAAAGAACTCGGCTGTCTGCTGGTTGATTTGGGCGGCGGTACCACCGATGTACTCATGTACGTCGACGGCGCTCCCTATTATACCACGGTTATCGGCGCTGGCGGCGCACAGGTTACCAATGACATTTCCATCATACTCAACGTGCCGATGGAGGCAGCTGAGCGCCTGAAGAAAGAAAGCGGAATCTGCTATCTGGCTCATGTCGATCCGGAGGAGCGTATCATCGTTCCCGGTGTCGGCGGCCGGGCTCCGCGCGAAATTCAGCGAGGCGAGCTGGCCAGTGTGATGCAGGCCCGGATGGAAGAACTGTTTGCGATGGTAAAAGAACGGGTGGAAAGTATGGGGTATTGGCGGTATGTAAAGGGAGGCGTCATTCTGACAGGCGGCGGCTCTCTTACACAAGGTGCCGCTGATTTGGCCAGCAAGGTGTTTGGTCTGCCGGTTCGGGTAGGCAGTCCGGCTTCTTTGGGCGGGCTCATCGAGGAGTACCGCAATCCGGTATATGCAACCGCGGTGGGTCTTGTGCAGATAGGCGCGGAACGCTTGGTACACCATGAACCGGAAGAGCCGGCGCATAAAGCTGAAAAAGTCCGCAAGTCGGGCCGTGATTCCGGTCTTGGCCGCCGGATTGCCGACTGGTTCAAGGAATTTTTCTGAGTATGTAAGCGGAGCGCAGTTCCGCGATGTAGTTATTTTATTATTGTATTTGCTTGTTACAGGGGGGGGAGATGACAATACGATTTGTGGATGAACGGGATTCCGTTGTACAGTCTGCTACTCAGGCTGCGTCGGCACATGAGGTACGGAGCGTTGCCGCAGTACCGCATTATCAGGATAGCATCTATCCAATGGATGATTTTGACAGTCCTAATCCGACTTGCATCAAAGTCATTGGCGCCGGCGGCGGCGGTTCCAACGCGGTTAACCGCATGATTGACGCCGGATTGCGCAATGTCGATTTTATCGTCGCCAATACTGACAAACAGGCTTTGATTCGTTCCAAGGCACCAGTACGACTGGCGCTTGGCTCCAAAGTTACCGGCGGCCTTGGTGCCGGCGGCAAACCGGAAGTCGGCGAGAAAGCCGCGCTGGAAGACCGTGCCATGATAGCCGACGCTCTGCGCGGCGCTGACATGGTATTTGTAACCGCCGGTATGGGCGGCGGTACCGGAACCGGTTCGGCTCCGGTTATCGCCCAGGTAGCCCGCGAGCTGGGTGCATTAACTGTTGGTGTCGTAACCAAACCATTTGGTTTTGAAGGCAAGGTGAAAATGCGTCTTGCCGAAGAAGGTATAGAAAAACTGCGGCAGGCGGTTGATACCCTGATTATCATTCCCAATCAGCATTTGCTGAAAATTGTGGAGAAGCGTACACCAATTCGTGAAGCTTTCTTTTTGGCCGATGACGTGTTGCGTCAGGGAGTACAGGGAATTTCCGACCTGATTACCATCCCCGGCGAGATAAATATCGATTTTGCCGATGTGCGTACGGTAATGCTGGAGCAGGGCGATGCCATCATGGGCGTCGGCATGGCCCGTGGAGACAACCGGGCGGTGGAAGCGGCTGAAAAAGCGGTTGCCAATCCCCTGTTGGAAGATGCCCGCATCGATGGCGCCCGCAATATACTGGTAAACGTTACCGGCGGCGACAATTTTACTCTTAGTGAGTATGAAGAAATAATAACTATAATAACCGAAAAAGCCGACAAGGACGCATTGGTCATTTCTGGTCTGGTTACCAATCCGGCCTATACTGATGAAGTTTCGGTAACCGTTGTGGCCACCGGCTTTGTCCGCTCTATAAACACGGCGGCTGTAGCCAGTGTCCGCACCGAAACCGAACGCGACCGCGGCCAGTATATTTCCGGCGAGGAATGGAAGACGCTGGTGGATCCGCGCACCAAATCGTATCTTCTGGGCCGCAATGATGGTGATGAACTGGATATTCCGCCGATTCTGCGCGAACGCAAAACTGTGCTCGACCGCAGTGAGGTGTAAGCATGGCTGAACGCCCGATTCTGGATCGTTATGCCTCCTGGCTGCTGGCCGCGCGCCGGCTTTCGCCGCTGACCCTGGATGTCTATCTGCGCGAAACCAGAAGCCTGTTCTCCTGGCTGGAGGAGGCGTCAATCCGGATCGAGGATGTTGCCAGTATCGACCTTCTGTCTTACCTGGTATTCAGGCGTTCGCAGGGCTTGAGTGCACGCACCATGGCGCGCATCGTGTCCAGTCTGCGTACGCTGTTCAAGTTTTTGCGTCTGGAGGGCTTGCGCGAGGATGATCCGGGAGAGTTACTGGAAACACCCAAGCAGGAGAAGGTGCTGCCCGATGTTTACAAGGCCGGCGAGATCGAAAAGATCCTGGAGGCGATAGATCTGTCCACCCCTGGTGGTCTGCGCGACCGGGCCCTTTTCGAGCTCATATATTCCTGCGGCCTGCGTATTTCCGAGGCGGCCAGTCTTAGTTTCGACATGGTTTTTATGGATGAACGCATTCTGCGCATTACCGGCAAAAGGCAGAAAGAGCGTATTGTTCCCTTTGGCGAAGAAGCCGCTGCCTGGCTGCAGCGCTATCTGGACGAAGCCCGGCCGCAGCTGGCCAGGGCGGCGGCCGACGGTTTCCGGCGCAGTTCCCGGGTCTTTCTTAACCGGGTTGGTCGCGGCATCACCCGCAAAGGAATCTGGAAGCGTTTTTCCGAACTGCGGCTTACTTCGGGAGTGCAGGGCAAGGTTCACGGTTTACGCCATTCTTTTGCCACGCATTTATTGGCCGGTGGGGCTGATTTGCGTACCGTGCAGGAGCTGCTCGGGCATGCCGACATTACTACCACCCAGATTTATACGCATGTAGACGCCGAAGGCCTGCATGATGTGCATGATTCTTGTTTTCCCGGCCAGGCCAATGGCCTGTGATTGTCGGCGCTTGTTAAAAGTAACGCGTAGAGAGGAGCGGAGGATATCATGAAAACCATAGTACATCTTCGCCTGGCTGCAGGATTCCTGCTGCTGTCGCTGCTTGTTCTGCTCCTTAGCGCTTGTGATTCCGAAGAAGATAATTTTATCATGCGCATTTTCGACCGGGAGAAACAGATGGCAATCGGTGCTGCTCCGGCTACTATCGAAGAACTTACGGCTGCCATTCGTGAATATGGTGCTGTGGTTGACCAGACGGTGGCCGCCAATGAAAAAATCGGCACCTACTGGCGCTTGCTTGCCAACCGCTACATTGAGCGCAATCTGTTCGGAGAGGCTTACACGGCCGCCGTTAATGCCCTCAAATTTTATCCGGATAATTCCGGGCTTTACTATGTAGCCGGTATATCAGCTGCTTATAATTCTCTGGCGGCTCAGGCCGATATAAACTCAGGCGAACCAAGTCGTGAAGCCTGGCTGCGGGTTTCCGAAGCTGCTTACCTCAATTCGCTGCGTTTTAATGACCGGGCAACTACAACCATGTACTCTCTGGCCTTGTTGTATGCGATGGAGCTGGACCGCCCGGATGAGGCACTGCAATTACTGGAGCGTTATTTTCAAATAATATCCAGGAATGTGGATGCCTGGAATCTGTATGCCCGGACTCTGTACATAGTCGGCCGCTTGCAGGAAGCGGTGGACGCCTATGACAAAGTAATTGATTTTACCGAAATCAAGGAGCGGCGCGAGCAGGCGCAGGCCAACAAAGCGCGTATTCTGGAGGAAATGTATGACCTCTGAACGCTTGCCCCCACTGCCTTTGCTGCTTGCCCGCTATGCTCTGCTGTCGGCTGCGGATCGTATTCTGCTGCATGATGTGCTTGATTCTGCGGCAGCGCTCTGCGCCTTGTCCCGAACCCGGCTGGAAGCTCTTTGCGGCCGCCGTTTCCGGTCAACCCTATGGGAGCCGGAGCTGTGGCTGCAGCAGGCTCAGGCGGATCATGTCCTGCTGAAAAAGCTGGGGATAAGCTCTGTGCACTACTTTGATCCGCGCTATCCGGCTTTGCTGCGCGAGACCTCCCGGCCGCCCTACCTGCTCTACGTTCGCGGCTGGCTGCCGGCACTGCAGCTTCCTTCGCTCGCTGTGGTGGGTACCCGATTTCCTACCGGTCGGGGCTTGCAGGCCGCAGCCACTTTGGCTGCGGAAGCGGCCACTTGTGCTGTCGCGGTTATTTCCGGTCTGGCCAGAGGCATCGATACTGCCGCCCACTGTGGCGCTTTGGCTGCCGGAGGCGTAACCGTAGCTGTGCTTGGTTGCGGCATCGACATGGTATATCCCCGGGGCAACAAAAGCCTGGCCGCCCGCCTGGTAGGCGGTGGTGGCTGTCTGGTTTCCGAATATGCTCCGGGAGTCAATCCGGCCCGCTGGACTTTCCCGGAACGAAACCGCATAATAGCAGGTCTGGCCCGTTCCACCCTGGTCGTAGAAGCTCCCGAAGGTTCCGGTGCCCTTATTACATCGTCTTTTGCGCTGGAAGAAGGCCGTGATGTCTATGTAGCTGGTGCAGTGCGCGGCAGCATCCGCAGCCGCGGCTCTGACGCTCTGGAGTCTGATGGGGCAAAAGTAATAGAATCTTTTCAGGATATAGCAGACGATTGGCGTTTCTCTCCGCTGTTTGTTTCGGAGGGCGTTATGTCCTATGCAAGTTCACCGGCATTTAATGTATCCGCGCATGCCGGGACACAATCAATTAGCGGTAGGAGTTATGCACATGGCAACTGATAATTCGTCCAGCTCGACGACTTCAAAAACGTCTGCGTCCAAGATGACGGCGGCAGCAGCGACAACACCAAAAAAAGCCGCTGCGAAGAAGCCTGCGTCAAAAATGCCGGCGGCAAAGAAGCCGGCGGCCAAGAAGACTGCAGCAAAAAAATCAAAATCGGCCAAGAAGACCCTGGTTATTGTAGAATCACCGGCCAAGGCCAAGACTATCGAGAAGTATCTTGGCACGCGCTTTACGGTGCTGGCCTCGATGGGCCACCTGATAGATCTTCCAAAATCCCGGCTTGGTGTTGATGTTGAACATGACTTTGCCCCTGAGTATCTGACCATCAGAGGCAAGGCCAAATTGCTCAAGGACCTGCAGAAGGAAGCCAAGAAGGCCGAGCTTGTATTGCTGGCCTCTGATAATGACCGCGAAGGCGAGGCCATTGCCTATCATATCCGCAATGCTCTCTCGCAAAAAATCGAGAATTTGCAGACAAGACGCATTGTGTTCAACGAAATTACCCCGCAGGCCATTCGCGAGGCCGTTCAGCATCCTGGTGTACTGGATGAGGACAAAGTAAACGCGCAGAAGGCCCGACGCGTATTGGACCGTGTGGTAGGGTACTCCCTGTCGCCGCTGCTCTGGAAGAAAGTAAAGAACGGCCTGTCCGCCGGCCGGGTGCAGTCAGTCGCACTGCGTATTATCTGCGAGCGCGAAAAAGAAGTAGAAAGTTTTATTCCCGAAGAGTACTGGACGCTGGCTGCCGACTTCAAAAAAGGCCGTTATACTTTCAGCGGCGAACTGGTTTCCTGGCAGGGCAGCAAAGCCGTCATGAAGAACGGAGCTGAAGTAAATCACATTATCGAAGCCATTCAGGATAAGCCTTGCCTGGTCAGCGATGTACGCGAGAGCGAAAAAAGCAATAAACCTAAAGCGCCGTTTACCACCTCTACTTTGCAGCAGACTGCAGCCAACCGCCTGGGCTTTACCAGCAAAAAAACCATGCAGCTGGCTCAGCAGCTGTATGAGGGCATCAATATCGGTACTACCCGTATCGGTCTGATAACCTATATGCGTACCGACTCGGTGCGCATTTCCGACCTGGCTCTGCAGGAAGTCCGCAAATGGATAGGCGAGAATCATCCAGCCGAGCTGCCGACCCAGGCCACCCATTATGCAACCGACAAAAAAGCCGAAGATGCCCATGAAGCCATCCGGCCTACCATGATACCCTATACTCCGGACTCGATTGCCCAGTATCTGAACAAGGATCAGCTGCGTCTGTATTCGATCATCTGGGAACGTTTTGTAGCCAGCCAGATGATTCCTTCGCGTATCCGGGTTAATTCGGTGGATGTTGCCGCCGGCGAGGCCCTGTTCCGCATTTCCTCTTCGCGGATTGTGGAGAAGGGTTTTCAGAAGGTAATCAAGCAGCTTGCCTCCAAAGAAGATAAAGAAGTTTCGGTACCGGAGCTGCAGGTTGGCGAGGAGCTAAAACTGCAGGCTTACCGGCCCGAGCAGCATTTTACCCAGGGTCCGGCCCGCTTTACCGACGCCTCCATAATCAAGATGCTGGAGGAAAAAGGTATAGGCCGGCCGTCAACCTATGCGCCTATCATTTCGGTGCTTTTGGAACGTTACTACGTGACCCGCGAAAACAAGCAGCTGGTACCGACTACACTCGGCCGCATCATCAACGATATCCTGGTAAGCTCCTTCCCCGATGTTGTTGATACCGGCTTTACCGCCGGCATGGAAACCATGCTGGATGAGGTGGAAGAAAGCAAGCGCGACTGGGTGCATATCATCAAGGACTTCTACGATCCGTTCAAACAGAAAGTAGACAGTCTGATGGATACCCTGGAATCGGTGCGCGGCAGTCTGGACGAGCCCACCGACAAGGTCTGCGAGAAGTGCGGCAAGCCGATGGTAAAAAAACTCGGCCGCTTCGGCTTTTTTCTGGCCTGTTCCGGTTTCCCCGAATGCCGCAATACCAAATCGGTACCGCTGGCGCGCTGCCCCCGGCCGGACTGCGACGGCGAAATTGTCGCCCGCCGCAAGAGCAAGGGTAAGGGCCGCGAGTTCTACGGCTGCAGCCGCTATCCGGACTGCGATTTTGTTACCTATTATAAACCGATAAATACCTACTGTCCGAAATGCGGCTGGTTTCTGGTGGAACGCTTTGACAAAAAACAGGGTTCGCACAAGGCCTGTATCAATCCGGACTGCGACTATCTGCATACTTCAGACGCGCACGATCAGGATGCGCCAGTTCAGGGAGCCGAGCATGTCCGTAAGGATTGAGGAATACCTCGCCTATGCCGATGCCGTGCGTTCCTTGTCGGCACGTACGGTAAGTGCTTACCGTGAAGACCTCAAACTGTACGCAGAGTGCTGCTCCCGTGCCGGCAATGAAGTGGAAACAGCCAGTGCCGCCGATGTGCGCGCTTTTGTGGCCGAGTTGGTGCGTAACGGCTATGCCAATGCCTCGGTTAATCGCGCCTTGTCGGCGGTAAAGGGTTTGTATCGCTACCTCTTGCGTTTCGGCCTGTGCCAGGTGAATCCGGCCCGCGATATCGAGAGCCTGCCCAATCCGCGTAAACTGCCGGAGTTTCTGTTCGAAGACGAAATGCGCGATTTTTTATCGCTGCCCGCCGATGACGGTTTCACTGCCGCCCGCGACCGGGCCTTGTTTGAATGTATGTACAGCACTGGCTGTCGTGTATCCGAGATTGCTTCGATGAAGCTTGATGACCTGGATATCGAAGGCAAAAAAGCCCGGGTTAAAGGCAAGGGTGCCAAGGAACGGGTGGTCTTTTTTTCTGCCCTGGCTCTGGCCGGCCTGCAGGACTACCTGCCGTACCGGGCGGCGCGTTTGCGTAAGGATAAAACCGAAAACAGTCTCTTTATAAACAGCCGGGGCAGCGGCATTAGTCCGCGCGGCATCGCCTGGCTCATCGAGCGCTACGCCGCCCGCAGCGGCATGCAAAAACGCCTGAGCCCGCACGCCTTCCGGCACTCCTTTGCCACCCATCTGGTCAGCAACGGCGCGGACATCCGTACTGTGCAGGCCATGCTTGGTCACGAGAGTATTTCCACCACGCAGATTTATACCCATGTAAATATCGAGCGCCTGCGCGATGTATACGCCAAGGCTCATCCCCATGCCGACCGGGTACGCAGACTGGCGACGGTACCCGCCGCCCGGGCCGCCGGGCATACAAGCAAAGCCGGAAAAGAACTTTTGGAGGAACAACGATGAGAATTCGATCTACAACTATATTGGCGGTGCGCCGCAACGGCAAAGTGGCCATGGCCGGTGACGGCCAGGTGAGCATGGGCAATACCGTTATGAAGAGCAACGCCCGCAAGGTTCGCACCATTTACGACGGGAAAATAATAACCGGCTTTGCCGGAGCCACCGCCGATGCCTTTACCCTGCTGGAGCATTTTGAAGGCAAGGTAAAGGAATATTCAGGTGACCTTACCAGGGCGGCGGTGGAGCTGGCCAAAGACTGGCGCACCGACAAGATGCTGCGCAAGCTGGAAGCCCTGTTGCTGGTGGCCGACAAAGACAAGATCCTGCTGCTTTCCGGTACCGGCGATGTTATCGAGCCGGCTGAGGACGCCATCGCTATCGGATCGGGCGGCCCGTATGCCTATGCGGCTGCATTGGCTTATCTGGACGGCACCGATTTGTCTGCCGCCGAAATAGCCAAACGCAGCCTGACCATCGCTGGCGGTATCTGTATTTATACCAACGAGCGGATCATGGTGGAGGAGCTGTAATGCGCGAAGATTTTGAACTGTTCACTCCTAAAAAAATAGTCGAAGAACTGAACCGGCACATTGTCGGCCAGAATCAGGCCAAGCGCGCGGTTGCTATAGCCCTGCGCAACCGGCTGCGCCGCAAAATGCTGCCGGAAAACCAGCGTGAAGAAATTGCCCCAAAAAATATTCTGATGATAGGTCCCACGGGTGTGGGTAAAACCGAGATCGCCCGACGGCTGGCCAAACTTTGCGGTGCGCCTTTCATCAAGGTTGAGGCTACCAAATATACCGAGGTGGGTTATGTCGGCCGCGACGTGGAATCCATGATACGCGACCTGATGGCCGCCGGCTTCCGCCAGGTAATGGAAGAGATGACGGTAGAAGTGCGCGAATCCGCCGAACAGCGGGTGGAAGAACGACTACTGGATCTGCTCCTGCCGGGCCTGGGCACCAAGGCCGCTCCGGCAAACAGTACAAGCGCAGCCAAACCGACCGCGCCAGGGTTTGCGCCGTCCACCGGTGAAGCCACTGCAAATGCCGACTCGCAAGCCGCGCCAGAAGTAATTCTGGCCGGCCCTGCACCGGGCAGCACGGCCGATGCAGCTTCCGATGCCGCCGGTTTGGGTACTCGTGAAAAATTCCGCAGCCTCCTGCGCTCCGGCAGTCTGGACAGCCGCATGGTGGAAGTGCAAATAAGCTCTGGTGGCGGCATGCCCTCGATGGAGATTTTCGCCGGCCAGCCCATGGAAGACCTGGAATCGGCTTTCTCCGGCATTGCCGGCATCTTCGGCGGCGGGCGTAAACAGAAAAAGCGCTCGGTTACCGTAGCTGAGGCCCGCCGCCTGCTGCTTGATGAAGAATCAGAACGCCTGGTGGATAAAGACAAGGCTACCGAGCAGGCGCGCGAACGGGTAGAGCAGTCCGGCATCATTTTCGTCGACGAAATCGACAAGATCGCCGTACGCGAGGGGCGCTCCGGTGGCGCTGATGTTTCACGCGAAGGCGTGCAGCGCGACATTCTGCCCATCGTTGAAGGTTCCAAGGTCAATACTAAATATGGTGTTATCGACACTACCCATATTCTGTTTATTGCCGCCGGCGCTTTTACCGTATCCAAGCCGACCGATCTGATTCCCGAGCTACAGGGCCGTTTCCCTATCCGGGTGGAGCTGGATGCTCTGACCGCCGATGATTTTTACCGCATCCTGGTAGAGCCGGAGAATGCCCTGGTAACCCAGTACATTCAGCTGCTTTCCACCGAAAAATTGGAGCTGACTTTTGACGACGCGGCGGTCCGCCAGCTGGCCGACATTTGCGAGAAGGCCAATACCCGCACCGAGAATATTGGCGCGCGCCGTCTGCACACCATAATGGAGCGTCTGTTGGAGGAGCTTTCTTTTGATGCTCCGGATATGAGCGGGCAGAAAGTGCGTATAACAACTGATTTTGTCAGTCAACGTTTTGACGGCATTTTCGAAACCCAGGACCTGGCCAAGTTCATTTTGTGAGCGGCCGGGCATAAAAATGCGGCTTTGTTTAACTAAAAGCCGGAAATGCCGATATTCGAAGGGAATAGAGGCAGGAGGACATGATGTTTGACAGTACCAGTTTTGGCCGTAATGTAGAGATGCTCCAGCGTTCAATGGACGTAAGTCTGTTGCGTCGCGATGTCATCGCCAATAATATCGCCAACGCCGATGTGCCAAATTACAAGCGCTCCGAGATCAATTTCGAAGCGGCGCTCAGTAACGCCATCGCTACCGAAAACACCAAGCCGGGCCTGATTCTGCAAACCACCGATCCGCGCCATGTTACCAACGACCGCACGGTGGACTGGCGCGCCGTTCAACCCCGTCGGGTGCTGGATTATCTTTCGACCGAGAAAAACAACGGCAACAACGTAAACGCCGAGCAGGAATTCATGGACGCCATGCAGAACCAGCTGATGTACACCCTGATGACCCAGGCGGTATCGTTCGAGTTTAACCAGGTTAACCTGGTGCTGCGTTAAGCGCGTGGCGGAGTAGGAGTAAAATATGGGTTTGTTTACCAGCATTAACATAGCGTCCACCGGCATGACCGCCGAGCGTCTGCGTCAGGATGTCATCGCCGACAATATCGCCAACCAGGGCACCACGCGAACCCCCGAAGGCGGCGT
>Ga0180007_10003347_pt1 | contig 17968 bp, 15 predicted proteins | sample MM_PC_MetaG_FD_121122 | JGI IMG/M metagenome (GOLD analysis project Ga0180007, IMG submission 121122) | Groundwater microbial communities from the Aspo Hard Rock Laboratory (HRL) deep subsurface site, Sweden - MM_PC_MetaG | ecosystem: Environmental > Aquatic > Deep subsurface > Groundwater... | reverse complement strand
TGGGACAGTCAAAACTGCCAAAGCGCTGAAACTTTGGGCTACTGCGTTAGTCAGATTAAAATCACCAATTACTTGTAATGGTAAAGAATGTTCAACATAATTAACCTAATCATCCCGAATATTTGATTATTTGATTATTTGAAAAAACAAATATTCTAATAATCTATCAGTCAAATAATCTATCAGTCAAATAATCAAATAATATATGGTAGATAGTATTTTGGGCAGGGGACTTGGTTCTCTAATACCCAATAAATTAAATGAAGAAAAAACCGGCGATGAGTCAGGTATTGTTGTTGCAGATAAATCAGAAAAAGTCCGGCAGATTCCTCTTAGTCAAATCGAAGCCAATCCGATGCAGCCCAGGGAAAGTTTTGATCATAGCGAGCTTGAGGATTTAATCAATTCTATAAAAAACCACGGCATTTTGCAGCCGCTGATTGTAACTCAAAAAACCGCTGGCAGTTATCAATTAATTGCCGGCGAACGTCGCTTAAAAGCAGCGGCTATTTTAGAAATGGAAACCGTTCCCTGTTTAATCAGAAAAGCGGAAGATATGGAAAAGCTGGAACTGGCTTTAATAGAAAATCTCCAGCGCTCGGATTTAAATCCTATGGAAGAAGCCAAGGCCTATCAAAAGCTCGTTGATGATTTCAGCTTAACTCAGGAAGAAGTTGCCGAAAAAGTCGGCAAGAAAAGGGCAACTATTGCCAATATCCTGCGGCTGTTAGAACTGCCGGAGGAAATTCAGCGGGCGCTTAGAGAAAAAAAGATAACTATTGGCCATGCTAAGGTTATTTTATCGGCCGAAACAGATTCAGAAAGAATCAAACTGTTTAAAAAAATTATCAAAAATGATTTTACGGTCAGGCAGACCGAAGGCGAAATTAAAAAAGTTAAGGTCAGAACTCATTTTCGCACAGCAGGAAAAGATTTAGAGACCGAAGCCAAAGAAGACAGTTTAAGGAAAGCTTTAGGCACTAAAGTCACCATAACTAAAAAAGGCCAGGGCGGCCAGATAGATATTGAGTATTATTCGTTGGAAGAATTAAATAATTTAGTAGATCGAATTACTCAGTAAAGACCCTATCAAATCTCAAATTACAAACAATTTCCAATTTTTAATGCTGAATGACAAAGTTGGAAATTTATTTTACTTTTTTTAAAGTTTCCTCGATTTATAATCTGAGGATTTTTTTAAAGAATATTTAATTTTCTCCCGGGCCAGGTTGGTTTTAACAAAATTGAGCCAGTCCTGATTAGGATTTTTTCGGCTTTTATTAATCAGAATTTCTACAACATCTCCGGATTTTAGTTCGCTGCTTAAAGACACCATGTTTTCGTTGACTATGGCGCCTATGCATTTATCGCCTATATCGGTATGAATGTGGTAGGCAAAATCGACTGGCGTGGCATTCTCCGGCAGGTCAATCACATCGCCTTTGGGCGTAAAAACAAAGATCCGGCTTTGAAAAACATCAAGTTTAATGTTAGAAAGATACTCAATATTATCAGCAACCTTTTTTTGAATGTCCATTAATTGGTTAAGCCAGATTGTTTTTTCCTTTGATAGTTTTTTAGTTTTTATTTCTGCATAATGCCAGTGGGCCGCCACGCCAAATTCAGCCAGTTCGTGCATTTCCTGGTCGCGAATCTGAAATTCGACAATTTTGCCCCGTTCGGCAAAAACAGTAGTATGAATTGACTGGTAGCCGTTGGGCTTGGGTTGGGCAATGTAGTCCTTAATCCGCCCCTTTAAAGGCACCCATTGGCGGTGAATTAACCCTAAAACCTTATAGCAGTCAGCCACATTTTGAGTAATAACGCGAATAGCTATCAGATCGTAGATTTTATTGATATCCTTGTCTTTGTCTAAAAGTTTTTTATATAAAGAATAAATATGTTTAATGCGGCCGTGGATGGAGACAAAAGGAATTTCATTTTCCAGCATTTCTTTTTGGAGAGTTTTCTTTATTTTTTCAATATATTTTTTTTCCACCTTGAGGCGGTTTTTAGACGAAGTTTGCACCCACTCATATTCTTTAGGGTAAGCATAAACAAAAGAAAGATCTTCAAGCTGGCCTTTTATTTCCCCCATGCCCAGCCGGTTGGCCAGAGGGGCGTAGATTTCTAAAGTTTCTAAAGCAATGCGTCTGCGTTTATCGGGACGGTTATACTCGAGTGTTTCTAAATTATGAAGGCGGTCGGCAAATTTAATAATAATAGTTCTAATGTCGTCTGACATGGCTAGAAACATTTTACGCAAGTTTTCGGCATAACGCTCTACGCCTCGATATTTTAGAGTGCCTATTTTAGTAATGCCCTCCACCAGTTTGGTGATTTCTTTGCCGAACTGTTTTTTAATATCCTCCAGGGTGTAGTCAGTTTCTTCGGGGACATCGTGCAGGAGTCCGGCGGCAATGGTGGGCACATCCATTTTTAACTGAACCAGCTTTTTAGCGGTGGCCAGAGGATGCTGAATATAGTCGTCGCCGGAAAGCCTTTTTTGTCCGGCATGAGCCATAGCCGCAAATTCGTAAGCTTGTTTAATAATTGCCACATCAGCATTAGGCCGGTCTTCTTTGATAATATCAATTATTTCTTGAATAGTAATCATAAGTATTAATAGTGTAGCTTAAATTGGGGAAGAAATAAAGGCCTGGCCGACTAATTCTCGCAAAATAATAGTAGGTGCGCCCTGAGTTTATCGAATGGGCGCACCTACATAAATATTTAAACGATTCGATGTTATTCCACGATTCAGCCAGCAAGGTCTTCGGCAGTTATTTGGTATATTTACACTCTTTATTAGAGCATCTAACCGTATCTTTGGCTCCCATAACCACAAGCGATCCGCAATCGGGGCATTTTTCGCCGGTCGGTTTGCTCCAGAGGGCGTATTTGCATTCAGGATATTTATTGCAGGAGTAAAAGGTTTTACCGCGGCGGCTGCGTTTGGCCACAATATCGCCTTGGCCGCACTGCGGACATTTGACGCCGGTTTTATCTTCTATATTTTTGATATTTTTGCATTCAGGATAACCGCTGCAAGCCGTAAATTTTCCATAACGTCCGCTTTTTATAACCATGGGCTTGCCGCATTTGTCGCATTTTTCGTCGGTTGTTTCCGGTTCCTGGGGCTCGCCGTTGCCATTTAACTGTTTAGTGTTTTTGCATTCAGGATAATTACTGCAAGCCATAAATTTGCCGTAGCGTCCCAGTTTGATAATCATCGGACTGTGGCATTTTTCACAAACTTCATCGGTTTGTTCTTCGGTAAAGTCCTTTTTAGAGAGCTCTGCTTCTTTTTGCATAAGGTTTTGTTTAAAAGGTTGATAAAATTCTTTGATAATCGGCGGCCATTCTTTTTTGCCGCTGGCAATATCATCAAATTCATTTTCCATTTTAGCGGTAAATTCATAATCAACTATTTTAGAGAAGTGCTTGACTAAAAGATCGTTAACCACCAAGCCGATATCAGTCGGCTTTAATTTTTTGTCCTCTTTTTCCACATACTTGCGTTCAATAATCGTGGCAATAGTCGGGGCATAGGTGGAAGGCCGGCCGATGCCGTATTCTTCCAGGGATTTTACTAAACCGGCCTCGGAATAGCGTCCGGGCGGCTTGGTAAAATGCTGGTTGGGCGCCAGTTTTTGTAAATCCAGCGGATCGTTCTTTTTTAAATCCGGCAGAATATTTTCGTCAGCGTTGTTAGGCATCAGTTTTAAAAAACCAGCAAATGCAATAACCGAACCGGTTGCTCTAAAGTTATATTTATTGTCGCTGATGATATCAACGCCAGTATTTTTAATTTTAGCTTCTGCCATTTGCGAGGCTACCGCCCGCTTCCAGATTAAGTTATAAAGTTTAAATTGATTGCTGTTTAAATATTGTTTAATGCTTTCTGGGTCTTTAGAGGCATCGGTCGGGCGAATAGCTTCGTGGGCTTCTTGGGCGGACCTGGCTTTGGTTTTGTAGAATTTTTTACCGTCATAATACTGGCTGCCAAACTTATTTTTAATAAAATCGGCGCTTTCGCTTAAAAATTTATCAGCCAGATTCATTGAATCGGTTCTCATGTAAGTAATTAGGCCCACAGAACCGACATGGCCAAGCTCTACGCCTTCGTAGAGTTGTTGAGCCAGCATCATCGTCTGCTTAGCAGAAAAACCCAGTTGCCTGTTAGCCTGCTGCTGAAGAGTCGAAGTAGTAAAAGGCGGATAAGGATGCCTGACAGTTTCTTTTTCCTCAACTTTTAAAACTTGGTATTGCCGGCCGTCAAGCTGTTTAACAATATCTTTGGCCTGCTGTTCGCTGGCTATGGCAAATTTGTCAAGTTTTTCCTTTGGAGTTTTATAAAGCTGGGCTTTGAATTTTTGCTTGTCTTTTTCAAAATCAGCGTCAATGGTCCAGTACTCCCGGGGCTTAAAAGCTTTTACTTCCCTCTCACGCTCAACAATCAGCCTCAAGGCCACAGACTGCACCCGCCCGGCAGACAGCCCTTTGGCCACCTTTTTCCATAAAAGAGGGGAGAGTTCGTAGCCGACTAAACGGTCAAGCACTCTTCTGGCCTGCTGGGCATCAACCAAATGATTATCAAGTTTTCTGGGATTTTTAATAGCTTCTAAAACGGCATCTTTGGTAATTTCGTGAAAAGCGATTCTTTTAGTATTTTTTGGATGGCCGAAAATATAATCCAAATGCCAGGCAATAGCTTCGCCTTCCCTGTCTTCGTCAGTGGCATAATAAATGGTTTCTGCCCCGGCGGCTAATTTTTTCAGTTCGTTAACTTTTTTCTTGGCTTTAAGAGGTATGACATATTTTGGCTCAAAGTTGTTTTTAATATCAATGCCCATTTCACTTTTCGGCAAATCTCTGATGTGACCAAAAGAAGACTCAATCCGGTAGGATTTGTCTAGGAATTTGGAGATAGTTTTTGCTTTAGTCGGCGATTCGACGATGACAAGGTTTTTGGCCATATTGTTTAATCATTGGAACATGGGAACATTAGAACATTGGAACACTTGCTCTCATGCTCTCATGCTCTCATGATCAAATGTTCTCATGATCAAATGTTCCCATGCTCACGTGTTTGTATTTGAAGATATCATTAAATATGATAGCATGTCAAGTTAAAAACTTTTTTGCTGTTTTAAAATATATTCTTCCGTTATCCATTCAGTCCTTAATTCGCCGGTTAAAAAGAAGGAGCCTGTAACCAGAAGCAGGTCATCTTTTTTTTGAATTTTTTGTCCGTAACCTAGGGCTTGCCAGGGATCCAGGCAGCTGATTGGCTTTTTAGCTTTTAGCTTTTTGCAGATGCAGGCCAACTTTTTTAAATCAGCTGATTTTCGGTAAGGGTTAAGAAATCTGGTGAGAATCACTTCGTCAGCCAGGGGCACAATTTTTTCCAAGGTTTTTTGATGGTCTTTGTCATCAGCCATCCCGAGAATCAGGATTAATCTGCGATACTTTAATTTTTTCAGATTTTCTGCGACTTTAGCCATTTTTGTTGGGTTGTGCGAGCCGTCTAATATAACTAAGGGTTTTTTTTGAATAGCTTCAAAGCGGCAGGGGAGCTTGGCCTTGGCAAGCCCTTGCTGAACATATTTATCATCAATATTTAAAGCCAGCGCTGTTTCTTCGGCTAGAATCCTATTTTTATCAGAGTTGTCGGTTTTTAGGCTAATGAATTTTGCGCCTTTTTTTCGGCATTGGTTATGAAAAATTTTTAAAAGCGGCGGCCTTGTTTCGGTGGTGATAAAAATTGAATCTTTTTTAATTATGCCGGCCTTGTCTTTAGCAATGGCGGTTAATGATTTTCCTAAAATATCCTGATGGTCGTAGTTAATATTGGTAATAATGTTGACGAGCGGCCTTTCTATTATATTAGTAGCGTCGTGCAGGCCGCCCAGTCCTGATTCTAGAATAACATACTCACATTTTTGTTTTTTAAAATAAAGGAAGGCCAGGGCCAGAAAAGTTTCAAAATAAGAAGGGTGTCCATAAGGGCTTTGTTGAGCGCAAATTTCCAGAGTCGGCTTAAGACGTTCAATCAGTTTTGAAAAATCATCGGGGCCGATGTATAAATCGTTAACTTTGATTCGTTCGATGGCTGTGGTGGGGTGCGGCGAGAAGTAAGAGCCGACTCTGCAGCCGGCCGCATTTAGAATCTCATGAATTAAATTAACAGTGGTGCCTTTGCCGGCAGTTCCTGCAATATGAATAAATTTAAAGCCCCGGTGGGGATTTCCAAGAAGTTTTAAAAAATACCTAAGCCGTTCTATAAAAAAAGAACGGTCGTTTTTTTTGAGCAGATAATTCCGGATTGGTAAATTTAGTATCGATTCGAGGTATTTTATTGATTGATAATATTTATCGAAACCGTTTGTCATATATAATAAAGATTCAAGAAGCCAAACAAGTTAAAAGAACCAAAATTAAAATTTTTTATTTCTGATTTTGAATATTGTTTGGTTCTTTTCCCCCGATTAAATCGGGGGTTGGTTCTTGATTATTTTTAAGCCATTTAACTCCAAGATAACAGACGGGCGTATCTAAAATAGCAAAAGCCACTTTAAATAAGTAATAGGGGATAATTAAATGCCACATAAAGCTGAAGTCGAATTTGGGCGCAATCTGATAAAAAGCAATGAATATAAAAACAGTGGTATCAATAAACTGGCTGACTATCGTTGAGGCATTGTTGCGGAGCCATAAAAATTTTCCTTGAGTTTTCTTTTTCCAAAAATGAAAAGCCCAAACGTCATGCAATTGCGCCAAGATAAAGGCGGTCAGCGAGGCAATAATCATCCGCAGGGAAGCGCTAAAAATCAGCACATAACTTTCGTTGCTGGAGTAGCGTTCGTTGGGCTGGAGCTTTACAGAAAGATAAGTGATTCCCAAAAGGAAAATTAAGGCAATAAAGCCGCCCAAGATTAAATTATAAGCTTTTTTTTTGCCATACACCTCGGTAATAATGTCGGTAATCAAGAAAGAAAAGGGGTAAGTAAAAATGGCGACCGAAATAGAAATGCCCAGGATAGTCGTAATTTTTGAACCCAGAAGGTTCGCGGCTATTAAACAGGCGATAAAGATGGCGAACAAAATGTCGGTTTTGGTTTCGAGTGTTAGTTTTTTCATAAAGTATAATTTAATTTTGAATTTCGAATTTTGAATTTCGAATAAATTTTTAATTTTTAATTTTGAAACTTTATCTTAATGAGGAAAGAATTTTTCCAAATATAAGAATCAACTCTTGACATTCTTGTGAAAGTATATTCACTCTTTCTTTTGATTCTGGAATACATTTTAGGATCATTCTTAGCCAATGTTTAGTTTCTTGAGCCTCCTTTTTGCAAATAAAGATTTTATTCCTAAAGTCTTTTTTTGAGCTGGCGCTATTAGCTTCCATATAATTTGCGCCTATACTGGTACTAGATTTAATAAGTTGGTTAATAATCGATCTAGTAATAACGTCCTGTTTTATATTTTTACAGAGATCGATAACTGATTCACCAAAATTGGCCGTTCTTTCTTCTAAATTATAAATTTTATTATTTTTCATAAATCGCTTTTCATTAATGTTAAATGTTAATAGATTTTATTTAAAATTAAATTATTCAAAATTCAATCGAAATTCGAAATTCAGAATTCGAAATTAAGACTTAATATAGCTTTGCCCTCCCAAGTTTTTTATCCAGCCCCTAAGCTCCATTTGCAGCAGGGCTGAATTAATGACAGATGTTTCTAGGGTACAATGTTCTATAATTTTGTCAATGTGCATAGGTGAGCCGGAGATGATTTTCAGGATTATTTGTTCCTCTTCGCTGGCCGATTGATAATCAATCTGTTTTTTCGGCTCTTGGTTGTAAAAAATATTCAGTGATTCAAAAATATCTGCCGGGCCGGTAATTACTTTAGCCCCCTTTTTTATCAAAGAATTAGCGCCGGCAGAATTTTGCTGATTAATATTACCGGGAACTGCCATGACCTCGCGGTTTTGCTCCAGGGCGTAGGCAGCGGTTATCAGCGCGCCTGATTTTTGCGAGGCCTCGATAATCAAAACGCCTTGCGAAAGGCCGGAAATTATCCTGTTTCTTCTGGGGAAGTTAAATGGCTGGGCCGGAATAAAAGGCGGAAATTCCGAAACAATAATTCCGCCCGATTCAATAATTTTATCGGCTAAATATCTGTTCGATTTTGGATAAAGATAATCGTAAGCTAGGCCCGAGCCCAGAACAGCAATGGTTTTGCCGTTATTTTTTAAAGCTAATTGATGGGCTAAAGAATCTACTCCGTGAGCCAGCCCGGAAGTTATGGTCACCTGATGTTTAATCACAGGTTCTAAAAGATCGGGCATAATATTTTGAGCGTAGTTTGATATTTTTCTGGAACCGACCACGGCCAGCGATGTCTGATCAGACAAAGCTTTAACCTTGCCACGGTAGTAGAGCACAATCGGCGGGGCATAAATTTCCTCTAAGAGTTTAGGATAAGCATCATCAAAGATTGTCAGGACATTAATCCCTTCTTTATTTATTTGTTCAACAATTTTATCGGGGTTTATGTTTTTTCGCTGGCTGATTATTGACAGGGCAATTTTTTCGGGAAGTCCAATTTTTTGTAAATCAATAAAAGAAGCGCTCCAGGCCTTTGGGGGCTCAAGTTTTTCCAGAATTTTTTGCAGAGTAATCGGACCGAGGTTGTCCAAATAGCTTAGGGCTATTAAGTGTTTGTCCATATAATTAATCATTGATTTTACTCGTCGATATACACTGATAACACAGATATCGCTGATTATTAACGCAGATAAACGCGGATAACTCGCGGATAATTATCATCCGCGTATATCAGCGAAAATCCGTGTTTTTAATCCGCGGTTTCAGCGTAATCCGCTTGAATCAGTGTTTGGTATAAACTTTACGTATTATTTGTACCATTGGTGTACCAAAATTCACTAAAAGACCAATTTTATATTTAGTCATTTTAAGATATCTGATAAGTTGATTAACATGGGTATCGCTAATTTGATTTTGTGCTTTTATTTCAATAATTATTTTCCCTTCAATAATAAAATCAGGGATATAAAACCCGATAACTTGGTTTGACTTAGAATAAAGAGGGATTTTTTGTTGAGACGTGAATTTTATGCCTTGATTAAGAAATCCTTCTTTACAAAGTTTTTGATAAACTGATTCCTTGAATAAATGACCATATTCCTTGTTAACCTTAATAAAGATACCCCTTAACTTATAAGTTAATTTCTCCTCCAACAAAAAAGAAGGCCTGTTATTTTGCGTCATCATAGCGCTTTTCTAAATATCTATTTTGATATTATTAAATATCGGTATTTTAGTCAAGCTCTTGTCAAACATTGACAAAATGATAATATTAAGATAGTATCCAGTGTTCCTTACAAAATCAATTTTGCCAACCACTTCCTCTAAAAATACAGGAGGTTGAGATGAAAGAATACGTAGGGCCCACTGCCACGCAGATGCAACAAGCTATCGTAGAATTCGCAAATTCATTAGGATTGTGGATTGATCAAAGTAGATTCACTCGGGTTAGTCTGAGCGAATTATATACCGCCTTTATTGCGGTAAATCAAGGCCACCTGCCCATGGATTTTTTGAGGAAGTTATTTTTTAGAATAAGGGGTCAGAGGTGGTGGAGTTGCCAGCATTGCGGCCGTGCTTTGGCTGCTCATGAGCGATGGTCACAATGCCCCTGGTGCGACCAGCACAATGGCTAAAATCAAACTGGTTCAAGGAGGGATGAAGATGAAATGGGGTATAGATGTTAGTAATTGTTGGCAATTAGTGTCAATTAAGTTAGTCATTTAAGAACGAGTATTATCTCGTTCTTTTTTTAATATCCCAACCTAGCCGACAGCTTGGCTGTCGGCTACGGCGGGTAGGCACGATACATGATACACGATATGCGATTCGCGATTTAGAGTATTGACATTTTTTTAGGATTTGCTATAATGCTGTATCAATAATCCCGACTTTTTAAAGCTTAATTTTGCTTATAGTTCTGCTTACCAGCGGCCAAAGCTATGGAGTCTCCCTCCTAGCTCCAACATGCAAGTAGCCATAAGCTAAGGATTCATGCCTTTTGGTATGGGGCCTTACGCTGGTACGCAGTATTCTGGGCAAAATTTTGTCCGGACGACCTTTAAGAAAATTTAAAAGGCGTCGAGTTAAACTCGGGGCCTTTTAAGTTTGATTTTGTCAGCCGACAGCCAGGCTGTCGGCTGACAAAAGGTAATTAATTAAACTTATTCATCACTTCATCAAGCGGTGCTTTGAGCGCCAGCTTGATTGCTTCGACGGTTCGTTGAATAGATTCATTAATTTGTTTTTTTTCGAATAAGCTAAATTTTTGGAGGACGAATTTTTCTGCCGGTTGCTTGTCGGTTTTATCATTTTTTATACCAACTCTGAAGCGGATAAAATCCTTGGATTTCAGGTTATCAATAATCGACTGAACGCCTTTATGCCCGCCGCTTGATGTAAATTTACCGACCCTGATTGCCCCTATGGGCAAGTCAATATCATCGTAAACCACAAAAACATCATCAATATTCAAATTATGATTTCCAAAAGCATAATTGGCGGCATAGCCAGATTCGTTCATATAAGTGGTCGGCTTGATGAGCTCAACCTGCTGGCCGTCAACCTCTTTTTTTAAATACAAAGCTTTAGCTTTTTTGCTCTCGTTCCATTTTTTCCCATCAGCTAATTTATCTAAAACCATCCAGCCAACATTATGGCGGGTTTTTTGGTATTTTTTGCCTGGATTGCCCAGGCCAACCATTAACTTCATAGTTATGTTTATGATTATTTAAATTACTTAATCTTTAGTTTAATTTAATGATAAGCGGGAGTTGGAAATTCCAAATTACAAGCACCAAATAACAAATAAATTCCAACCCCCAAATTTAAAAAGTAAAAAATCGTGAATAAGCGCGGATACACGCTGATAAATTCGGCAACTGCCGGATACAACTTCTCAGCGATTATTGGCGAATATCCGCACACCTTAGCGACTCTCAGCGATTATCGGTGGCTACAGATTTTTGAGCTTCCTCACTTTAATTATAACAGGCGTTCCCAGAAAGCCAAATTTTTCCCTTAGCTGGTTTTCGATAAACCTAACATAGGATTCGTGCAGATCGGATTTATAGTCTTTGATGATCTCGAAGCGCGGCGGGTCGGTTCCTAATTGTTTCAGCTGATAAAGTTTCGGGTGCTTATTGCCCTTGCCCCGCGAGGGCGGCTGTTTTTTGATAATTTTTTTTAAGAATTTATCCAGAGCGTTATCAGTGATTTCTCTAAAGCGCTCGTCGTAAACTTCTTTGGCTAAATCCAAAACTTTTTTCACCCGCTGTTTTTCTAAAGCGGAAATAAAAATAATCGGCGCGTATCTTAAATAAGGAAAAAAGGCCTGATAGTATTTAATGAATTTATTAATGGTATTGCTGTCTTTATTTTTTTCTTTATCCCATTTGTTGGCCACAAGAATTATACTGGAGTCGGTTTTAATTATCTCATCAGATAAAGTTTTATCCTGCTTGCCCAGGGGTTCGGAAACATCAGTCATTAATAAAGTAACATCAGCATTTTTAATGCTTTCTAATGCTTGAATGACACTGAATTTTTCCAGCTTATTTTTGACTTTAGCTTTTTTTCTGATTCCGGCAGTATCAATCAATACGTAATCACTGCCTTTATATTTGAGATTGATGTTTTGAGCGTCGCGCGTGGTATAGGGCTGCGGCGAAGTTATCATCCGCTCTTCGCCAAGAATCGAATTAACTAAAGTTGACTTTCCTGAATTGGGCTTGCCGATTATCGCTATTCGTATATCGTGCCTGCCCGCCGTAGCTTCAGCGGAGGAGGGTATCGTGTCGGTCAGCTCTCGTCCCGAGCTCGAGCCGAGGGGAGGCCGATCAGCCTTTGGCTGATATTGTGTATCGTTAATCGTTTTTTTTGTTTTAGCTTGGAGCCGATCAACGACTCTATCAAGCAGATCGCCGGTGCCGGCGCCGCTGATGGCGGAAATTGCGGCAGGATCGCCGATATTTAATTTATAGAAATCAGCCACGCTGTTTTTAAGCCTATTGCTATCAGCTTTATTGGCTACCAAAATCAACGACTTGCCGCTCTTTTTTAAAAGTTTAGCTATCTCTTTGTCCTGCGGCATTAATCCTTCTTTAACGTCCACCAGAAATAAAATCAGATCGGCTTGGTTTTGGGCAAAATTTGCCTGTTGTAAAATATCTTTTTCTATATCTTTGGGATGGACAATATCAATGCCGCCGGTGTCAATCAATTCAAATTCAAAACCGCGCCAGGAAAGGCAGGCGTAGTTGCGGTCGCGCGTGGTGCCGGCCACATCAGAAACAATGGCTTTCTTCTGTTCGATTAAAGTATTGAAGAGCGTGGACTTGCCCACATTGGCGCGGCCGATCAGGGTGATTTTTTTTATTTGCTTCATTGGTTATTTGGATATTTGATTATTTGAATAATAGAATCATTGGTTCATTGAATAATAGAATAATTGAGTAATTGAGTAATTGTTAATTTGAACTATTTGATAAGGCTTTTACCATCTCCTGATAAATTTTAGGATGGGCTTTTTTGGCGATTTTCAGATAATATTTTTTAGCGTCATTCTGCCAGCGGGGAAACTTTTTATAATCAGGGCTGCTGGCGGGAATGTAAGGCCAGCTGGTTACATTATCTAATAAATCAACGGCCTTAATCAATAATAATTTTTTATCTCCGGCCAGCAGTTTAGCATAGTTTTTTGGCTTGTTGATTTTTTTCTGTTCCTCGGTTTCGTTATCGGGCCTTTTTCTAGTCAAAGATTCAACCAAGCGCAAAGTTTTTTTATTAAAATTAATTTTAAGGCCATCAACTGCAATTTGTCCGTCTTCTAAAACATCATGAAGCAGGCAGGCAATAATCAAGTCAGGGTCGGTAATTTTTAAGTTTTTTATCAAATAAATTGCTATGCGCAAGGGATGGATAACATACGGAATGCCTTCGCTGCGCAGCTGCCCTTGGTGTTGCTTGCGGGCAATTTGATAAGCTTTTTTTATCTGATTTTGATTTTCCTTTGGCAGTTTTTTCAGCAATTTTAAGAAAAGCTTTTTCTGATAATTAAAGTCGTTGAATTTGTTTATCTTTGGCATGTATAGATAATATCAGTTTTAGCGGTTTTTTGCTATACAAAAGGCCTTGCCCACGGCTTCGTTTAAATTAACAGTAGGTGCGCCCTGAGTTTATCGAATGGGCGCACCTACATAAATATTTACAACGATTTGTTGATAATCAACAGCCCAGAAGGCAAGGCCTATTCCTCTTCCTCTAAAATTTCATCAGTTGATGTTGCCCAGGCATCGGTAGAGGTGGCGGTTTCTACAGGTTTTTCTTCGGGCAGTTTAAAAATTTCGGCATAATTTTGTCCTAAAACAGCAATAAAGTCAGGATAGTTTTCGGCCAGTTCGGGAGAGGAGGTGGAATTAAGATAAGGATAATTTTCTAAAATATAATCGGGCACGGTTTTAGCAACATAAGCGTAAAGCTCTTCTTTAAGCCACTTTAGCGTTTTCTTTTTTTTGTCGTCAGAGATATCGTAAATCACCGATGTCTGATAATCGTCAGAAAGGGCGTTGCCGTATTTAATAATATCGTAACCCAAGCGTTCCAGATGGACCGCGGTCCAAAAAGCCAGGCCGGGCTCGGCAATGCCGTTTTGGATTTCGATCTTGGCCGCCTCTTCTTTAATATAGCCGATGTTAAAAATGTTATTGACCATTCGTTGAATGGCCTGGAAGTTGCCGTTTTTGGGCTGAAGAATCCAGGCGCCCTGTCCGGTAAAGCCGGGCTCCAGCAAGCTTTCCGGACTGTCATCAAGAACAAAGCGGTAGACCTGGTTATCGGCGGTATTTTCTACCATTTTAGCAATTTTAATGGCTTGCCAAACGGACAGATCGGTTTCTACGTAATCATCAACTAATTTAAAGATACTGCTTAATTTGGTCGGCGAAAGCAGAGTGGAGAATTTTAAAACCTTTTCTTTAATGGCCTGAAGAATCAACTGCTGTCGGCGGCTTCTGGCAAAGTCGGAGCCTTCAAAATTAGTGCCGTGCCTGGAACGGGCAAAAATCAGAGCTGTCTGGCCGTCCATCAGCTGTTCCCCGGCTTCAAAAGCCACGGTGGTGGTTTTATAATCGGCCGTAGGATATTGGTTATCCACAAAACCGGCTTCTACCTTGACCAAAATGCCGCCGATATTATCAATAAATTCTTCAAAACCCTGAAAGCTGATGATGCCGTAGTAATGGATAGGCAGGTCTAAAGTTTTCTCTATGATCTGCCGGGCGTATTCGGCGGCCTGCTTTTCGTCAGTGGCTCTGCCCATGGCATAAACCTGGTTGATTTTAACCCACTCGCCGGAATTCAGCTGGACAACCATGTCCCTGGGCAGGGAGATAAGGCCAACTTCGCCGGTAGACGGTTTAAGGCTGATGACAATAATAGTATCGGTGAGATAGGGGCCGTCGTGGCCGGGCCCGCCCATGCCCATAGCTAAAATATTGACTCGGTCGTTAAATTCGCCGGCCACTCGTTTATCCGGGCTGGTCACTAAGCGGGCCAGCTGCTTAAGCGGATTGAATTTATTTAAGCCGGCTAGAGAATTTTTTGAAGAAGAAAAAACAATTTCCGAAAGATACATAGCGCCGGAAACCAGCACAATTAAAATTATAATCAGAACTATTTTTAAAATAGCCGCTTTTTTAACAGGCGGCCGTTCTATTTGGCGCGCTGGCTTTAGCGGCGGCTGATGAATAAATTCCCGCTCTTCTGCCGGATATTGATTTTTAGCTTGCTCGTCTGGCTCGTTATTTTTTGAAGCCGGCGGCATAGTTTTGGCTTGCTCAACTAAAAAATTAATTCTACTGGAAGCTTGGTAGATTTTTTTATCCATTTTTTTATCGCGTCTGGTTTTTTTGCTAAGTCCGTCAAGTGACATAATTTTCCATTAAGCAGCCGTCATTCTGGAACGGAACGGAGTGGAGTGATAGAATCTGGCTGCCAGACTCTATCGCCACTCGACTTCGCCCTCTCGACTTCGCTCGAGGGCTTCGCTCGTGGCTCCAGAGCAACAACGGTTAATTGATAAAGTTTCCTTTATATTCTATATCTAAAATCATAAAAAATCAACGGTTCAAGGAGTTGATTTTAGTTTAAAATCGTGGTAAAATGGCTATATTCGTTGGTTTTTACTTCACCCTGAACCTTTCGAGGACGCGTAGCTCAGCTGGTTAGAGCGCTTGATTCACATTCAAGAGGTCAGAGGTTCGAATCCTCTCGCGTCCACCACCCGACTCGTCTAGCTTCGCTAGACTCGCTCGTGGTCTCCGTTTCTTTGCTTCGCTCAGAAACTCCGACCATTCGACTCCGCCTTACCACCATCACCAACCATTTCAGTCACGAATAATCACGAACGACACGAACTCGCGCGAACCTTCCACAAACACCCCTTCTAAAAGACAACGATTCGCTTGCTTTTATCTAAAATCTCTGATATAACTGGTAATTAGTAATCAATTAACAATGAACAATAATCAATAAATAAAAATATGGACAATAATTTGGAGCCAAAGGCCAATTCGTCTTTAACGGAAGAGCCGCAAGAGGACAATCAAAAAGAAAATCAAGAGTCGTTTGACCGTTCTCTTATTAACGACCCTCCTTTTTATAAACAAGCCACTAATTTTGTTTGGGAGATTATTAAGATTGTGGCTGTTTCGCTGATTATCATCATCCCCATTAGAATGTATGTTATTCAGCCCTTTATTGTGGAAGGCGCTTCTATGTCGCCCACCTTTGAAGACGGCCAGTATTTGATTATTGATGAAATCAGTTATCGTTTTTCTTTGCCGCAAAGGGGCGATGTAATAATTTTCCATCCGCCTTCAGACAGCAAAACTTATTATATTAAAAGAGTTATTGGTTTGCCGGGCGAAACAATAGAGTTGAGAGAAGGCCATATTTATATCTATAACGAAGAGTATTCCGAGGGCTTTCGTTTAAACGAAGCCAATTATTTAATTAATAGCCGCATTACTCAAAAAGGCAAAACCGTTTTAAAAGATGATGAATATTATGTAGTCGGCGACAATCGTGATAACAGTTTGGATTCCAGGCGCTTTGGACCGATTGGGCCCAAAGCTATTAAAGGCAAGGTTTTAATCAGAGCTTTTCCTGTCAGCGAGTTTAGTTTTTTTGAACGCCAGGAATATAATATTCTACAAACTAATTAATCTTAAAAATTGGATGAAAAAAGAAATTCAGATAAAAAAAGAATTTAAAAAGAAGCAGTTTCAGCTGGTTAGGGGCATGAAGGACATTTTGCCCGAAGAGCAGAAATATTGGCTCCATATCGAAGATTTAGTCAGGCGACTGGCCGATAAATATAGTTTTCAGAGAATCGGCATGCCTATAGTGGAGAATACCGAACTTTTTAAACGTTCGGTGGGAACAGCGACGGATATTGTTGAAAAAGAAATGTATTCTTTTTTCGATAAGGGCAATGAAAATATTTCTTTAAGGCCTGAGTTTACAGCCGGGATTGCCCGGGCGTATATTGAACATGGCATGCTAAACCTGCCGCAGCCGGTTAAGCTTTATGCCCTTGGCCCTTGTTTCAGGTACGATAAACCTCAGGCCGGCCGTTATCGCCAGTTTAATCAGATAAACTTTGAGATTATCGGCGAAGCCGACGCTATTTGCGACGCCCAGGTGATTTTAGTCGCCTATCAGCTTTACCAACAAATAAATCTGCAGGTAGTGATTCAAATAAACAGCATTGGCTGTCCCGATTGCCGTCCGGAGTATGAAAACGTTTTAAAAGACTACCTTAAAAAATATCGTTCTAAATTAAGCGAGGTTTCCGGCAAAAGATTAAGCAAAAATCCCTTAAGAATTTTAGATTCCAAAGAAAAGGATGACCAAGAGATTGTCAAAGATGCGCCGCAGCAGGTGGATTATTTATGCGAAGGCTGCCGGGAGCATTTTATTCAGGTCTTAGAATATTTAGATGAATTAGAAATTCCTTATGCTTTAAATTCTAAAGTAGTCAGGGGCCTGGATTACTATACCAGAACAACTTTTGAAATCTGGCCAGTCGAAGGGGAAGATGGCAGAATGGTAGAGCTGGGCGGCGGCGGACGTTACGATGGCCTTGCAGAACTGATCGGCGGCAGGCCGACGCCGGCCGTGGGCTTTGCTTCCGGGGTGGAACGGCTGGTTAGTTTAATTAAAGAACGGAAAGCTCCGGTTAAAGAGCCGGAATCTCTCGATATTTTTTTAGCTCAACTGGGAATCGAAGCCAGAAAGAGAGCCATAACTTTATTTGAGGAGCTTTATGAAGCGGATATTAAGGTTACCGAGGGCCTAGCCAGAAGAGGTTTAAAAGCACAGCTCGAATTAGCCAATAAACTGGGAGTAAAATATACTTTAATTTTAGGCCAGAAAGAATTAATTGACGGCACTATTATGATTCGGGATATGGAAGGCGGCATTCAAGAGGTTGTTGATGCTAAAAAGGTGATTTTAGAGGTGAAAAAAAGGCTGGAAAAAGCCAGAGTTAATGTGAACGAGTTGAATAAAGTTTCGGCCATAGGCCCAACCTAGGCTAAAAGCCATATCTCCCCTCCAGCCTTCGGCCGTGAAGTTCAGGCCGAACGGAGGCGGATGGGGGCCATGGGCCCAATCCTATGGCTCGAAGCCTTTGGCTGGGAATAAGTTCAATTTATACTTTGGCTGGATTCAAGCTCCTAACGCAATTTTGTGACCAGTAGTTAGTTCGTAAAAATGTTCAGATGGAGTGTAAAATCCTAAAGCTTTTCTGGGCCTAGAATTTAGCCTTCTTTCAGCCTCACGGA
>Ga0180007_10003346_pt1 | contig 17972 bp, 14 predicted proteins | sample MM_PC_MetaG_FD_121122 | JGI IMG/M metagenome (GOLD analysis project Ga0180007, IMG submission 121122) | Groundwater microbial communities from the Aspo Hard Rock Laboratory (HRL) deep subsurface site, Sweden - MM_PC_MetaG | ecosystem: Environmental > Aquatic > Deep subsurface > Groundwater... | reverse complement strand
TATGTTTTTCATCGCTCTTTCTTATTATCGTAACTTTATCTCCATAATTTAAGGTCGTCATTATATTTTTTTTCGAAATTGACGGATCTTTACGGACGCGCACCCTTTCACCGGTAATAAAGGCCATTTTTTTATCGGTCAGCGAATCCTGATAGCGCTTTATTTTTTCAATGAGGTCTATTTTATCTTTTATAGAGGATTTCAGATTGTTGAGGCTGTTATCGGTATGATGTTCGAGCTGGGCGATCAGAAGAGGAATAGATTCCGAACCCTTTACATGTTTGAACATCTTTTTAGCTTGAAGCAGGGACTCTTTTGCTTCTGAAAGATTGTTATCAATAAATTCACTTTCACCTAACAGATAATTAGCAAGGACCCCTTTAAAGGTTTTAATCTTTTGAAAGGTCTTTAATTGTTCTTTGTACGACTCTCTGTTTCCGGTTACTTTATATTGAAGGATCAATGCATTAAAGATGATCTTATCACTGTATTCTGAATTCTTTAATCGAATATATAGCTCATTCAGTTTCTCTGCATCCTTGCTCTTAAAGCTGATCAGGTTATTCAGGTATACTTCAGACAGTTCATATTGAAGTCTGTTCTTTAATTCAGGATCTTTGACCTGTTCAATAAAAGTCTCATATGATGCAGACTTTCTGTTCAGATCAGTGGTACTCTCCATATGTTTAAAGAAGGCATCTTTTCCGTATGTGGTGGTTGGAAATTCCTTCCAGATCGAACTGAGTTCATCATAAAGATAGATGATCCGGTCATCTTTTACTTTGAAATTATATTTTTTTGCCTGCTGAAAAGTTTTTTTATTCGGGTGATTATTCAGCTTTTTTAATAATTTTTCTTTTGCTTTGGTCTTTAAGAGAAGTAACTTCAGATTTTCTTCCTCCAGACGGTTCTTCTTAAAGTAGCTGTCAATGAACCCGATGATCTTCTCAAAGTTATTTTTATCAAATTCCTGTGATAACAGCATGTATTCCTGGTCGGCTTCATTGGTAACCCCGGTAGTACTGTTCTGGGAAGAAGGGGCCTGATTGCAGTTCATAAATAGAATTACTGTTAAAGTGGTGATACATAAGGTTTTTATTAGGGAATGTTTCATAATGGTCCTCATTTTTTATTAACTTCAATGGCAGCATCCGGACAGATCACTGCGCATAAGGTGCACCCGGTACATTTCCCATCCGGATCCGTAAATTCAACATAATGGAGCCCTTTAGAATTGAACTTTTTGGATAATTTAATTAATTTTGACGGACAGGTACTGATACAAAGTTCACATCCTTTACAGAGATCATTTTTTATCGTGATGGAAGACATTGTATCATCAATATAATCCCTTCAAAGTTGTTGTCAATTATATTTTAACCATTGACATTCTGTTTCATCTTAATATTTTAAAAAGATGAAATACCGACCTGAACTGCTTGCACCGGCAGGAAATATGGAGAAACTTCTGTTCGCTTTTCAATATGGTGCTGACAGCGCTTATCTGGGGGGCCAATATTTTAATCTGCGGGAGCGGGCCGGAAATTTTTCTTCTTTAGAACTTAAAAAAGCAGTACAACTTGCCAGTGAATTAAATAAAAAGATCTATTTTACATTAAATAGCAGTTTCAGAAACTCCGATTTTAAGAAGCTTGAGCTTCTCTGTGAAAGACTGCTGAAGACAGGGATCAAAAATCTTATTATTTCAGACCTCGGTGCTCTGGAATTTATAAATAAATATTATAAAAAAGCGTTTCATATATCCATCAGCACCCAGGCGAATATTACCAATTTTCATGCTCTCTCACTGTTAAAAAAACTGAACGCTTCCAGGGTGATCCTTGCCAGAGAGCTGGATCTGAACGAGATCAGTCAGATAAAGAAGAAGAGTGATCTGGAGCTGGAGAACTTTATTCACGGGGCCATGTGTGTTGCATTTTCCGGCCGCTGTCTTTTGAGTGAGTATCTGACGGGAAGAAATGCAAATCGGGGAGACTGTACTCAATCCTGCCGCTGGGATTATTACATAACCGAGAAGACAAGAAAAGATGAGTTTTTTCCGATCATTGAGGACAAAGAAGGGACCACCATCCTTTCCTCGAGGGACCTCTGCACCCTGGATATTTTAAAGAGATTGATGAGTATCCGGATCGATTCCTTCAAGATCGAGGGAAGGATGAAGAGCCTCTATTATGTAGCCAATGTAACCAGGGTTTACAGAAATGCAATTGACTCTATCCTGGCTCACAGAAAAATGGACAGAGATCTCCTGTTCAGGGAACTGGATTCTGTCAGTCACAGGCCGTATTTTACGGGTTTTTATACATCCGATAAGAGATCTATCACCCATGACAGAAGTTATATCAGGAAATTTGAATTTTTAGGCTACCTGAAGAGAAGGGTAAAAGATGATCTGTTTGAACTTGTTTTAAAGAATAAACTGGAGGAAGGTGATAAGATCCAGCTGATCATGCCTGATATGAAGAATCATAATCTCAAAAAGTTCACTTTATATGATAAGAATTATAAGAGAGTGAAAAGAGGTGTCATTAACCAAAGGTTCTATATCGAACTGACAGGGGACGCTTCAGAATACGGTATCCTGAGAAAAAAGCTTGGAAAATAAGATGAAGGTCTGAAAAGATCATGATAATTGACGGCAGATATCGGGAATGATCTTGAAAAATAAGTTTTATTTATTTAAGAGAGGAAATGTTTGATCTTCTGACTTCTCGCCGGATGGCGCAGCCGTTTAATGGCTTTCTTTTCGATCTGACGGATACGCTCTTTGGATAATCCGAATTTCTGTCCGATCTTTTCCAGGGACATCTTTTTGTTGTTGTTCAGGCCGTATCTCAGGTTAATAACGATCCTTTCGGTTTCAGACAAAGAGTCCAGTGCCTGGTTCAGGCTCTGCTGAAGAGAAGATGATATTACGTTATCTTCCGGCTTGGGAGCGCTGCTGTCCGAAACAATATCAGAGAGGACAGATGTGTTGTCATTGCCGATGGGGCTTTCCAGCGATACATATCCCTGTGTTGCGCTTAAAAGTGTATTTACTTCTTCATTTTCCATGTCCAGCTGATCTGCGATCTCTGCAGCGGAAGGAGGGCGTTTTAGTTTGGTGGTCAGTTTATTGATACTCTCTTCGATCTTTCTGATGTCAGTCGAACGGTTCAGGGGCAGCCTGATCAATCGGGATTTTTCCGCGATCGCTTTTAAGATAGATTGCCGTATCCACCATACTGCATAGGAGATGAAGTGGTATCCTTTTCTGTAATCAAATTTTTCAGCAGCGATAATGAGGCCGAGGTTCCCTTCGTTGATGAGGTCTATAAGAGAGATCCCGCTCACCTGATATTTTTTAGCGATACTTACCACAAATCTCAGGTTTGCCTGAATCAATTTTTGCTTGGAATCCTCATCACCTTTCATTGCCAGACGGGATAATTTTTCTTCTTCCGCCCTGGTTAAAAGAGGGATCTTGTTTATCTCTTTTAAATAAATGGAGAGAATATCTTCATTTAAGGATTCAGTGATCTTGCTTTTATAGCTTATTTTTAATTTTGCTTTAGATTCTTTAGCAGTGGTTTTTTTTACTTTCGGTTTAATGGCTTTAGAAGGTTTTTTAGTTACCGGTTTTTTTACTGCTTTTTTCTTTATCTTTTTTTCAGTTATCTCTTTTTTTATCTTTTTCTTTACCTTTGTCGTTACCAAAATATGCTCTATCCTCCTTTAACTCTCATTCGCATTAGTAATGAAATATTTTATGAAGATCAGCCCCCTATCCTAAAAAAAGCTGCAGATAAAATATTTATCGTCTATTTATTAGACAACATTTTAAAAAAAAGGTTTCAATAAATAATTTAAAAGATCGGCTTTGTCTTCAGCCTGCTGATCGGATTCCTGATCGAAAGTCCTTCGGAGCTGAATGTCTTTTTTTCTTTTCCGCTGATCAGGAGTTTGATGGCTGTAACTTCCGGGAATTGTGTCGCCGTATAGACCAGCTGGTATAGCCTGGCTTGCAGCATGGAAATACCTACACCGGTCTCGATCTCCGGATTAAAATTTAAATAGGCGATATTTCCTGATATCCGAACGCTCTTCAGTTTTGTATTGCCCCAGAATACGGAAATGACCCCTCTTTTTTCTTCATCCGATGAAGGACCGTCCAGTAATAGATTCAGCGTATCTTGTAAAGGAGTACCGGTAGCTTTGATCGATCGTTTCACTTTTACCAGCTCTAATTGATCTGTCCGCTCAATATGTTTGATAAAATAGAGCTCAACAGAACGCAGTTCCTTTGATCTCTCTTCCGGTGCTTTGGATATATATTTTTTTACTTTCTGGATTTGTTCTTTTATTCCTGTTTCCTTAAAAGGAGATCTGTCCTGCAGGAGGATCAGAAGGACCGCAAGAAAAATTATTATCCAGAACAACAGCCATATCCCGCAGCCGGATCTTTTTTTAGGCATTAGATTTTAACTCCTTTTGTCCTTTTTATTATCGTTTTTTTTATTCAGTTTTTTAACTATTTTTTCTTCGGTTTTCAATTCATTTTGGAGATGGATCATCTGCATGACCTGGAACATGTTAGCATATTTTTTTTCGATCAGTATCTGGCCGATCGATTTTTCCTTCCCTTTTAGTTTAAACTTTTTTTGAGTATTCAGGATCTCCTTCAGCTGTTTTTTTGTCAGAATACCTGTTTCATAGAAAAGCCTTCCCAGTTTATATCTATCTTCGATCTCCTTTTCTCCTTTTAATACATTGATCTGATTTTTATAATTAATGACCAGTTTCTGAAGATTAGCAGCCAGTTTGCTTGTATGATGAAGCCTTTGAGCGATGGTCTTTACAAGATTCAGCCCGATCTTCGGATTTTCCAGGATCACTTTGTCAATGTATTCACCGGGAATTACTGCCAGTTCGCTGTCTTCCAGGGCAATGATCGTAGCACTTCTGGGATACTTAAACAGGGCTGCTGATTCGCCGATTATGGCTCCTTCTGCCTGGATCTCTGTTATGAACTCATCATCCACATATACACCGCATTTCCCCTGATTAAGAATAAACATGTCCGTATCGGAATCTCCCTGTTTATACAGTATTTCGTCTTTTTTTAAAGATCTGGATTGGACAAGAAGTTCTGCCGTAGGATCTTTGCTGCTGCCTTTTGAAATTAATGCCATTTTCCCGTTCCTTTTATAATGTTTTTGTAGTTAACTTCATTTGATTTAAGAGTCAATTAAAATTTCTTTTTAAAGATGAAATTATGAGATATGATAATTATGCTCTGGGATGAAACTGTGAATGGAATTTCTTTAATTTTTTATAATTCAGGTGAGTATAGATCTGCGTAGTTGAAATATCACTGTGGCCCAGCAGTTCCTGTACGGATCGAAGATCAGCACCGTTATTCAATAGATGTGTGGCGAAACTGTGACGCAATGTATGCGGTGAAATATTCTTATGGATACCCGCTTTTAAAGCATACTGCTTGATCAATTTCCATATACTGATCCGGGACAAGCGGCCTCCTTTGAAGTTTATAAAGAGGAAATCATTTTCACGGTTTATTTTTTCAAAATAAGGCCGGCTGTTCTGTAAGTATTTTTCCAGAAGGCAGACAGCTTTTTCGCCTATTGGCACGATGCGTTCTTTATTTCCTTTGCCCTTGATCTTTATTATTTTTTCGTTGAGGTGTATCCTGCTTATTTTCAGATTTGATAATTCACTGACCCTTAATCCGGCTGAGTACATGAGTTCGATGATCGATTTATCCCGGAGCTGATACTTGTTGCTGATATCAAAAATATCCAATAATATTTCGATCTCTTCCAGTGTTAAATATTCAGGGAGATGGACTCCTATTCTGGGCGACTCCAGTATAGTAGAGGGGTCATTATCAATTATTCGGTCTATGATCAGATATTTAAAGAAGTTCTTTATTGTCACGATCTTTCTGGCCAGAGATCGCGATGATATCTTTTTTAACTTCATAAAATTAATAAAACCTACCAGTATTGAACTGTCAATTTTTAATATATTATTGCATTTGATTTTATTTAAAAAGAAGAGGAATTGATTTAGGTCTATCTTATAATTATATAGTGTATTCTTGGTCAGTCCTTTTTCTATAAGTGAATAATTAATATACTGGTCGATCAATTTTTCTATCATTACTATTATCTTCGGAATCCGGATCATGAATATTGAATATATTGAGAATTCAAGTAAAATTAGTGTAATTTTGTAACATAAAAAATATATTTGGATAAAAATGTTACAAAATTAGACCAAAAATAGTTGACTTTAGATTCCATTGATCTATATTATTATTTAGAATGTTAGATGATGATTACCAGTCATTAAAAGAGAAATATGAAGCAGCTTTAAATGTAAATAACCTCCTTAAGGTAAGGCTGAAGACATTTGAAGAGCTTGCCAACATCATTAATTCAGAAAAAGATATTGTAGAAGCTTTAAATAATACACTGGATATAATATTGAAACTTTTTAAAGTCCCTTCCGGTTCTATCATGCTTTTAGACCGGAGTAAAAGTTTTATGGAGATCGGGGTGGCCCGGGGGGATAAATCAGGAGAGATTAAAAATATTAAGATCAATGTTGGTGAGGGTATTGCCGGCAAGGTTGTTGAGACCGGGGATTCCCTCATTGTAAATGATGTTGCTTCTTCTTCTGATTTTAATCAGGAGATAGGCAAACAGATCGATTATATTCCTAAAAATATATTATGTGTCCCTATCAAGATAGCGGACAGGATCCTCGGCTGTATCGAGATAATGGATAAATTTGACGGGGATTTTACAGAGGATGACAAAGACCTTCTTCTTTCGATCGGTAATTCGCTGGGTATCATTATCTCAAATGTTAACCTGTACAGAATATCCAAACAGACCGTTGAGCGGTTAAAGATACTGATCGATGTCTCTAAGATCATCAATACGACCATGGACCTTCAGGAGCTTCTTAGCAGGATCATGACCTCATCCAAAGATGTTCTGGAAGCAGAGGGGAGCTCTCTGATGCTCATCGATGAGAAGACCAGGGAGCTTTATTTTAATGTTACAAAAGGTGTTGGCGAGGATGTATTGAAGGAAGTACGGATACCCATGGGAAAGGGGATCGCAGGACTGGTTGCTCAGAATGGTGAACCAATTAATGTAAAAGATGCCGTAAATGATGACAGGGTCTTTAAGGAGGCTGATCAGGCAACCCGTATCGTCACAAAGAATATGGTGGCTGTTCCCATGCATGTAAAAGATAAGGTTACGGGTGTGCTTGAGATCATAAACGCGAAGAACAGAAAATATTTTGATGAATATGATCAGGAGCTTTTACAGGCACTGGCAGATCATGCCGGTATAGCAATATTTAACAGGGATCTGATCTCTAATCTAAAATCAGTGAACCTGGAGCTGGAGCGCAGTTATAAAGAGATTAAAGCAATGTATGAGATGACCCATACATTGACCAATGAAACGGATATAAAAAAGTTGTTCGAGATCTCCGTATATGTGATCAGGAATATATTTGAGATGGAAAGGATCTCCATCATGCTTATTGATAATAAAGATGAGCTTTTAAAAGTTCAGGAAGCAGTAGGAATAAAAGATGAATTGATTAAAAAAATAGAGGTAAAACCGGGAGAACTTATCAGTGGATATGTCTTCAGGACCAAAGAACCCCTCCTGGTCAAGAACATGGATGAAGAGAAGGATTTTGGCAGGAATAAAAGATTCCGTTATAAGGTGGGTTCATTCATTTCTGTACCGATCAGGATCAGAGGAGATGTGATCGGAGTGTTAAGCATAGCTGATAAAAAGGACGGATCCCCTTTTGATGAAAAGGATCTGATGACCTTTGTGGCTTTGACCCAGCAGATCGGTAAGAGTTATGAAAATATTATTTATTATAATGAATTTTTAAAGCAACAGAGGTTTGAAAAGGAACTGGAAGTGACCCGTAATATTCAGCAGCATGTTCTCCCCAAGGATTTCCCGGAGCTTCCGGACCTGGATATCTACGGGACCAATATTCCCGCAAAAGAGGTGGGTGGGGATTTTTATGATTATATGCAGATCAATGAGAAGACTCACAGCCTTCTCATTGCAGATGTTTCCGGCAAGAGCCTTCCGGCCAGTATGTTTATGGCTTTTTCGAGGAGTATTACCAGGGTGGAAGCTTATAATCTTATTTCACCTTCACGGGTCCTGGAAGAGTCCAATAAATATATCTTCAAGGATTCAGAAGCGGGCATGTTCGTAACCATGTTCTATTTCGTTGTTCATTCTGATGCACGGAAGATCGTTTTTGGAAGTGCGGGACATAATGATCAGTTGTTCTATAAAAACGGGGAAGGCTCTTTTGAATATTTAAATGTAAAAGGGATCCCCTTAGGAATCTCCCCGGAAAGCAAATATTTAGAAGCTGAGAACAGGTATGAGACCGGTGATCTTTTAGTTTTGTATACTGACGGAGTAACAGAAGCGATCAGCAAGGTCGGTGAAGAATTCGGTATGGACCGTTTGAAGGAGATCATTGTAAAGAGTAAAGGCCTTTCTGCCAGAGAGATCGCGGATAATATTCTGGAGGCGGTTAATGATTTTTCTCAGGGCATGCCGCAATTTGATGATATTACTTTATTAATATTGAAGTTTAAATAAAAAATGGAACAAATGGATGAAATTAAATTAACTTCTGATCCTAAAAATTTAAAAGTAATTGCTGATTTTGTCGGCAAAATATTAAAGAAGAGGAAGATCAAAAGTGATATCATAGAGGAAATCCTGCTGGCCGTGGATGAGGCTGCTACAAACATCATAAAGCATTCTTATCAGGAAAAAACGGACGGTAATATTAAATTAATTCTGGAGACCGGGCCGGATAAGATAGCAGTAAGCATATTTGATAACGGTATCACATTCAGACCTGAAGATGTGCCCCTGCCTGTCCTCTCTAAGGATATTGATAACAGGAGGCCCGGCGGACTGGGTATTTTTTTAATGAAAAAATTTATGGATGATGTGACCTTTTATTTCAAAGGGACCAGCGGCCGGGATTTTAACGAAGTAAGAATGGTAAAATATTTAAATTAATTATGATATATTAATATCAAGGAGGTACCTATGGGTTTTGATGTTAAAAATATAGAGGATAAACCTGAAATAGCGATCGTTTATCTGAAAGGGCGGTTGGATGTGCATTATTCCTCGGAAGTAGAGACTCAGATCAACAAACTGATCAGTGAGGGAAAAAAGAAACTGGTGATCAGTCTGAATGATGTGGAATATTTAAGCAGTAGCGGTCTGAGGATATTTATTGCCATTTCCAGAACATTGAAGGAAGTAAATGGCCAGCTGAAGTTGATAAAGCTGAATGAGACAGCCCGTAAAATATTTAAGATCGTTGAACTTATTGATATGTTTGATATTTATGAATCAGAAGAAGAGGCTATAAATTCATTTATGTAAATTAAGGGGAATGGCCTTTTGATCCATATTTATAATAGTATTTATTTAAACTACACAGTTATTTGATTGGGTGGTGATTAGAAAAAAATGAAGATTTTAGTTGTTGATGATGATCAGGATATCTGCGAGTTGATCTCCAAAATGGTATATCCCAGAGCTGCTGATATTGCTTATTCTCTTGATGAGGCAAAGAAGAAGATCGATGAAAATTTTTATGATATCATTATCTGTGATCTTGTCTTTCCGAAAGGGACAGGGGTTGATCTGTTGAAATATAAGAATGAAGTTTCACTTGATTCGATCTTTGTTCTTTTAACGGGATATGGAAGTGGAAAGGTCGCGATTGAAGCGCTTCAGCTGGGGGCTTTTGATTATATTACCAAGCCGTTTAAAAATATTGAATTGACAATGTGCATCGATAAAGCCGCAGAGAGCAGAAAAGCGCTTATTGAGCAGGAAGCATTAAAGAAAGTTATCAGTGTTCAAAAGAATGAAGGATTTATTTATAAAAGTAAAAAGATCGATGAGATCGTTTCTCTGGCTGAAAAGGTGGCTCGCAGTGAAGTTGATATTATTTTGATCGAAGGCCCTACAGGGGTCGGTAAAGAGGTGCTGGCTAAGTTTATCCATAATAACAGCAAACGAAATGAAAATCCGTTCATTGAGATCAATTGCGCTGCCCTGCCTGAGAATCTGCTGGAGAGCGAATTGTTCGGGCATGAAAAAGGAGCTTTTACAGATGCCAAGGAATCAAAGAGAGGACTCTTTGAGATCGCATCCGGGGGAACGGTCTTTCTGGATGAAATAGGGGAGCTGGCTTCTTCGCTTCAGGTGAAATTATTGAGGGTGGTTGAGGATAAATCATTCATGCGTGTCGGAGGCCTGCGGAAGATCACGACCGATGTAAGGATCATTGCAGCTACCAATAAAAGTCTGGATGAAGAGGTGAAGAATCAGAATTTCCGAAATGACCTGTATTACAGACTTAAGGTTATCTCTTTTTATCTGCCTCCTCTTATTGATAGAAAGGAAGATATAAAAGCATTGCTTGAATACTATATGCAATATTACAGTAAATTTTTTCATAAGAATGTTGAAAAGATATCCAGTGAAGCCATGGAAGTCTTTATGGAATATAACTGGCCCGGGAATATCCGCGAATTGAAGAATGTTATTGAGCGTATCGTATTACTGGAAGAAGAGAATACCATTGCCTTGCGTCATATTCCCGTAGAGATGATGACCCTTCCTGAAATATTGGAGAAAACTTCTCTTTTTTCGGGGAATAAAGAACTGGATAAAAGATCAATTGAACCGCTGGAGGAAGTAGAGAACAGGCATATCAGGCATGTATTGAGTGCTTTTAATAATAATAAGACCCAGACTGCACAGGCCCTCGGGATAAGCAGGAAGACTTTATGGGATAAGATCAGGAAGTATGAGTTAAAAGTAAAGTAGTGTTACAAAAAGTAACATTTATAATTGTTTATATAAGTGCAAATATACAAATTTTTAAATAATCGTTTCGTTTTGTAACAAATAAAGAGAATAAGGGAATATTTTATAAATAGACATCTTTTTATAATTATTAATAAATAAGCGATTATAACTTATTTTATTAAAAATAAAACTTTGGCACAAAAGTTGCTTATATTAAGGAGGATCAAGGTATGGAAGAATTGGAACTCTTGAAGGAAGCGGATGATAATCTTATCATCGATAATTTAAAGAACTATATATTAGATATAGATGATCTGAAGAAGATCGAAAAGTTCACAAAGATCAAAGTAGATAATGATAATTATTTAGAGTATAAGAAGCTGGTAGATAATATTAATTTAGTCTATGAAGTCTTTAAATACTCTAAGAATGTAGAAGGAAAGATCAACCTTTTAGAAGTTATTTATAAATTTGAAGGGATCTTTCATTCGGATATTACGACATTAGTTATAAATATTAAACATAAGTTCTATACGAACATACATATTTATGTTCCGGTCAGTAAAGAGACCTATCATAAGGTCAAGGATGATCTTCAGGAGATCATTCAGAAGATCAAGGAAAACAGCAAGCATGAAGTGATCGATTATTCTGCATCCGGTTTGCAGATAAGCGAAGCCAATTTTATAAAGAATGACCGGATTGCCGGGAAACTGACAGTTCCCATATATGTGAAGAAGAAGAAGATAGGACAGTTACTATTCTATTACCTGGATTACAGGTTAGTGAGAAGCCGTGAATAAATGCGTATATTGTAGTAAAGAAATGGGTGTGTTTGAAACAAAATTTGTTTCTTTAATTCATGCACACCGCTTTGTCTGTGAAGATTGCGTATGGAAAGAGGATTCCTTATGGTTTACCTCAAAATATATTGATGAATGTCCGGATTTTACGGATGAAATAGAGACAGATCTTAAGTATCTGTTTAAATGAGTTGAAGGAGAAAGGGCACGGTATTTTATTTTGCTCATAGCCCCCTTTTATATCTTAAGTCCCTCACTTCAATTTATTTAACTGTAGCTTCTACTATAGCCTTGTCTGGTATTCCCCCTATATCGGACAAGGCTTCTTTATTTTTGGGCCTAAGAGTAAAAGCGTGCAGGAGTTTAAAAAATTGACTTTACAATTTTTATTAGGTATATTAAACTGTACATACGATTGTTTGAATTGATAAGTAGTTATTAATAGTATGAAAGCTTTCAATTTTAATGCTTTCACGAAATGAGGTGCAGAAATAATTGAAAACTATAAATGACATTGCCAGGATCGCGGGAGTAGATAAATCAACCGTTTCAAGGGCTCTGAACAACAGTGAGCGGATAAGTAAGAAAGTTCGTGAAAAAATTAAAAAGATCGCCAAGGAGTTGAATTATTATCCTAATGCGTCCGCGTACAGTTTAAGAAAAAAAGTGAACCGGTCCATTGCCGTTGTCTTTCCTAAAATGATATTTCCGGGCGGTGAATTTTTTCAGGAGATCTTAAGAGGGATCGATTCCATTATTCAGAAACAGTTCTTTACGATCCTGTTCACAACATATTCAAATGATGATAACTCCTTCTTGAGGATCGCCATGGAAAACAGGGTGGACGGTGCGATCATCATTGGTGATGTGTATACCATGGATGAACTCATGAAGCTGGACAGCCTTGATCTTCCCCAGTTCATCGTGAACTACAAGATCATAAATCACGTAAAGAATCTGATCGATATATACAGTGATAATGAACGGGGCGGGGAACTGGTCACGGAGCATCTCATTAAAATCCATAATAGGAAGAAGATCCTGTTTCTGGGCGGCGGGGATCAATATCAGGCTAACCGGCTCAGATTCAAGGGATTCATGAACGTGATAAAAAAGTATAAAAAGCAGGGGGGCAGTATCAAACATGATGTCGTTACCGGGGATTTTGCCTCATCCTTCCGCAGTGCCCAGGATCTGATCCGAAGTATGTGTAAAGAAAAAAAATTTGATTTTGATGCTGTTTTCGCCGCTTCAGATAAACTGGCTATGGGAGTTTTTAATGCTCTGGCAGAACAGGGCATCCGGGTTCCGGAAGATGTCTCTTTAATAGGTTATGATAATAATGAGGTAGACGCATTCTTCCCTGTTCCCATTACATCCGTCGATCAGACCGCTTATCTGATCGGCCGGCTGTCTTCTGTAGAATTAATGAAAAAGATCATGAAGAAAGATGCAGGGCCTACAGAGAGCATTGCGATCCAGCCGGAGCTTGTTATCAGGAGATCCTGCGGCTGCGGTCTTAAAGATCAATGACATTTGATTCAATTCAAAAAAATATCATCAATAAAAAAGATCTCTTCTTATCCGGATTATGGGGCAGCTCCTTTGCATTTTTTATAGCCTCTCTTTTTCCCGGATCATCCCGGAATTTCGTGATCCTGTTTGAAAACAATAAACAGGCTGAACTCTTCTCGAGCGATCTTCAGTTCTTTCTTTCTGATAAGGAAGCTGATACAAGTATAATATTTTATCCTGAAATGGATCTCTCCCCGTATGAGAATATTTCGGATAACCATATTATAATAGAGAGGCTGAAAGGGTACAGCCGGCTGTTCGATAAGAAACGTTTTATCTTTGTATCGTCTGTTCGCAATGTGCTGATGCGGTCTGTTCCGAAAAATGATCTCTTTGAACATATTATTACCCTGAATACAGAAACTGCTGTTTCTTTGGGATCTTTTGAACAGACTCTGCTTTCGCTTGGTTATAACAGAACCCATAAGGTAATACAGCAGGGAACATTTACCGTCAGGGGGGATATCATTGATCTGTTCCCGCCCAATTACAATGACCCTGTCAGAATAGAATTGTTTGATGAGACGGTCGAAGACCTGCGGTTTTTTAACATTCTGACCCAGAAATCCATACAAAAAACGCATATGATACAGATCTATCCTGCGCAGGAGATCATTTTAGACCGGAAAAATATTGATACTTTTATTGAAAAAATAGATCTTCAGATGAAGGAACTAAAAGATCAGAAAGGTGAAGAGCTCTGGGGCAAAGCGGTTGCGGATAAGGATCGGCTTTCAGAAATAAAGGAGAAAGTCCGGAACAGGGAATTTTTTAGTGATATTTACAGTTATTTTCCCTTCTTCCTCAGAAAAAAGGAATCACTGCTCCAGTCCTTCAGTAACAGTGAGTGCACGGTCTTTCTGCCGGGATTCGATCAGATCGCGGAATCATACAGTATCATTCATGAGCAGATGGATGAGTTCTATAAAAAACGGCTGAGCCAGAGGGCATTCACCCCGCAACCGGATGAGTTTTTATTCAACCTGAAGGAACTGGAGAAGATCATCGGATCGCACCACCATATTTTTTATAATATTATGCCTTTTAATGTTGATGACGAAGTGACCCTCCATGTAAAGGGAATAATGAATTTTTCCGGGGAACCCTCCCGTTTTTTAAAGTTCTACAGGCAAAAAATAAAGAACGGATACCATATCACTTTCCTGTCTGAATATGATGAATCTATAGAACATTTAAAAATGCTGCTGAAAAAGGAATTGAAGAAGGACCTTAACGTGGAATTTGTCAAAGGCAGGATCAGCCAGGGTTTTGAAATTGACATGCTGAAAGAGATCTTTGTTCAGGATTTTGAATTCTTCGGACGAATAGAGAGGGATTATACCAGGACCTACCGGTCGAAAGTTTTAACACAGGAAGTGGAATCCGTTTATGACCTGGCAGAAGGGGATTATGTGGTTCATCTGGAGAACGGGATCGGTATTTACAGGGGGATCAAGAAGATCCAATCAGATAAGAAGGTCAGGGATTTCTTCATTATCGAATATGCACAAGGCATGAACCTTTTTTTACCCCTGGAGAAGATCAACCTCATTCATAAATATATAGGCGATGATGATAATCCGCCTTCCCTGAATAAGCTGGGTACCAGTGAATTCAAGAGAACAAAAAGCAAGGTGGAACATTCCATTATTTCCATTACAAAGGATCTGATCAGGCTCTATTCCATTCGGAAGGAGTCGAGAGGATACAGCTTTTCTAAAGATACACAGTGGCAGGGGAAGCTGGAGACATCGTTTGAGTATGTGGAAACACCTGATCAGATCAGAGCGTTACAGGAGATCAAAACCGAGATGGAAAGTTCCAAACCAATGGATCGGCTTCTGTGCGGGGATGTCGGCTATGGAAAGACCGAGGTGGCGATCAGGGTTTCTTTTAAATCGGTCATGGAGGGAAAGCAGGCAGCTATACTGGTGCCGACAACCATTCTGGCCCAGCAGCACTATAACACATTTTCAGATCGGTTAAAGGATTTTCCCGTCAGAGTAGAGATGATCAGCCGGTTTTTAAATCCCAAAGAGCAGAAGAAAATAATTAAGGATATCAATGACGGAAAAGTGGATATTATCATCGGTACACACCGTCTATTATCACCTGATGTAAAATTCAAAGATATCGGATTGATCATTATTGATGAAGAGCAGAGGTTCGGTGTGGCTCATAAAGAGAGGCTTAAAATGATCAGGCATATTGTGGATGTCCTTTCCATGAGTGCTACTCCTATCCCGAGAACCCTGTATATGTCTTTAAGCGGGATCAGGGATATTTCCCTTATAGAGACCCCCCCGGAAGGAAGGGCCCCGATCGATACAAAGATCGAGAAATTTTCAGCAGAAGAGATCAGGAGGGCGATCCTTCTGGAACTGGAACGGGGCGGGCAGGTCTTCTTTATCCATAACCGGATCAACTCGATCTATGCAATGGAGGATTTCCTGAAAAGGAACGTACCGGAAGCTAAATTCAGGGTCGTACACGGACGCATGGACAGCGATGAGCTGGAGCTGGCCATGCTGGATTTTGTTGAGGGCAACTATGATGTGCTGATCTCAACTACTATCATTGAATCGGGAATAGATATGCCTAATGTTAATACGATCATTATTAACCGGGCCGATACATTCGGGCTGTCACAGCTGTATCAGCTGAGAGGAAGGGTAGGAAGAGGACTGCATAAAGGATATGCCCTTCTTTTGTATCCCGGCAACAGGGCCATTACGGAGACAGCGCAGAAACGTCTTTTAACGATCTATGAGTATTCAGACCTTGGAGCAGGATATCAGATCGCGCTCCGGGATCTTGAGATACGGGGTGCCGGTAATATTTTCGGACCTCAGCAGCATGGAAACATTATTGCGGTCGGTCTGGAACTGTACAGTAAGATCCTGAAAAAGGCGGTTCAGAGTATCAAGGGAGAAGAAGTATTTGATGAGATAGAAGTGGACCTGAATTTTGAATATAATGCCTATATTCCGGATTCTTATACCAGGGATAATAAAATAAAGATAGAGATCTATAAGGATCTGGAAAAGTGCCGGGATTTTGATCGTCTGGAACTGTATGCAGAAGAGCTTCATGACCGTTTTGGATTGAAGATGAGTAAAGAGATGAAGAACCTTTTTACGGTCCAGCAGATCAAGATAATCTGTTTCCGGACAGGTATCTCTGCCGTAAATACGCATGAAGTTAAAACCTATGAATATGTCATACAGCTTGTCTTTAAGGATACAGCAATGCCGTTAAAGAGAAAGATCGAGGAGAAACTGGATAGTTTTAGAATATATAAGAATAATCTGTATCTCAATATTGAGAAAGAGAATTTCCTGAATAAATTAAAAAAAAAGTTGCTTTTATTAATTTAGGTGCTATATTTATAGAACTTTTTTTACAGAAGGCAGAACTTTAGTTCTGCTTTTCTGCATTTTTATCAGAATATGATTGTGATGAAAATGCGGGTCAATAACTTTGAAAGAGGAGAGAATAGTATGAAGATGCTTAAGAATGTTTTTATTTTTACTCTTGTTCTGGTCCTTTTTATTGGTGTGTACAGCTGTTCCAATAATAAGAACTGGGTAGCCAAGATCGAAGGCGAAAAGATCAGCCTTGAAGAGTTCAATACGCGGTTTGAATATTATTTGAAATCAAAATATATGCAGGCACAGAGACCTGATCTGATCCCCCAGGCCCGAAACAGCATGGAAGAAAGGAAGGCTGCTTTAAAGGATATGATCAATGAGCGATTAATATTAAAGGAAGCCAGGAAGCTGAAACTTCACAAAAGAGAGGAAGTTCAGAGCCTTATGAAGCTGTATACACAGCAGATCATTCTGAATGCTTATATCGAAGAATACCTTGCCGGAGATATCCAGGTGGAAGAAGAAGAGATCATGGAGTTCTATAACAAGAACCGGAATGATTTCAGGAACATGGATCCTGATATGGCCAAAAGAAGGATCAAGTACCAGCTCATGATGCAGAAATATGACAGGAAGATCATGGAAGTCCTGGCACAGTTAAAGAACAAGTACAGGATCGATGAAAATGAGAGTGCGATCCGTCCCATCGTGAGTGAAAAAAGCGTCATGGATGGCACAGGCCAGATGCCCGGCAAAGGGATGAACATGCCCCAGATGCCGACGGCTAATATTAAAAAAACAGAGCCGGCACCTGCACCGGAAGCTCCCAAGACAGACGAGCCAAAGGCAGAAGAAAAAACAAAATAAAAAATTATCAATAATTTCTATATAAAGCAGGAATAAACTGTTTCAGGTTTATTCCTGCTTTTTTTATTAATAAAAAGAGAGGGATCATTTTTTTGCCTGTAAGCAAAAAAAGCAGCTAATAATTTTGCTTACAGGCAAAATTATTAGCTGCTTAAAAAGGTCGTCCTTTTTTATATTAAAGCGGGGCTAAAGCCCCTTGCTACATATAAAATTATATAAAATGTTATTTGGGCAACAAGCCCTCAAGATTTGACCTCTATTCTTTTTTTATCTTCAGTGGTTAAAGGATAAACATCCGAATTGGCATCACTGGTATCACGGTTCTCCACAATAAGAATTTTAGAACCTTTTGTCATAGTAGTAGTATGCCAGTTGGACCGGGTGACATTATAAAAGAGGTTTTTCTTCATTTCTACGGC
>Ga0180007_10003345_pt1 | contig 17979 bp, 14 predicted proteins | sample MM_PC_MetaG_FD_121122 | JGI IMG/M metagenome (GOLD analysis project Ga0180007, IMG submission 121122) | Groundwater microbial communities from the Aspo Hard Rock Laboratory (HRL) deep subsurface site, Sweden - MM_PC_MetaG | ecosystem: Environmental > Aquatic > Deep subsurface > Groundwater... | reverse complement strand
AAGACCACGCAAGCATATTGAATCTGGTGCGTATAAGTTTAATGTCGTCTTCTGTAATAGTCATGACGACAATATACCACTTCAGATCGTTTTGTTATAGTTATATTTTAACGACTCCTAAGCGTGTTCTTAATCTTTGTGTTACGAGAGAGGGGGGAATCAGAATTTGCCACTATCTCCTTGTCAGAAAAGGGGAAGTAGGGTAAGAAAGGTGAAATTAATTCCAGTAATATCGACGGAGAGATTGATGGGTGAGAAGAGAGGTCAAGAAAAAGAAAACATGATTGGGGAAGAAGAGTCGTTCGACACTCAAACACTCACTGATCATCTGCGTGAGCTGCGTTCTTGTCTTATGAAATCATTTTTGGCCGTTATTGTCGGCTTTGCTCTTTCCTATGGATTTATCAAGCCTATCGGTACCTTGTTTTTCAAACCCTTGATTGATGTCCTCCCAGAGGGCAGCTCTTTGATTTTTACCTCGTACCAGGAAGGGTTTTTTTTTATCTAAAGCTCGCCCTGGTCTGTGGCCTCCTTCTAGCCAGTCCTGTTCTGTTTTATCAAATCTGGCGCTTTATTGCCCCTGGCCTCTATAAGCAGGAAAAACGGGTACTGGTGCCCTTTACCGTCCTTTCTACCGTCTGTTTTCTCGGTGGCGCTGTTTTCGGTTATTTGGTCGTCTTCCCTCCTGCTTTCCGTTTCCTGGTTGGTTATTCCAACGACTTTCTTACCTCAATGCCTGCCGTCAGCGAATATTTTTCTCTGGCTTTGCGTCTGCTCATCGCCTTTGGAGTCATCTTTGAGATGCCCATCCTCATGGTATTTCTGGCAAAGATTGGAGTCGTCAGCGTATCCTTTCTGAATCGTAACCGAAAGTATGCCATTCTCATCAATTTTATCATTGCTGCTATTCTTACTCCCACCCCGGATGTGGTCAATCAGTTGATGATGGGGATCCCGCTCTTGGTTCTTTATGAAATCAGTGTGGTGGCGGTATGGCTTTTTGGGAAAAAAACGTTTGTCGGTTTTCAGGAGCAAGAGAAGGTATCATATGGTTCGGAATTACCTGAAAAGAAGGAATAAACATTTTCCGCTGATTCTGGATTTCTTGGCTGTGATACGGTATAAGGGAGGTAACTATTCAGCAGTACAACCGGGGCCCCGGTTGTACTGCTGAATAGTTACTAAGGGAGGAGCAAGGAACAATGATGCTAATAGTCAAAGGAGGTCTATATGAGTGCCAGTGAAGAATATGCAAAGATCCTTGAGATCGGGCGTCCGCCCAATATCAGAAAACTTTTTCCCCACTCTCAGGCCCTCTTGGTCAGTGGCAAAGTGATAGACAGGGGACTGCTGGCTAAAGGCGCCGCCATGACCATGGCAGCCAATGGGCGCAGCTATTTTGTTGTACGAGGCGCGCTCCAAGCCGCTCAAAGGGCCAATGCCGCCCTCATCATCGAGATTGCCCGTTCAGAAGGCGGGGCCTCTGCCTATTGTGCTGTAAATTACTGGAACATGGCCCGGCTGGTGGATAGTTTGTGTAACGAAATGGGAATCACCATACCAGTAGCCATTCATGCTGATCATTACGGGATCAAAAAAGAGAGTGACCTGGCTCAGGCCAAGGTGGAAATTCCCACCATTTTTGATGCCGGCATCACCTCCATCGCCATTGATGCCTCGCATATGGCCGATGATAAAAATCTCCTTGCCAATCTTGAACTGAACAGTTGTATTCCGGATTGGGCAGGGCTTGAAACTGAGGTGGGTGAAATTAAAGGTACTCAGGGACTGTCCACGGTTGAGGATGCTTCTTTTCTGATCAAGGGCTTAAATGCCCACGGAATCAGTGCCGACTGGATCGCACTCAACAATGGAACCACCCATGGTATGGAAGCCAGTGGCCAGGGAATTCAGGTGGAGCTGACCACTGCGATTCACAGGGCTCTGGCCCCGTATGGCATCTCGGGCGCACAACATGGCACTTCCGGAAACAGTTCCGATCGTCTTCGAGCCATTGCCCGCGAGACTTCCACCACCAAAGCCAATGTGGCTACGGCTCTGCAGGCAGTATCCTGGGGCCTTGAGGTCAATGATTATGGGAATACCCTTCTTGATGCCAATGGACAGTTTATCAAGGTCAAGGGAGAGGGCGTCAGTGAAGAGATGTGGCTGCAGATGGTGGCCTATGCCGACGCTAAGGGATGGAAGGGGGGCGATTACAAACAGCTGAACCTTCCCTTTGAGACCAGACTTCTCGGCCAACCTCGGGAAATTCGGGAGCGCATGGCCACGCGGGTAGAAGAATTTGTCTATAATATGCTCGTCAATGTCTTTTCTGCCGATGGTTCGGCAGAGTTGGCGAAAGAGGCCATCCTCAAGGCCGGCTCCTACGATATGGGAGCCAAAACGGGACGTATAGAAGATCCGGCGGATTGGACAACGGAAAAGATTATTGAACGGGCGGCAGCACTGGATACCGACAAGGGACCCGAAGGGGATTTTGATGATTGATGGACAGATGAAGAAGATACTGGTGACTGGTACAGCCGGTTTCATAGGAGCCTTTCTGGCTGAAAAACTGCGGCAGAGCGGTTGTGATGTCTTTGGTATTGACAGCTTTACCGATTATTATGACGTAGGATTGAAGCAGGATCGGCTGGCCAGCATTGCATCCGGTGCCGGCTATCACCATCTGAACCTGGATATCTCCGATCGTGGGGCCATGGAAAAACTCTTTTCTGAACACCGCTTTGATGCTGTGGTGAACCTCGCAGCCCAGCCTGGTGTCCGCTATTCTCTGATCAATCCGGCCTCCTATATCAACACCAATATTGTTGGTTTTACCAATCTCCTTGAGGGCTGCAGGTATTCCGGGGTGAAGCATTTCGTCTATGCCTCCTCAAGTTCAGTCTACGGTGCCAATACCCATCAGCCTTATTCAGAGCATGACAACGTCAATCATCCTGTCTCTCTCTATGCGGCTTCAAAAAAATCGAATGAATTGATGGCCCATTCCTATAGCCATCTCTTTGGTCTTCCCTGCACCGGACTGAGGTTTTTTACCGTTTATGGCCCCTGGGGGAGACCCGATATGGCACCCATGCTCTTTGCCAATGCCATTCTTGCCGGAGAGCCAATTAATGTTTTTAATAACGGCAATATGGAGCGCGATTTTACCTATGTCGATGATATTGTGGAAGGGGTTGCCCGGGTTATCCAGAAGCCCGCGGAACCTAATTTCTCCTGGGACAGTGAGAGCCCCGATCCTGCGACTTCTTATTGCCCGTACCGGGTCTATAATATCGGTAATAACAAAAAGGAGCGTCTCCTCTATTTTATCCATCTTCTCGAGGAAAATCTGGGGAAAAAGGCGGATAAAAATTTCCTCCCCATGCAGCCGGGAGATGTTCAGGCCACCTATGCCAATGTGGATGATCTGATTCGGGACTTTGACTATAAGCCTGATACCTCCCTGGAAGATGGTGTGCGGCGTTTTGTTGCCTGGTACCGGGAATATTATAAGGTTTAGGGGGAGTATACACCTTGTCCTCTCCCATAGAGGTCAAAGGGAGAGGACAAGGTAGCCAGTGTGGGCTGTCGCTGTGAGTAGTGTGTCACACAGAGAAGGTCTCAGGGGAGGGATGGCATTGACCGGTGAAGGGGAAGAGAGCAGTGTCTTCTTTAGGAGCGCCCTTTTTGCCAGATATGTATGCTGCTGACCTCGGAAGAGTTGATCGCTCTCTACCTATTGAGCAGCACCCCCTCTTCGTCCGTTGAGGTATTCTCGAATAGCACGAGAGCATGCTTCGAAGTCCTAAATGAACGCAGATAAGGTACTGATAAACAGCTACAGAGCGGTTGTGTGCCAACTATTGGCCATTATCTGTATAGCTGGATCGATCTTTTATGGGAGTGAGAGGGGGGGGAAGATGTCTCGAGGTCACGAAAAACACCAGCAGCGTCTGGAACAATTGTCATTTCTTGGCAAAACCCTGGTTCGCCGATCAGGGGCAAAATGCGAATTATGTTCCCATGCCCATGGGACTCTCCATGCCATAGAAATATCACCCGTTCCAGAGTTTCCCAGTGAAGATCACACCCTGTTTCTTTGTGACAGCTGTAAGGATGTTGTGGAAAGCGGCAAGCTGAAGCCCCAGGAGATGCATTACCTGGAAGAGGTGATCTGGAGTGATCTTCCGGTACTGCAGGTTACTGCGGTGCGACTGTGCAGACTGTTAAAGGATGGAGGTGAGGCCTGGGCAGCGGAACTCCTTGCCAATGTGTATCTCAGTCCTGAAGTGAAAGAGTGGTTGGCATCCTGACCGTTCTTGCCTCTTTTCTCCATCAGGCCTCAAGTCTGGCCTTTTTTCTCCCCATTCGTTTCATAATCCCTTCCAGGCCATAGATTGCCAGGCCACACCAGACCAGGGCAAAGCCGATCCGCTGTTCCTGGGGGAAGGGTTCTCCATAGACAAAGATTCCGATACAGAGTTGCAGGGTCGGGGCCAGATACTGAATAATCCCCAGGGTCGACAGGGGGAGTTTCTGAGCCGCATAGCCGAACAGGATCAGGGGCACGGAGGTGACAATTCCAGCAGCTACAAAAAGGAGCTGGATGGTCCCGTTCTGCTGGACGAAAGCCAGCTCGCCACGGTTTCCGAGGGAGAGAAGGACCAGGAGTGCCGGGAGACAGAGAATACTGGTTTCCAGGCACAGTCCTTCCAGGGAGGGAAGAGAGGTGATCTTGCGCAGGAGTCCGTAGAGGCCAAAGGTCAGGGCCAGAACAATGGCGATCCAGGGGAAGTGGCCGTAGACAAAGGTCAGGTAACAGACCCCCCCAGTGGCCAGGAGTATGGCGGCCCATTGAGGGGGGCGTAACCGTTCTTTGAGAAAGAGCACGCCGAGGATGACATTAATCAGGGGATTGATGTAGTAGCCGAGGCTGGATTCAACGATATAGTCACTGTTCACGGCCCAGATATAGATCAGCCAGTTGGTGGACAGAAGCAGTGAGGTGAGAAGAAAGGGGAGAAAGACCTTTTTCTCTCTCAAGGCCTTGAGCAGCGAATAACCCCTTGTTTTTTTCCATGCCATGTCACCTTCTAAAAAAGTTATGAGGGTGCCCTTATAGTTCTCTCCCGAAAAAGATACAAGGCGAAAGAAGATGGCTTCTGCAGCTGGCCCCTGTCTGCGTCGCATCGGCAGGTATGGAGATTAAAAGTACCAGATCATCTCCAGAAGGAGAAAGTCGTCCGCGGCCAGGCTGTATGCTGGATCCTGAGAGGAGATGTTGAGGAAGAAGGAGGCATCCAGGTTGAGACGGATGTTGTCGCCCAGACGTCGGCTTGCTTCGAGGCCGATAATGATTGCTGAAGTGTCGAGGTCTTGGATTACACCAAGGAGGATGGTCGAATCAGCTATGTCGTTGAGCGAGAGGCGGAGGCCAGCCATGAGGTCGTTGTCATAGATGGTGGGCAGCCACTCCTGGTCACGATCATCATAGACATATTCTCCGATCAGACCGAGATCCATCAGGGAGTCGCCCAGTCCCGGAAAGGTGTACTCAAAGCCGAAGGTGGTGGCGGCAAAGGAGTGGCTTTGGCCGATGCGGTAGAGGGCTTCGCCCTTGAACAGCCATTCTCCTGCGACCAGTTGCAGATCGAGACCGGACTGGCCGATCTGTTCGTAATAGGGAGAGAGAAGAGGGGCTCCTGCGGGATCGAATGAAAAAAGCAGGACAGGATCGCGGGCCGTGCCGTTGAAGTAGTAGAGACCGATATCACCATTGGCCAGGGAGGTGTTGTAGCGCAGGGCCAGGTCCAGGTGCTGTTCTTCGCTGCTGCTCTCGTAAAGGGGGTGATCCGTATCCACGGCCAGCGGTGAGCGAAACCTTCCCTTGTCGCCGGGGAAGGTGCGTTCCCTGAACCAGGGCATGACAAAGCCCTCCACGCTGCCCCAGTCTTCTGCAATAACGAGGTGGGCCATGGGCTGACCGAGTTTCTCTTCACCGTCAAGGGCTTCCACCAGATCGGTTTGATTGATGATGTCCACGAGGTGGACAAATTCGGTGGCCCCCCAGAATACCCGGCCAAAACCTACCCTGAGTTGCCAGTTGTCGGCAAGATAGAGCAGGTTTGCTTCCCGCAGATCGGCATGGGTACGGTCGTTGTCCGAGGAATCAAGACGATAAAAGGCGGCCAGGGTGAGGCTGAAATCGGTTGTAACCTCATGATAGAGTTCGAGGTTTGTGGCCACCGAGGCCGAGGCATCTTGCTGGCTGGAGGAGGCACCATCATGAAGAAAGAGGCGTCCCTGCAGAGAAAGGTCGCCATCCACTTCCGCTCCCAATGCATTCCCGGCAGGAAAGAAGGTCAGAAGAGTGCAGAAAAGGTTTGCCTGCAGGAATTTTCTCGGCAGGGAAAAAAAGGGCGAATTGGCTTTTTTGGGTCTCTTATCGTGCACGTTTCAGGCTTGTACTGTTGAAATCATTGTCCGTCAGTCCTGTGCGGAACTGGTAATTTTTCCAGAGCAGGGTGGTGGATTTTCCAGTCTGGTGGTTTATCATCTGCATCATAGCAGGTCGCCAGTATTTTCCAAGATACTGCTGGTGCCCTCCAGTGGTGAGGGTTTTGAGCAGGCTCTGTTTGCGGTCATAATACTCAACTTTGAGGACGCGGTATTCCTCCTTGTCGGTCCAGGTTATGCGCTTGGTATAGCCGGAATTGTTTTTGTCTACCGGGTAGCTTTCTCCGACAAAACAGTCCTGACCCTGATACTGTTCCGCTCTCAGGTGTTTATAAGCATATTTTTCCACTTCCTGACTGGCAATGTCTTCATAGGCGAATTCACTGCCCATAAAGGAACCGGATTTATTGCGGGAATTGATTCGTTTTACCCGTTTTAAGGCCGGAAGATAGAGCCACTGATCGTCATCACCAACCGTATGCGAAAAGGAGAGAAAGGCGGTGCCTTTCACGTCTTTTGGCGTATCAAAGATAGAAAGACTTTTGTCGCCATCGTCTGCGACCTCCAGGGTCTTGATACGGATGGAGCGCCTGCTCTCATTACCTTGTCTATTCCTCAGAATCATCTCCATATCTGCAGTGTAATCAATAAAACCCTTATCTCTGAGCTTGGCCTCAATGGCAATGGCCAGACCTTTTTCCTCAGCAGTTTCCGAAAATGCTGAGGAGGCATGGAATGCCGTCATACAAAAAAGAAGGGTTGTCAGCAATAGTTTCATCTGTTGGTCTCCACGTATAGGTATCAGCTAATGGGTCTCTGCCTTGTTGTCACACTCTCTGCTGAAAAATAGCAGGCTACCAGCACAGAGCCGGCCTGCTGGTGGCCTGTTATTTGTCCATTTTCAGAAGCAGGGTTGGTAAAAAGAAAAAATCGAGGAGCAGGGCAAGGCTGATGGTCAATGATGTCATTGCTCCCATATGGGCATTGATCTGAAAGCCTGAAAAAGAGAGAACTGTAAAGCCTCCTGCCAAGGCTATGGTGGTGATCCATATGGCAGCGCCAACGGTTGTGAAGGCGTAGCGGATTGCATCTTGCGAATCCATTCCATGCTCCTTGCGACCACGCTGGTATTTGGTGAGAAAATGGACGGTATCATCAACCACAATCCCCAGGGTCATGGCAATCAGAATTGAGACGGCGAGTCCCACTTGGCCGACGAAAATTCCCCAGACACCAAAGGCCATAAAGGCGGGGAAAAGATTTGGCAGGAGACTGAGTGTTCCCAGTTTGAGGTCTTTCAGAACAATAATCATAATCAGAGAGATGAGGAACAGGGCTAAGACGGAGCCCTTGAGCATGGAGCGGATATTTCTCTCTGAGATGTAGGAAAATATGATGGAAAGCCCAGAGCCATAAGTGGTCATGGATGGGGCATTGTCTTCGAGCCATTTTCTGCCCCGCCGTTCCAGATCAAGGACTCCGGCTGTGCCGATATTGGGCGTGGCTACGGTCATTCTGGTGGCTGATTTGTCAAGATTGATGCGGTTGTTGAGATCCAGGCCGAAGGGCAGGTTCATTTCGTAGAGAAGCAGGTATTGGGCGGCCAGATCCCTCTGTTCCGGCAGACGATACCAGGCAGGGTCATCACCATGCATGTTTTGATTAAGGCGTTTCATGATATCGGTGAAGACGTAGACATGCCTTACTTCAGGTTGAGAGCGAAACCACTGGGCAAAGGCATCCGTTTTCTTCATAAATTCAGGGTTGCTGATTCCTCCTTCTTCACCGGATTCAAGGGCCCAGTCTATGATTTCGAGACCGGCGAGATGTTCGGCTGAAAAGTCGGATGCCACGCGGAAATCATAACTGCGATCAAAATATTTGACGAATTCATCATTGAGCCGGATCTTGGATATTCCTGCGGTGGTGAGAACGATAAGGATGATCATGGACCAGAAAATAGGAGAGCGCCAGGTGATCACAAATTCCCCGAGAAGGGAAAACAGATGCCTCTGTTCCCGGGCATTGTGTTTTACTGTTAGGGGGAGAACAGCAGCAAATGCTGGCATAAAAAAAACAGAGTAGATAAAGGCGGAAAAGACCCCCATCGCCACAATATTACCAAGATCACGAAAGGGAGGAGCGTCTGAAAAATTCATGGTCAGGAAACCAATGGCCGTGGTTACACTGGTGACAAGGACAGGCTGGAAATTGATACGGAGGGATTCCCGGATGGCCTTATGGCGTGTTTCTCCTTGCCGCATCTGGTGAAACATGGTGACCAGGATATGAATGGAATCGGCAACGGCCAGAGTAAGGATGATGACGGGTGCATTGGCAGAGGCAGGGGTGAGAGCTATCCCTAACCAGCCGGCAAGACCAAGTCCGGTGGCAGCTGAAAGGATAATGACCAGGAGTGTGCACGAGGTGGCCAGCACTGAACGGAGTGAGAGAACAAGGAGACCGAGGAGGAGGGCAAACATGAGGGGAATAAGGGTTCGCATATCCCTTACCGGTGCTTCCCCAAAGGCACTGTCGATCATCACTCCTCCGGTGAGGTAAATATCGAGAAATGGATATTTGTCTTCCATTGTCTTTTTTAATTGTACCGCAGCGGCACTGACCTTTTTTGTCTCGTAACTGTTGTCCTCAGGTTTGATGATGTTGATATTTACGGCGGTGACACTTCCATCTTTGGCAATCATGCTGTTGAGGAGCATGGGTTCGGCAAGGGCAATATCTTTGAGGGCTGATATCTCTTTATTGGTAAGTGTGTCTCCATCCTGGATAAGATCTTCCACAATCAGGTCATCTGCAACAGCACGGGTATGTTGATAATTGCTCAGCGAATTGACCCGGCTTGAAAAAGGGATCTTCCATGATTCCTGGGTGAGAAACTCTAGGGCTGCAAGCGTTTGCTGTTCAAAGACATTTCCTGATTTTGGGGCGATGAGAAACAGGACATTTTCCACTCTGGTATAGGTCTGTTCCAGGGTTTCAAGGGCCTGTAGTTGAGGATTGTCTTTGGAGAAGTACATGCGAGAGTTGTTGGAAAAAGTAAGAAAACGCATGCCACTTGCAGATATCAGGGCAACAGCAAACAGGCCTACAATAAATAGCCAACGATAGTTGATCACTAAATGGCCTATCCGGTTTTCTATTCGTTTCATGATGTGTCCTGTTGGAGCCATCCAGAAGGATGTGAAAATATTGTCGTCAACTGGCAGGGTAAGTGCTCAACAGCTGTGATGGCGAACACTTCCTTTTCTCGCTCTCGGGCTGAGAGAGAAGGAAAATTGAGGTTTCGTCTTCATGGGAGGATTGGAGCTCGGCCAGGGTATTTCTTGTCAAAAAAAATAGGGGGGTGAATACTATACTCCCTAACCAGCTCACCCATGGGGCTTTTGTTGAATGGGGTATGGCCAAGAAGCGGGAAAGCAGTTTCAAGAATCCTGTGGTGGATTTTGTGCAGTATCCATCCTTAGGAGGATAGTAAGCGATGAACGGGGAACAAACCATAAAATAGTTGTCGTTCATGACAAACCATCTCTTGCTTAAGGGGGTGGATGTGTGACAAGAGCCTGAAATAATTATGTATGTTCTGGCTCTTGTCGGAGGTTTATGCGGCTTGTTTTTTGCTGAAAATTGATTTCAGCCAGATACCGCTGAGGAGGTAAGAGTAGAGCCAGGTACCGAAGATGATAAGAATAAAGGCTTTGATGATATCCGTAGTGGTCCCAGTAAGGGAGAATCCTGGTACAAAACCGAAGAGAAAGGGACCCAGGTAGAGGAATTTAGCAAACTTAAAGGCGGAAAATGCGGTTTTCCACATATTGGCCTTGGCAATCGTGGCCCCGGCAAAGGCGGCAATACATACCGGTGGTGTAATGTTTGAATCCTGGGACAGCCAGTAAACGATCAGATGGGCGGCGAGTTCATTCACACCAAGGTGGGTCAGGGCCGGGACGGCAACTACTGCAGTAATCAGGTAGGCGGCGGTAACGGGAACACCCATTCCAAGTACCAGAGAGGCGAGGGCGATAAGGAGGATTGTCATGACCAGTGAACCACCTGCAAGTTCAATGACAATGTCGGCAAAGGTGAGGACCAGGCCACTGAAGGTGAGCACGCCGATGATGATCCCGATGACCCCCACGGTGGCTCCGATCTTGAGACTGGATTCGGCCCCTGCCCTGGCGGCTTTGAGGAACTCCTTGGGGCCGATGCGGGTTTCTTTGCGAAACCAGGAAATCACGATACAGGAGATAAGTCCAAGGATAGCGGAGTAGCCTGGAGAGTAGCCATAGAGCATGAAGATGGTAATGATGATAAGAGGAATGGTATAATACCACTCGGCTTTGAATATCTCCCAGGCGCTGTGTTCCGATTTTTCCCCGACAATATTGTTCATTTTTGCTTCGTAGTGGACCATAATAAAAACGGATAAAAAGTACATAATGGCAGGGAAAAGTGACACCAGCATGATACGGGAATAGGGGAGCCCGGTGAGCTCGGCCATGATAAAGCCTCCGGCTCCCATGATCGGAGGCATGAACATGCCACCGATGGAGGCTGCAGGTTCGATTGCTCCGGCAATATGGGGTTTGAACCCGGCCTTTTTCATCATGGGAATGGTAAAGGCTCCGGTGGAGACGGTATTGGCAATGGCACTACCGGAGATGGAACCAAACAGGCCGGAGGCAATGACTGCCACCTTGCCAGGTCCTCCGATCTTGTGTCCCACTGCGGCCAGGGGAAAGTCGATGAAGAATTTCTGGGCCCCGCATTTTTCAAGAAAGGCACCGAAGAGGACAAAGAGAAGGATATAGGTGGCCAGGACATTGGCCATGATTCCGAAAATTCCGTCACTCTTGTAAAAGATAGAGGTACAGAGGGAGGGAAAAGTATCTCCGGCATGGGAAATAAGGTCCGGCATATAGTCACCGTAGACGCCGTAGGCCAACATGGTAACACCGATAATGACAAAGATGTTGCCAACTACCCGTCGGGCAAGTTCAATCCCTAAGAGTACGCCTACAACAGCGATACCCATATCAAGCGGGGTCTCTGCGCCGGTCCTGTAGTTGATGGCCTCAAAGTTGTAGATCCAATAGCTGACGCTGAGAACCGAAAGGATGATAAGAAGGTAATCAATCACTCGTCCTACAAGAGATTTTGAGCGGTAGAGGAGAAAGACCAGAACATAGGTGATAATGACATATATTCCCCGGTGGTATTGGGTTGCTGCCGGGGATATGATTGCGGCATAGGAGTAAAAAAACAGCAGGCCGACGGCACAGATATCAAAGAGTATCTGTTCAATTCGCTTTAGCTCGTCATACAAGGGCAGACCTCATCTGGAGAGTAGTTGCAAAAGAATATGGAGCACGGAACAGAGAAGAGGGATACAAGTGACACCTCCTCTTCCCTGTTCCGTGCCTCATTGCGACTGGAAAAGCGGCAGGGCAGGTATTGCCCTGCCGCTTGCTGGAATTCTGGAAAGAAAATTACAGAATGCCTTTTTCTTTCCAGAATTTAATGGCACCCGGATGCATCGGAGTGACGATACCGTTGACGCCGGTTTTGATGGACATCTCTTTAAAGGTCTTTTTCTGACTGACCATATGGGCCAGGCCTTCTTCGGTATAGATGACGGAGAGCAGTTTGTAGACCACATCCTCGGGTACATCCTTGTTGGCCACCCACAGAGTAGAGTCCTGGAAGGAAGGGGTGTCTGTATCAACACCCTTATAGGTCCCGGCAGGAACACTCAGTTTGGAGAAGTAGGGGTATTTTTCATAAAAACCTGAGGAAACGGCATCGGCCTCAAGGTCAAGCATGGCGATATCGTTGGTCTGGGCAGCCATGATAACAGCCCCTGAAGGGAAGGCGGTAAAGAGCCAGAAGGCATCAAGCTGATTGTTGCCGAATGCTGCGGCCGCATCATTGTAACCCATGGCATTGCGCTCTATCTTGTCCCAGATACCCATGTGGCTGAAGAAAAGTTCACAGTTGGCAAATGCACCGGAGCCGGCATTCCCGACACCGACTTTTTTGCCTTCGAGGTCTTTCACAGAGTTGATGCCGGAGCCTTTGTGGACCACAAGCTGAGCAGGGGCACCATAGAGATAGGAAACGGCCAGGACGTTTTCATATTTTTTGGTATCGTTTTTCATCAGGCCGTTGGCTCCCAGGTAGACATGGCCTGAGTAGACGACACCGAAATCCATCTTCCCTGCGTTGATCTTACGCAGGTTTTCAACAGAACCGGCAGATGACTGGGCTTTGACTGTGAAGTCAGTAAGTTCTTTAACAGGTTTGTAAACCTGGATAGCATTGGCCACCACCTGGAAGGTACCGCCAGCTGGACCACCGCCAAAGACGATACGTTTTTGGGCGTATAAGTCTGCAGCTGAGGTAAAGGTTATAACTGTACTCAGGCAGATTGCTGACATTACTCCAAACAACTTGTTCATGTTTGTCACTCCTTGTTGAGGGTTGTTTGGGCAGAAGAACTGCCCGTGAATGAGGTGAAGTTGCTATTATGTTAGGTGGTTAGCTGCTGACTGCGTTGTGCGAACTCCTTGGTTGTGGCGTTGTTGCAATTTTTAATTACTGCGGCGTACTTTCTGTACGCCGCAGTGTCTTAACCTCTAGGATTCTGTCCGAGAAAAGGGCATTCCCAGACAGGCTCCTAGTAAGCTATGCCGTCATAGGCACTTTCATAGATAGAAATGACATCTTCCAGTGTAGGCTTCCTGGGGTTGTTTTCCACAGGGCGGGTTACGGTAAGGGCAATTGCAGCCATTTCTGGGATCTTGTCAAAGGGGATTTCAAGATCCTTGAGAGTGGCTGGAATACCCACATCAGCATTCAGCTCGAAAAGGGCCTCGGAGCAGAGGCTTGCTGCTTCACGGAGGGTCAGGTCATCGGTATTCTGGCCGAGGATTTCAGCCAGGATCGCAAATTTTTCCATGTTTCCTATCTGGTTGTATTCAACCACATAGGGCAGGAGAACCGCATTTGCCAGTCCGTGGGGGATACCAAACATACCTCCCATGGGATAGGCCATGGCGTGGACCAGCCCTACTCCGGCAGTGGCGAGCGCTTTGCCGCCGAGCAGTGAGCCCATGAGCATGTCTGTGCGGGCCTGAAGGTTGGAGCCGTTGGCATAGGCCGCCGGCAGGCTTCCGGCAATGAGATGGATGGCTTCGAGAGAATACATTTCGGAAATGACATGGGCCTGGGTGGAGGTGTAGGCCTCCAGGGCGTGGGTAAGGGCATCAATGCCGGTGAAGGCGGTGACATGGGGCGGCAGACTGAGGGTGAGTTGCGGGTCGAGGATAGCGGCATCGGGATACAGTGGGTCTCCGTTCATTCCTCCCTTGGAACCGGTCTTTTCATTGATAAAGACAGCAGTGAATGTCACTTCAGCTCCTGTTCCAGCAGAAGTGGGGACCATGATTTTGGGGACACCTGCTTTTTTGATTAGTCCCAGACCAAGATAGTCTGCAGCCTTGCCACCGTTGGTGAGAAGGATCGCAATTGCCTTGGCTACATCCATGGCAGAGCCGCCACCAACGCCAACCACACAGTCGCAACCCGCTTTCTGGGCAAGCTTGTAGCCTTTGTCGGCAAGTTTCAGGCCAGGTTCAGGATCAATGTTATCATATATGGTAAAAGGGATTTGTTCTTTTTCCAGAGGGGCAGTGATAGGGGAGATCAGACCAGCCTTGACCAGGCCCGGATCGACGACAAGAAAGACATTGGTACCGTTGAAATCCTTAACTGTTTTGCCCAGATCTGAAATCGAACCGGCTCCGAATTGGATGCGGGTCGGCTGGGTTACTGTAAATGTTTGAGACGAAGTCATAATTTTATTTTCCTGTGGTGTTAAGAATAGTTGTTGGAAATCCTTGCAGCGCTCTTTTTTATTGACGCTGGACGTTAGATTATAGCAAGTTAAAGGGAAAATAAATAATCAAAAATGAAAAAAGACTGTTCAGTAAAAATGAAGAGTGTTGAAGAATGGAGCTATATTGTATACATCTCTATCCTAATCATTTAGTTTTTCTCGATATTGTTTTTTTCTAAACAGGGGAGTGAATGGGAAATATATCAAAAAAAATCATCCTGGCAAATCCAAGAGGATTCTGTGCCGGAGTGGAAAGGGCAATTGCTACGGTTAAACTGGCTGTGCAGCAGTATGGGGCTCCTGTGTATGTACTCCATGAAATTGTTCACAACAAACACGTGGTCCAGGAACTTGAAAATTTGGGCGTGGTCTTTGTTGATGATATGAAGGAGGTACCGAAAGGGGCCATCTGTATTTTCAGTGCCCATGGGGTATCGGTTGCCACAGAGGAGCGAGCCAGGACGCTTGGCCTGCGAACCATCGACGGGACCTGTCCCCTGGTTAGTTCTGTCCATCGCATGGTGGAGCGATATCATGGTGAAGGATATGATGTCCTGATTATCGGCCATCATCGGCATCCAGAGGTTGAAGGAACTGCAGGGCGAGTTAGCGGCGGAGTCCATATCGTGGCCACGGAAGAGGACGCCGCAAAGGTTCAGGTGAAGGATGCCGCCCGGGTTGCCTATGTGACCCAGACCACTCTCAGTCAGGATGATATTGCCGGAATTCGAAATGTATTGCTGCATCGTTTTCCGGATATCCAGGGATTGAAATCGAATATCTGCTACGCCACTCTGAACAGACAGAAGGCAGTGCTGGAACTGGCGAAGAGTGGTGAGATACTGCTGGTGGTGGGGTCGAAGAACAGTTCCAATTCCAACAGATTGCGTGAAGTGGGCGAACGGGCGGGGATGCGCGGTTATCTCATTGATGACGAGACTGATATCGATATGCGGTGGTTGGAGTCAGTTTGCACCATTTGCATCACTGCCGGGGCCTCGGCTCCGGAACGACTGGTGCAGGGAGTGATAACTTTCTTGCAGGGCCAGGGATTTGAGAAGTTTCAGGAGATGAGGGGCCAGGAGGAGCGAATCAGTTTTTTGCCGGCAGAGCTGGCAGGGGCCAGGTGAGAGTGGAGAGTTTGAAAACGGAACTGTTTCAGGGGAAGAGGCTGAAGGCTGAAGGAAAAATAAAAAGTCATCCAGCCTTATAGGGTTTCCCTTCAGCCTAATCCCCCTTGAGTGCTTTTTTCAGGCAAGTGCCTCTTTGATTCTGGCCATGGCCTTCTTCACATTGTCGTAGGAGTTGAAGGCAGACAGCCTGATGTATCCTTCACCGCACTTACCAAAGCCGGCACCCGGGGTACAGACCACTCCAGCTTTGTTGAGGAGCATATCAAAGAATTCCCAGGAGTCCCGTTTTCCTTCGATCCAGATATAGGGGGCATTTTCTCCACCGACAAAATCATAGCCCAGTTTCTGGATCTCGCTGGCGATAAGATCGGCATTTTTCAGGTAACCGGCAACAAGGGCCTTGGTCTGGGCCTTGCCCTCCTCGCTGTAGACGGCCTCTGCCGCACGTTGCACTGGATAGGAGACGCCGTTGAACTTGGTGCAGTGACGGCGATTCCACAGGGGGTGAAGGAACTGCTTTCCACCTGTGGAGTCGAAGGCGGTGCATTCTTTGGGAACGACGGTGTAGGCGCAGCGGGTTCCGGTGAAACCGGCGTTCTTGGAAAATGAACGGAATTCAATGGCCACCTCCCGTGCGCCTTCTATCTCATAGATGGATTTGGGCAGGGATTCGTCGCGAATAAAGGCCTCGTAGGCAGCATCAAAGAGGATGAGGGCCTTGTTTTCCCTGGCATAATCAACCCAGGTCTTCAGTTCCGATTGAGTGATGGTGGAACCGGTGGGGTTGTTGGGGAAGCAGAGGTAGATGAGGTCTGGTTTCTCGCTTGGCAGGCTGGGAACATAGTTGTTCTCTTTTGTCGAATCGAGATAGATGAGACCCTGATACCTGCCGTCTACAAAGTTGCCTGTCCGTCCTGCCATGACATTGGTGTCGAGGTAGACCGGGTAGACCGGATCGGGGATGGCCACCTTGATGTCCTGGGTGAAAAGTTCCTGGATATTACCGGTATCGCACTTGGCCACGTCACTGACAAAAATCTCGTCTGCCGAAATGTCGGCGCCCCTGGCCTGGAAGTCATTTTTGGCAATGGCTGCGCGCAGGAATTCATAGCCCTGTTCAGGGCCATATCCATGGAAACCTGAGTCTGTGGCCATCTCGTCGATGGCCTTGTGGAAAGCCTCTGTGCAGGCCTGGGGCAGGGCCCGGGTGACATCGCCTATTCCCAGGCGGATGATTTCCTTCTCCGGGTTGGCCTCCTGAAAGGCGTTTACCCGTTTGGCAATATTTGAAAAGAGGTAGGAGGCCTGGAGTTTCAGATAGTGTTCATTAATAGTGATCATGGGGATAATCCCTCAAATTTGCTATGGTGAGTAGTGATAAATTGTTTCAGATATCCTGGTTTTTCAAGATTGCCTGTCTCCGCATAGCTGGGCTGTAGCGGACGCAGGGCATCCTGTAAAATGCAGTACCTGAGCCGGATGACTATAAAGATACAAGTAGAAACATATTGTTGAGCCCACTGTGATTGGTTACAGTGAGCACGGAATCTCTCCGTATATATTGCAAAGAAAATATAATGAAATGGACAGGGCTGTCAATGCCAAAGCTGGGCAGCCTATTTTATAAAGGGAAAAAACATGACCGAGACAGCCCATAGCACCATATATCGAAAAGAGTATCAAGTCCCGCCTTATCTGGTCGACGAAATCAGCCTGACTTTTGTTCTTTCCGGCAAAGACTGTGTGGTTCGTGCCTTGACTTCCCTGCGAAAGAATGGGGCCTATCAGGGCGCGGCACCACTCTTTCTCCATGGGCAGGAACTGGAACTGCTTGCTCTGGCCATAGACGGCAAAGAGGTTTCGCCTCAGCGCTATGAAAAGGATAACTACGGGTTGACTATCTCCGACGTTCCTGACAATTTTGTTTTGGAGACCAGCACCAGGATCCACCCCGATGCCAATACCGCCCTGGAAGGACTCTATCGCTCCAGCGGTAATTTCTGTACCCAGTGTGAGGCCGAAGGGTTTCGCAAGATTACCTATTACCCGGATCGACCCGATGTCATGGCCCGCTTTACCACCCGTATTGAGGCGGATAAGGCAAGTTGCCCGGTCCTTCTTTCCAATGGCAATCTTTTGGAAGAGGGGGCATTGCCTGAAGGGCGTCATTATGCAGTATGGCAGGATCCCTTCCCTAAACCCTGTTATCTCTTTGCCCTGGTGGCCGGGGATCTGGTCTTTCTTCAGGATACGTTTGTCACCCGTTCCGGACGAACAGTCGACCTCCGTATCTATGTGGAGGCCAGGAACCGTGCAAAATGTGAGCATGCCATGCGTTCCCTGAAAAAGGCCATGTGGTGGGATGAAGAGGTCTTTGGCCTTGAATATGATCTGGATACCTTCATGATTGTGGCCGTGGATGATTTCAATATGGGGGCCATGGAAAACAAGGGACTTAATGTCTTT
>Ga0180007_10003344_pt1 | contig 17987 bp, 24 predicted proteins | sample MM_PC_MetaG_FD_121122 | JGI IMG/M metagenome (GOLD analysis project Ga0180007, IMG submission 121122) | Groundwater microbial communities from the Aspo Hard Rock Laboratory (HRL) deep subsurface site, Sweden - MM_PC_MetaG | ecosystem: Environmental > Aquatic > Deep subsurface > Groundwater... | reverse complement strand
GTTGATATTGCATCTGCTATGATTATGTACCCCACTCAAATTAAATTTGGAAAAGAAACTGAGGGATTATTTCTTTATGGAATGGAACCAGGAGATATAGACAAATTATTTGGGCATCTTTCTTCATTTAAAATAGACAAAGGAAGACAATTAAAAGAAAGTGATAAATATGTTGCAGTTGTGGGCTCAAGATTTAATGAGATTTATAAAAAAGAAATTGATATTGGAAGCAAAGTTGAGATTGATAAAGAGGAATTTAAAATTATTGGAATTTTAAAGTCAATTGGAAATCCTCAAGATGACAAGTCAATCTATGTTCCAAATGATATTTTAAGAGAAATAACAAATGAACCGGATAAAGTTTCAATGATTTATGTTCAAACAGAAAAAGGAAAAGCAGAAGAAACAGCAAAAAGAATTGAAACAAAGATGAGGAAAGACAGAGATGAAAAAGAAGGTGAGGAAAGTTTTTCTGTTTCAACATCTGAACAGCTGCTTGAGACTTTTGGAAATATTTTAGGTGTAGTTCAGGCGGTTTTTATTGGAATTGCAGCAATTTCTCTTTTAGTTGGAGGAATTGGAATTATGAACACAATGTATACATCTGTTTTAGAAAGAACAAAGGAAATAGGAACAATGAAAGCTGTTGGAGCAAAAAACTCAGATATATTATTTATATTCTTAATTGAGTCGGGATTAATTGGGTTTATTGGTGGTTTGATTGGTTTGATTTTAGGAATGGGCATCAGCAAAACAGTGGAATATGTTGTGGTTAATTTTTATGGAATAACTCTTTTAAAAATAATTTTTGAGCCAACTATGATTTTTTTTGTTTTGGGATTTAGTTTTATTGTTGGTTGTATTGCTGGAACACTTCCTGCTTTTCAGGCAAGCAAATTAAAACCTGCAGATGCTTTGAGGTATGAATGATTAAGAAAAGATTTAAAAACTAATTTAATCTCAAAATGTATTCTAAGAAAAAAGAGGAAAAATCTATGAAAAAATGCATTTATTGTGGTTGTGAAATTCCAGATGAAAGTGTAATTGATTTTTGCTCTTCTTGTGGAAAAAAAGCATTTAGTGAAAAAATGCTGAATGCGATTATTGAAAACATGACTAAAGCAAAGGAAAGGGGAGATATAAATCAGGGGAATGTATGTCAAAATAAAGAAGAACCATAAATATTTCTATTTGCAAATTAATTACAAAAAGCTTATAAAGCATAAAAATTACTTAGGAAATGAATACTGAAGAGGAGTATTAGTTATAACTATATAAATCAAAAATGGCAAAAAGCAAAAAAATAAGAGAAAAAGGAAAATTAAAGTTAGGAAGAATTTTCCAAGAATTAAATAATGGAGACCGGGTTGCTGTAATAAGGGACCTTTCTGAAGAAGGAAATTTCCCAGAAAGAATTCAGGGAGAAACAGGAATCATTGATGGAAAACAAGGAAAGGCTTATATAGTAAAAATAAGTGTTTCAAACAAGGAAAGATTGTTTATAATTAAACCAAATCATTTGAAAAAACTATGATAAATGAAATGAAATTATTGAGTTTAACAGAAACAAAAGATATAGTGGATGCTACAAAAGAAAACGCCGAATTAAAGGTATTTTTGGCAAAAATCACAAAATTAAGCAAAGAAAAATCTGAAGAAATGCGAAAACAAATTGAAGAGCTTCAAATTTTAAAGGTTAAGAAAGAACATATTGTTAAAATAATTGATTTATTGCCTCAAGATTCTTCAGATTTAAATAAAATTTTTGTAGATGTTAGTTTAAATGAAGATGAAATTAATAAATTGCTTGATACAATTAAAAAGCATATATAAAAAAAATGGAAAAAGAAGAATATGCAATGATCTTAGATTATCTGCCTTATGGAGATCCTTTAGAAGGAAAAATGAATCCTATAGCTCAGGCTGTTGGAGAAAAATTAACACTTCTAGAACTTGTTCCACGAAGAGGAATAACTTTAGAACCTAAGCAAAGAGTTTATATTGGAGAAGGTAAAAGAGAAGAAGTATATTATATCTTAGGAAGATTACCAAAAGAAAAATTAACTGAAAATGCAAAAATTTATTTAGAAGATTTTATAAAACAAATAGTTAATGAAAGAGAATCTGAATTTGTTGATTTTTTTAATAAAGCTGAGGCAGTAAATATGAGAGTGCATCAATTGGAACTACTTCCTGGATTTGGTAAAAAACATACAAGTGAAATTCTAAAGGAAAGGGAAGAAAAACCTTTTGAAAGTTTTGATGAGATAAAAAAAAGAATCCCGAGTTTACCTGATCCAAAAAAAGCAGTAGAAAAGAGAATTATGGAAGAATTTACAGAAATAAAAAGGCATAATTTATTTGTAAAATGAAAACAGGAAATTTTCAAAAATCAAAAATGCACCACCGCCCAACAAAAGAGGTTGCCTTGATAAGAGTATTTTTAATAAAATGAAAACAGGAAATTTTTAAGAAAATGAAAGATAAAAAAGAAATCCATTTAGGAGAGAGCATAATAAGAATTTTGTCTACAGATATCCCTGGAAATAAAAATATTTATTCTGGGATTACAAGAATAAGGGGGATTTCATGGAGTCTTTCTAATGCTATTTGCAATAAATTGAAAATAGACAAGAACAAAAAAATTTCAGAACTAAGTAAAAAAGAAATAGAGGATATTTCCAAGTTTATAAAAAGTTCAGATATTCCTGAATTTGTATTAAATAGAAGAAAAGATTTTGAGAGTGGAAAAAGTGAGCATTTAATTGGAACTGAACTTGAATTAAAAGAAGAGTTTGATATTAAAAGAATGAAGAAAATTAAAAGTTATAAGGGAGTAAGGCACATAACAGGAAGGCCTGTAAGAGGGCAAAGAACAAAGAGTCACTTTAGAAAAAATAAAACACTTGGTGTTTCAGCTAAAAAAGTAAAAAATAAGGGAAGTTAAAATGACATGGATAAGAAAGAAAAAAAGATACAGCAGGCCAAGAAAATTATTTGATAAATTAAGAATAGATGAAGAAAAAGAATTAAAAAAACAATATGGTCTAAAAAATAAAAAAGAGTTATGGAAAGCTGAAGCATCAATTGAAAGAATAAGAAATCAAGCAAAGAATCTTGTTACAGCAAGTAAAGAAAAACAAGATATCCTTTTTAATAAACTAAATAAAATGGGATTTAAAGTAGAAAAAACAGCAGATGTTTTAGATTTAAAAAAAGAAGATTGGTTAAAAAGAAGGCTTCAAAGCATGATTGTTTCAAAAAAATTAGCAAAATTAAAAGAAGCAAGGCAATTGATAGCACATAAACATGTAACAATAAATGGTAGTATAGTGAATGTTCCAAGTTATGTTGTTAATGTTGATGAAGAAGATAAAATTAAAGTTAATAAACCTCAAATCAAAAAAATTATAGAAAAAAAAGAATTAAAATTAAAGGAAAATAAAAATGATTAAAGAAGAAAGAGAGGGAATAGCACATATTTTTACTTCATTTAATAATACAATTGTTCATATAACAGACTTATCTGGGAGTACGATATCAAGAGTTTCTGGAGGAATGATGACAAAACAATCAAGGTTAAGGGCAAATCCTACTGTTGCCATGTTTGTTGCAAAAAAAGCTGCAGAAGTTGCACAGAGTGTAGGAATTAAAAGTTTGTATGTTAGAGTTAAAGCAAAAACAGGAAATACGTCTCCGGGACCAGGAGCACATGCTGCAATAAAAACCCTTGGAAAACAAGGACTTAAAATAATAAGCATAATTGATGTTACAAAAATTCCGAGAGGTGGGCCTAAAGTAAAAGGTGGAAGAAGGGGGAGGAGAGTATAGATTTTTAAACTAAATCTGTTGGATAATAAAATGAAAACCACAAAAAAAACACCAGAAAAAGTTGAATTTGTTGAAGAAATTAGTGAAAGTTTAGCCAATGCAATAAGAAGAAGTGCATCTGAAATTCCAATTCTTGCTATAGATGAAATTGAATTTATTAAAAATGATTCTGTTTTATATGATGAAGTTCTTGCCTTGAGATTAGGCTTAATTCCATTAAAAACTCCAAAAGATATGATTATTAGAGAAAAATGCAGTTGTAAGGGAAAGGGTTGTAGTAAATGCAGTATTCAATTAAAAATATGTGAAAAGGGGCCTTGCGTTGTTTATTCAAAAAGTATGAAAGGAAAAACAGAGGCAGTTTATGCTGAAATTCCTATTGTAAATCTTGTCCAAAACCAAGAACTTGAATTAATAGCAACTGCAAAAATCGGAACAGGAAAAGAACATACAAAATTTTCTCCAGGATTAGTTTATTACAGAAATGTTGCTGAAATTGAAACAGACTCAAATTGTGACTCGTGCAAAGAATGTGTGGAAGCATGCCCTCAAAAAATATTAAAAATTAATAAAAATAAAATTGAATTTATTGATAAATACAAATGTGATTTGTGTGAATCTTGTGTTGAAGAATGCAAAAAACATGGAAAAAACTGCATAAAAATAATTCCTGGAAAAGAGATTGCTTTTTTTATTGAATCTTGGGGGCAAATTCCAGCCGAAGAAATTTTTTATCAAGCAGTGAAAATTATAAAAAATAATTTAAATCAATTAAAGTAAAGTTTAATTATGGTGTTCTTGTATATTAATTATAAGTTATTCGGCGGGAGTGCCGGAGTGGTCAAACGGGATGGACTCAAGATCCATTGGCTCAGTGCCTACAAAGGTTCAAATCCTTTCTCCCGCATTGTTTGCTATTGAACAAAGTGAAATAGCATTAATCAAAATTATAGCAAAACAATTAAAAAACAGCAATTCTAATATTAAAGATGGTAAAAAGAATTAAAAGAACAATATCTCAAAAAATAAAATCAAGAGCAAGAAAAACTTTGAATAGAAAAATATCAAGAAAAATTCAGAGTTATGTAATAGACACCTCAACTATAATCAACAAATTTTTCCCTTTTTTAATAAAAAAAGGGGTTAGAGGCAAAATTATAATACCTAATGCAGTTATGGCAGAACTTGAAAATCTCGCAAATAAAGGAAAAGAAGAAGGTTTTATTGGTTTAGAACAAGTATCTAAAATGCACAAAATACAAGGAATAAAAATTTCCTTTCAAGGAAAAAGGCCAAATGAAATGCAAATTAGATATGCAAAATCAGGAGAAATAGATGCTTTAATAAGAGAAGTAGCTTTAAAATTTAGAGCTGTTTTAGTCACTTCAGATTTAGTGCAAGCAAAATCAGCTCAAGCTTATGGTTTGCAAATTATTTATTTGAAACCAAGATATGAAAAACCAAAAAAGAAAAGTTTATTTTCAAGGTTTTTAAAAAGATAATTTTTTAACTTAGTTTTTTCTAATTATTAAATGCACCTGTAGCTCAGTTTGGATAGAGCACTTGCCTCCTAAGCAAGGGGTCAGAGGTTCAAGTCCTCTCAGGTGCATCACAAACTTTTAAAACACATTCTTTATATATTATTAAGCGTTGGTAGTATAATGGTTCGTATAACTGGTTTCCAACCAGTTGATCCGGGTTCAATTCCCGGCCGACGCATTTGATTTAACAAAGAAGATTAAATCAGGAAATCAGACGCACATTAACCACAAAAACAAATTAAAATGCAAGAAGAAAATTTAATAAAAGGAAAAGATTTAGAAATCAGGCTTGATAATAGCTCTTTAGTATTTCAATATGGGAATCTGATAGAAGCATTTAGAATGCCTTTAACACTACTTGGATATAATTTAGAAAAATATCAAACAATTCCTGAAGAAGCAGAAGTCTTAAGAAAAAGAGATTATCAAACAACAAAAGAACTTTGGGGGAAAATTTCTGGATTTTGTAAAAATCACCACCTTCCAATAAACATGCTTTATGGAAGAAAAATAACTTTAAGGACATAAAATGGAACAAGAACAAATTAAAAATAAAAACTGGCATGATAAATATTACAAAATCTTATTAGTAATACCAGCAATCTTACTATTAATTTCTTTAATTTCTTTATTTATTTTTTATCAAAAAACAGGAGATATAATTAACAGAGATGTGAGCCTTAAAGGCGGAACTTCAATAACTGTTTTTTCTCAGACAAATTTAGATGAACTGAAAGTATTTTTATCTGAAAAATTTCAGGATTTTAATGTAAGAGAAATTTCTAATTTAAAAACAGGACAGCAAGAAGCATTTATTGTGGAAGTTTCAGATGAACCTGAAAATGTTAAAAAAGTTTTAGAAGACTATCTTGGATTTAATTTAAATGAAAAAAACTCAACAATAGAATTTACAGGAAGTAGCATGGGGCAGGGATTTTACAAACAATTAAGAACAGCGATTATTATTGCATTTATATTAATGTCTTTAGTAGTTTTTTTTATTTTCAGAACCTTTGTTCCAAGTCTTGCAGTAATTCTGTCAGCCCTCGCTGATATTTGCATGTCTTTGGCTCTTGTTAATTTTCTTGGAATAAAACTCTCTGCTGCAGGAATTATTGCATTCTTGATGCTTATTGGTTATTCTGTTGATTCAGATATTCTTTTAACAACAAGAATTTTAAAAAGAAAAGAAAACTCACTTAATTCAAGAATTTTTGAAGCATTTAAAACAGGGCTCACAATGACTTTAACATCTTTGGTAGCTGTCTCAATTTCACTTATAATCGTCATTTCTTTTTCAAATACACTTTCACAGATTTTTACAATCTTAGTTATTGGACTTTCATTTGATTTAATAAACACATGGATTGCAAATCTTGGAATACTTAAATGGTATGCTGAGAAAAGAGGAATAGAATGAAAATTGGTTTTAAACTTTGGGTTTTAATATTTTTTCTTTTTCTGTCTTTGTTAGCAATATCTCCATCATTTAAATCAGGGATAATAATCAAAACAATAGAAAAAAACTCATCTGCTTTAGAACAAGGATTAAAACAAGGAATGATAATTGAAAAAATAGATTCTCAGGAAATCAAAACAATACAAGATTATAATAATGCAATAAGCGAGATATTCTCCCAAGACAGCAGTTCTTTTAAAAAAGTTTTATTTCTAACAGATGAAGGAGAAATTATATTATATACTGATAAAACTCCTGAAATTACTGTTGCCCAAATACCAAGAACAAAAATAAAAACAGGATTAGATTTAAGTGGAGGTGCAAGAGCATTAATCCAACCATCTAATATATCTGTTTCAGCATCAGAAATATCAGACTTAATTGCTATAACACAAGAAAGATTTAATGTTTATGGAATTTCAGATATAAGCATTCGTCCAGTAAAAGATTTAGAAGGAAATAATTTTATGCTTGTTGAAATAGCAGGAGCAACTCCCACAGACTTAAAAGAACTTATAGGAAAACAAGGAAAATTTGATGCAAAAATAGGAAATCAAACTGTTTTTTCAGGAGGAAAAGAAGACATAGGAGGAGTTTGCAGAAATGATGCAACTTGCTCAAGAATAGAATCCTGTTTTCAAACTCAAGAAGGAGAAGCATGCAGATTTTCTTTTGTTGTTTATTTAAGTGAGTCAGCAGCTAAAAGACATGCGAACATAACTTCAGAACTTGGTGTTAATATAACTGAGCAGGGAAGATATCTTGAAAAAAAATTAGACCTTTATCTTGATGATGTTCTTGTAGACTCTTTGTTTATTTCAGAGGATTTAAAAGGAAGAATAACAACTCAAATAGCTGTTTCTGGTTCTGGTTTTGGAAGCACAACAGAGCAGGCATTTAATAATGCCAAAGAAAATATGCACAAACTTCAAACAATTTTAATCACTGGAAGCCTTCCATATAAATTAGAGATAGTCAAACTTGACACAATTTCCCCAATATTAGGACAAAAATTCATAAATTACCTTTTGCTTGCAGGTCTCTCATCTTTACTTGCTGTTGCATTAATTGTCTTTATAAGATACAGAAATTTCAAATCTTCAATAGCTATTTTACTTACAAGTTTTTCTGAGATATTTATAATTTTAGGATTTGCTTCACTTATCAAATGGAATCTTGATTTAGCAAGTATTGCAGGAATACTTGTTGTTATAGGAACAGGAGTTGACCAGCAGATTATTCTTATAGATGAATCCCGCTCAAAAACACAGGCAGGCATAACAGAAAGAATAAAGAGAGCTTTGTTTATTATTGTTGGAGCTTATTTCACTTCTCTTGCAGCATTAATTCCTCTTTACTGGGTAGGGGCAGGATTATTAAGAGGATTTGCAATAACAACTATAATTGGAATTACAACAGGTGTTTTAATAACACGCCCTGCTTTTGCAGAAATATTAAAGAGAATTGAGGGGTAATCTATTTACTAAAAAATACAAAATGTTCCCAAAACAACATATCATAATTAATTTTATAGTTTCTCTAATTTTACTTTTAGTTCTCAAACCATTTTATGTTTTAATTTTTTTCCTTGCTTCTTTTTTAATTGACATCGACCATTATTTCTATTATATTTTTGAAAAGAAAAATTTCTCATTAGGAAAAGCTTACAGATGGCACACATTAAATAAAGCAAGAATAAAGAAAATGTCTCCTGAAGAAAGAAAAATTCATTATAAGTTTATTTTAATTTTCCATGGAATTGAACCTCTTTTAATTTTGATTCTATTGTCAAAATTTTATCCTATAATTTTTTTCATTTTCCTTGGATTTACTGCACATTTAATTGAAGATTTATTTGAGCACATACCACTTGGCTTGTTCAAGAAAAAATTCTTTTTAAGTTATTCAATCTACAAACATTTTAAATAGTAATTTTTTTATGTTTTTTGATGATATTAAAAATTCTCGGCAGTTTAGATATTTTAACTGCAGTTATATTCTGGCTCTTTGCAATCTTTGGAATATTCCCCTCATACATTGTTACAATTCCTGCAGTTTATTTATTAATCAAAGGAATTTTCTTTTTAATCTCCCAAGATATAGCAAGCATAATAGATGTATTCTGTGCAATTTTGATTTTTGCATCTTTTTCATTTGCCCTGCCCAAATTTTTAATTATTTTAATAACCTTATTTTTAATTCAAAAAGGGATATTTAGTTTATTATCCTAAAATCTTCAAGCATTTTTTAGGATTTTAAGAGTATGAATAAACTATTTTATTGAATATCATAATCTTTAAATACCCCTCTTTAAATTTATCTCTGAGATGGATGAAAAAAAGCTCAATGTTGCTATTGTTGGTTGTGGTTATTGGGGTCCAAATTTAATAAGAAATTTTTCTCAACTACCAGAAGCAAATCTTTCTAAAATCTGCGACTTAGATAAAAATAAGCTTGAAGAAATAAAAAAACAATATCCCACTATTGAAACAACCGACAGTTATGATGAACTTCTTAATGATAATAAAATCAACGCAATAATAATTGCTACCCCTGTTTTTACTCATTTTGAACTTGCTAAAAAAGCCTTAGAAAATGATAAGCATGTTTTTATAGAAAAACCAGAAACTTTAACTTCAAAAGAAGCAGAAGAATTATTAGAAATTTCAAATCAAAAAAATAAAATTATAATGGTGGATCATATATTTGAATACTCTCCTGCAATTAACAAGATAAAACAAATCCTTGATAATAAGGAATTAGGAAATCCAAATTATATTCATGCAGAGTGGCTGAGTCTTGGAAGATTGCAACCAGAAGTAAATGTTATATGGGACTTGGCTGTTCATGTTTTTGCAGCATTAAATTACATACTTGGAAAAAAACCAATAAGTCTAAGTGCTCATACAAAAGCATATTTTAGAGAAGATATAGATGAGGTTGCTGTTATAACACTAAATTTTCCAGATAAAATAAAAGCATTTGTAACAGTTAGTTGGACAGAACCAGAAAAAACAAGAAAAATGACAATTGTCGGAAGCAAAAAAATGTTAGTTTATAATATGCTAGACAAAGACCAAATTAAAATTCATAACAAATCAGTAAATATAAATCAAAACCAAATAACTTATCCTGAAGGGGAAATCACTCCAATTAAAATTGAAGATACAGAACCTTTAAAAACATCTTGTTCTCATTTTATAAGTTGCATAAAAAACAACACAGTTCCCAGAAGTGATGGCCAAGATGGTTTGGATATTGTTCGGATTTTAGAAGCAACTGATGAGTCTATAAAAAATAATGGAAAAGAAATTATCTTATAAAAATGAAAAAAACAAGAAATTTTTTGTCTCTAAACTCAGAAATCAAAGATTTCTGAGACATTCAAAATTTACATTTTGAAGTAAACAGGAAATTTTTAAGATGAAAACAAAAACCCAAAAAATATCAATTGCAGTCCCATGCTATAACGAAGAAGAATTAATTGAAGATACTTATGCAAAAATTAAAAAAGAAGCTGAAAAACTCCCTGGAAAAAATTATGAAATCATATTTGCTAATGATGGAAGCAAGGACAAAACTCTCGATATTCTAAAAAAAATAGCTGCAAGAGATAAAAAAGTGAGGGTTCTTTCTCATTATCCTAATAAAGGCATGGGGTATTCTCACAGACAGCTTTATAATCATGCTACAGGAGAAATAACAATTATATTAGATGCAGATTTATCAACTTCTCCAAACATAATTTTTCCTTTAATAAAAACATTAAACCAAGAAAATCTTGATATGGTTATAGCTTCAAGATATGCAGGAGTTCAGGGGGAAATACCAATTTCAAGAGATATTCCAAGCTGGTGTTATTATTTTATGAATAGAATCTTATTTGGATTAAAAGTAAGAGACTCTCAAAGTGGATTTGTAGCATTTAAATCCCCAGTTATAAAAAGTCTTGGTTTAACTTCTGACAGATTTGAAATTCATATGGAAGTTCTGGGAAAAATGCAGAAAAGAGGATATAAAATTAAAGAAATTCCAGCAGAATACATCGCAAGAATAGAAGGCTCTAAGTTTAATGTTTTAACAGACGGGCCAAAAACAGTTTTAAGAACAATCAAAGTTTGGTGGAATTTAAGAGGGTTTAAGTAAAACTAAAATGCTATTCAACAAAAAAACATTTTCCCCTAAAAATCTTAAAAATAGATTCTTAATTAATTATAGTTTTCTTAAAAAAGAACTAGTTTCAAGAGGACTTCCTACCGAAATAACAATAGAATTAACTAATATATGCAATCTTCATTGTATAATGTGTCCCCATGACAAGATGAAAAGAAAGCAGGGTTTTATGGATTTTAATTTATTTAAGAAAATTATTGACCAAGTAAAAAGCCATGTAGAAATTGTTGATTTGGATTTATTTGGAGAATCTTTAATGAATCCAGAAGCCTTTAAAATGATAAAATACTGCAAATCCAAAGGACTGAAAACTTTGGTTAATTCTAACATGACTCACATGAATGAAGAAAAATGCAAAAAATTAATTAATTCAGGTTTAGATATGCTAACAATTTCTTTTGATGGTGCTACAAAAGAAACTTATGAAAAAGTTAGAAAAGGAGCAAATTATGAACAAACTTTGCAGAACATAAAAACTTTTTTGAAATTAAAAGGCCAAGGAAAACCACACACAAGAATTCAGATGATTTATATGACTCATACAGAAAGCGAAGCTAAAAAATTTTTAGAAATTTGGAAAAAAACAAATGCAGACCTTGTTAGAATTAAGCCATTTATTAATCTGGACAGAGAAAAAAAATTTTATGCCATAGAGCATTTAAAACAAAAACAAAATGAAAGACCCTGCATTTATTTATGGAGAAATCTTAGTGTGTATTGGAATGGAGATGTTGTTCCTTGTTGTGATGATTATGACTCTATGTATGTTGTTGGAAATGTAAACAAGAAACCAATAAAAGAAATCTGGAATGACAAACCATTAGTTGAATTAAGAAGAAAACATATTCAAGGAAAGCAAAATTTAGTTAGACTATGCAAAGAATGCAGATATTTTGAGCCATCAAATCTTTTTGTTATTGGAAGCATTTTTATTGATGCATTCACAGCAAGGCAAATCCTGCCTTTTTTTGAAAAAATGATTATACTTAAAAATAAAAAGTTTTTAAAGTACTAATAACAATATAAAAAATGGAAATTCCTTTTGTTGATTTAAAATCACAATACAAAGCAATAAAAGAAGAAATTGATTCTGCAATTAGAAGTATCCTTGAAAATACAGCTTTTATTCTTGGAGAAGCAGTTGAAAATTTTGAAAAATCTTTTGCAGAATACTGCAATAAAAAATTTTCTATAGGACTTAATTCTGGAACATCTGCATTACAACTTGCACTTATTGCATCTGGAGTAAAATTAGGAGATGAAGTTATAACAGTTCCAAATACATTCATAGCAACAGCAGAAGCAATTTCCATGGTTGGAGCAAAACCAGTTTTTGTTGATATAGAGCCAAAAACCTGCACAATTGATGTTTCTAAAATAGAATCTGCAATAACTGAAAAAACAAAAGCCATTATTCCAGTTCATTTGTATGGACAGCCAGCTGACATGAAACCTATTTTAGAAATAGCAGAAAAGCACAACCTTATTGTAATTGAAGATGCTTGCCAAGCACATGGAGCAGAATACAAAGGAAAAAAACTTCCTATTTCAGATATTGGTTGTTTTAGTTTTTATCCTGGAAAAAATTTAGGAGCATATGGAGAAGCAGGAGCAGTAGTTACAGACAACCCAGAGCTTGCTGAAAAAATAAAAATATTAAGAGACCATGGACAAGAAAAAAAATATATTCATAAAATCAAAGGATTTAATGCAAGAATAGAAGGAATCCAAGGAGCTGTTTTAGGAGTAAAATTAAAATATCTTGAAGAATGGAACGAAAAAAGAAGAAAAAATGCACAGCTTTATAATGAATTATTAAAGGACTTAAATGAAATCATAATTCCTCATGAAGCAGAATATTCTAAACATATATACCACTTATATGTTATAAAAGCAAAAAACAGGGATAAATTGCAGGAGTTCCTTAAACAAAAAGGAGTTTCTTCTGGACTGCATTATCCTGTCCCAATTCATCTGCAAGAAGCTTATTCTGATTTAAATTATAATAAAGGAGATTTTCCTATAACAGAATCTTGTGTAAATGAAATTCTCTCTTTGCCAATGTTTCCTGAACTTTCAGAAGAACAAATTAAGTATATTGTTGATTCAATAAAAGAATTTTACAAACAAGAAGAAAATTAATTTTAAATTTTTTATTTCTTCCTTCCAATCACCCAAACTATATACTCTTTATTAAATATTTTTTGAAAAAAATAAAAAAATTTCAATATAATATCTTTAAGAATTCCTCCTCCAAAATTATCTGTAGGTAAGTCTAATTTTTTTACATCTAATATCTTAAAATTATTTTTTTCTATTATCTTGACTATATCTTTTTCTGAAAAATGAGTTAAATGGTGGCGTGCATGCAATAACTCAACTGGTTTTTTAATTACTCCCAAACTTATTTTATAGATAATATCGGCAAATAAATTAAGAAGACTATCCTCATTAATTGTTGAGACAAATAAAATCCCACCTTTTTTTAAAATTCTCTTGCTTTCTTTTATAATTTCATCAGGATTTGAAACATGCTCTATAAAGAAGCTCATAAAAACAACATCAAAAAAATTGTCTTTATATTTTGCATTAATTAAGTCTCCTGCCTTTGTCTTGACTTTAAATTTTTTTCTTGCATATTCTGTTGCATATTTTGAAATATCAATTCCATAACAATCCCAACAATGCTTTTTGCATATATCAAGAAAAACTCCAGTAGCACATCCAACATCAAGAATTTTCTTTTTTTTGCCTTTCTCTGGTTTCACAAATTTTTCAATTTCTTTTAACCATGTTCCAAAAAGTTTTGCTTTAGAATCTTCTTCATAATCTTTTGATTCAAAATAATCCTTTTGTTCTTTTGTAAAATATCCTTCTTCATAACTATGCTTTAATGGGGGCCAGCTGAATCTTAATCCACAATTCCCACATTTAGCAACATCAAAACCTTTCAACTTATACAGGACTTTGATATTTTTTGATTTGCAATTATCGCATTTCATTAATTTATTTAAGAATAATGTTTTTTAAATGTGTTGAAAAAATCATTTCACAATATTTTTAAACCTAATACTTCCTATTAATTCATGATTAAAAAACAAGTTAAGAAATTTGAAAAAAACTGGATAATAATCTCTTTAGTTATAGCCTTGCTTTTTTTGCTTTGTATTTTAACAAAATTTTATGGAGTTTCAGATGTTGGAGATTATTCTGACATAGCAAAGTTTTTTGCTGGGAAATATTCTGCCAAGTTAAGAACAAGTCACCCAATTTCTTATGGTTTAATGCACACACCATTTCTGAAAATAATGGATAGTTTTATTTTTCTTAAATTAAGCTCTGTTTTATGGCTCTCTTTAATAATCATCAGCGTGTATTACATAAGCAACAAAAATAAAAAAACCATTTTATTAATTTTAACAACCCCTGTAATTTGGTATATGTCTCCGTATATTTCTCCTATTCCTTTAACATGTTTTTTGTTTCTTTGGAGCTATTATTTTATAAAAAAATATGATGAAAAACAAGAACTAAAACATCTCCTTTATTCTGGACTCCTTATTGGAGTAGCATGGATTTTCTGGGAAGCAGTTACTTATTTTGCTTTTGCTCTTGTTATTACATTTTTACTAAATAAAAAATTAAGCCACTCTATTTATTTTGTTTTAGCTTTACTTGTTGGTGTTTTTCCAAAACTTTTAATTGACTACATTTTTTTTGGATTTCCATTTTACAGCATATTAAAACATTTTTTTTCAGTAATTGCATTTAGTTTTTATGGAAGCATTTATGGACAAACAGAAAACAGGAGCCTTCTTGCACTCTTACCAACATTATTAATAATCCCTATTTACACTCTTATTTTATTTACTAAAAGAAATTTTAAAAAATACAAAAAACAAATTTTCTTTATTTTGTTTTCATTATTTATGATTTGGCTTGCAGGCTCTCAAATAAGATATGTTTTTATGCTCATCCCAATTATTATTCTACTTCTTGGAGAAATTCTCACAGAAAAACAATTCAAGATTCAGCTCATAATCTTCATTGTCCTAACATTATTAATAGCAAATCTTTATTTAATTCAGGCAAAATATGAAACTAACAGCAAAGATTTCTCTCAATTTGTAATAAATTTAGGAAGCTTGGAATTAAATTCCAGTTTCTATGAATCAACACTAAATGAAGATATCATTGCAATAGCAAAAGATTATCCTGCTCAGATTTTTATTGTAGGAAATTCTCCTGATGATTATCAAACACTTGCCCATGTATATTGGGAAAAAAACATAAAAGAATTTGTAAGTATTCAGGATTACAGGCTTTTTTTGCAGGATTCCTCATTAATATTCAAAAAAACAATCTGTTCAAATTCAAAAATACAAAACAGAAGAGAGATTTGTATATCTGCATATTTAGAGAGACTTTCAGATAATAAAGACAATACAGATTACAGTTCAATAAAATATGCAATAAGTTTACAAGACAATTTGGATTTAGATAATTTCAAATTAATAAAAAAATATCATATATTAAGTTTATTTGAGAAAGTGTAAAATGCTGCCAAAACACCACATTCTTTTAGGAGCACTTTTTTCTTTTACAATATTTTTAATTTTCCCTGAAATCAAATTTTACACTTTTGTTATTTTCCTCTCATCATTTTTAATTGATTTTGACCATTATCTTGTTTATGTTTTTAGAAAAAAGGATTTTAACTTAAAAAAAGCAAACAAATATTTCCTAACTATAGATAAGCAATTAGTAGAGTCATATAAAAATCAAAAAATTCCTGTGGGTTTGTTTGGAATTTTTAGAGGCAGAAATTCTTCACTGCCTAAAAGAAGTGGTTTTCAAGAATTTCTGTATAAAAAAAATACTAAAGCTCCTTTAATGATTTTTCATACACTCGAATTTTTAATTTTTCTTTTAATTATATCTTATTTCAACAAACTAATATTTTTTATCCTACTTGGAATTCTTATTCATCAATTTCTCGATGCCATAGATATTTATTCAAGATTTAAAACATTGAACCCCAGAATCTGGTCTTTAACTTGGCTTATGTTTAATAGAAAAAGAAAAGATATTGAATTTCTCTAAAGCTTACAACACCTTGCACATCCAGGATATAATCCATTTTTCAAGCCCTTTCTGAATTTTATAAACTTTTTAGAATTCCATATATCTTTAAATTTCTGCTTGTTTATATTTCCCATTACAAATCTAAAACTTTCACAAGGAACAACATCTCCATTAGGATAAATAAACAAACCCCTCCAAACAAAATAACATTTTCTTTTTGATTTAAAATCAGGTGAGTACCAATCTTTAATCTCTTCTTTTGTTAAATCGGGAGTTATACTAAATCTCCCTTTGTATTTGTCTATAAAATCAGAAATTTTCTTATAAAATAAATCTGATTTTTCTTTTGGTTCATAAGCATAACTAATTTCCTCAATCTTTTCTTCTGGAAATAATACCCTCATAACTTTTTTGTTTCTTTCAATATCCTGCCCAGTAAAAAAAGTTGGATGTCCAAATCTTATTAAATCAACTTTTAGTTTTTCTCCGAGCCCAACAATTTTTCCCAAATCATTTAAATTATCTTCTGAAAAAGTTGTATGCAAAATAATCTTTGTTTTTTTATTGGGATATTTTGAAAATTCTTTTATTGCATTAATTATTCTGTTATAAGCTCCCTTAATTCCAACAATCTTATCATGAGTCTCTCCTATACCTTGCAAAGAAAATGCCACAAAATTCATTTTTAATTCAACAATTTTTTTAATAACTTCAGGACTAAACAAAGTTCCATTAGTAAAAATTCCACAACTCAAATCATAAGATTTCACTTTTCTTAGTATGTCAATAAAATCACTTCTTAAAATCGGCTCTCCACCAAAAAGAACAATGCTTGGTTTAAACTTTTTAACTTCTTTTAAAAATTCATCAATTTTCTCTAAACTAAGTTCTTCTCTGTCTTTGTTTAAAAGTTCCTTTAAGTTGCACATCTCACATCTTGCATTGCATCTTAATGTTAAAAAAAGAGCAATATTCAAAGGCATACAAGATTTTCCTTTTCTAAAAAAATAATCATATGGAAATAAAATTCCTTGTTTTAAAACATCAAAGTAAGTATAACCATTAAATTTTCTTACTGATGTTAAATGTTTTTCTATGTTTGTTAAAATTGACATAGAAAACTCAAAAAATTTTAGTTAATATATCTTTAGGTTTGATGGATTTGCATAATAATTAAATAACTTACTATACAAGGCGAGTCGATAGAAACCTTAAATAAAAGAAAGTCTTTATTAAATTAGTAGAATGATTTCAACAAAAGCCGAACAAACACAGAATGACATGTCAATTTTCTTTGGAATATATGACCAGCTTTGTTTAGATGGTTTTATTGATGGACACCCTTGTTTTTTAACAGATAATGGAAAAAAACTTATTAAGTCTCTTAGGATTCCCCTTAAGGATTTTAAAAAGTCTTTTAAGTCTATTGATGGTTTTTTGGGTATAAATCCAAAGCCTGTAAATGAGTGGGGATACCATAAGAATCTATTTGCAGATCTTTGCAGAATATACAAAAAACATGGAGTTTTTGCAAACTTTATTTATGACAATGAAAAAAGTTTCAGTAGAGTTCCCCATATTTTCGCTCCTGTAGCCGGACTTCTTTGTTCAGCTTTTGATATTAGAGAATACTGTTATGGGAAAGGTTATTTATCATATGACAAAACGAGGCGGGTTCCTAATCCAGAAAAATTAAAATATGATAAAAGGGCGGGTTTATTAAATAGGGCTTACTAATCATATCCTAAATTGTTGCTCAGTCATAACATTCTCAAATTCCCAAAATTGTCTTAAAAGCCTGCCAGTATCTTTTTATATCTGTTATACTCCTAATTGATAAAGCTTGTCTTATTATATATCCTGGCCTTAAATAAAATTCCTTGTAAGCCCTTTGAATT
>Ga0180007_10003343_pt1 | contig 17997 bp, 30 predicted proteins | sample MM_PC_MetaG_FD_121122 | JGI IMG/M metagenome (GOLD analysis project Ga0180007, IMG submission 121122) | Groundwater microbial communities from the Aspo Hard Rock Laboratory (HRL) deep subsurface site, Sweden - MM_PC_MetaG | ecosystem: Environmental > Aquatic > Deep subsurface > Groundwater... | reverse complement strand
GACCCTCAGTGGCGGCAGGTAATGAGGACCTTGGGAGTGGACGTTTCCTATGCCTTGTCTCCCCAGGCCAAAGGGAAGATCGAAAGGCCGTATCGGTGGCTACAAGATCGGATTGTCAGGACCTGTGCCATAGAGAAGCTAACCGCCATCGACGATGTCCGCGCCGTCCTAAAAGCAGAGCTGGACCGCTACAACAACCACCAGGTTCACTCCACTACCGGAGAGGTTCCCAGCATTCGCTTTGCGAGGGCCAGAAAAGAGGGAAACAGCCTGTTTAGGCCTTTTGCCTTACCTAAGCCATATACTTCGACCAAGGACGTCTTCTGCTTAAGAGAGAAACGGATGGTCAATGGATACCGGAAGATATCTCTATCCAACCATGCAATACCAGTACCACACGTACCCCTGAGAGAAGAGGTCGAAGTTCATCTGGTCCCTGATGTGGCAAGAGAGGCGCTAGAGGTTCGAATATGGTGGAGCAACCAAATGGTGCACTCCGTTACTTATCCGTTAAAAGAGTTCCCAAGAGTCCAGTTTTGAATCACTAAGGAGTCCAGTTTTCAAAAATTCCTAACATACCAGCGTTGACATGCGGTTGTAAAGCACTATTGACAAATTATAAACGGTGGTTTACACTCTTTAGTACCGATTGGTTTGGGAGGTGAGTTATGCCACAGCATCCTTTGTTTATCAAATATACGCGGGATTGGCTGCATGAGGTAACAGGCTTTTCCAAGGGATACCTGTGCCGTGTGGCCACCGGGAAAATCCCCTTGAGCCGTTCCTTTATTGAGCGAGTCTGCTTCAAGCTCGGGGAAGCCGAGGCACACTTATTTTTGCCTGACGCTGCTGAAGCCCATTCCACGCCTGGGCCAACCCGCAAACGACAATAATCGGTTTGTTACTAAGCCTAGGTGGTGGCAGTCAGACAGGGTATGTTTGCACCGCATAGATAACTTCTCAATTAAGGAAGCAGGAGGGACTAACATGCTAGGAACATTTTGCCCAAAGGTTAAAAAGTTCGAGAGAGGGCAAATGTTTAGGCATTACTGCGTTGGCTGTGTCCATAACACCGCGCACCTTGGTGATGATAATCTCCACTGCCGATACCTCGAATATCGAGTCACTTACCAACCCAACCGAAAGGGGGAAATTATACCTAGCACAAAGCCTTCGATTCAGATACCACCGGACTTGAGGTGAAGCGATGGTTCACTGGGCCTTTTTGATACTAGCTTTCTTTGCTGGGGCTGCTAGCTGCTGCGGTGTCCTGTGGTACTGGAGCAGGGTATATGCCCGGGTAATGAAAGCTTTTGAAGACGTCGTTAAGAAGACAGGGATAGGGCAGAAGATCCGATTTCTGCCCTATCCTAGCATAGATGAAACCTGCGGCCGGCGAGCAGGAAAATGGAACTCGCAATAAGACTATAAGTCTCCATGCCAGTTTTTAGAGGTAAAACGATGAATACGGCAGCCGCGGTGCAGGCATTCCTCTACAGCCGTCGGTCGCTGAACAGGCGACCAGGGACAATCCGGTGGTATGAGAAAAACCTCCGGCGCTTCACCGCTTTTTCCGAGGAGTTGCCCACCGAACCGGAGCCCATCGAGCAGTTCCTGGCCGAGGTCGTTCCGGACCAGCAGGAACAAACCAGGCACGGCTACTACCGTACCATCAAGGCATTGTATCGTTTCACCTGCCGGCGGCGACGTCTCCCTAACCCGATGGATTTAATCGATCCACCAGCCAGGCATAAGAGGGTCAAGGCCAGCCTCACGGCCCGGGAGTTGATGTTGTTATTAACCAAACCTCCCGGAGCGAGGGATATGGCACTGCTCACTTTTCTCGTAGATTCCGGCTGCCGCGCCGGCGAAGCGGTGTCCCTGCGCAAGCAGAATATCTACGAAGGCTATGTCGTGGTAGAGGGAAAGACAGGGCAGAGGTTTGCCTTCATCTCAGAGGAAACACGCCGGCTCCTGCTTAACCTGGTGGCCATCAACAATGTCAGCTCCGATCACGTGTTCCTGGGACAAAGGGGTGTCCTGACTACCTCCGGCATCTACCGCATTGTCAACAAGTATCTGAGAGCAGCCGATATCTTCCCTCCGAAGATGGGTCCGCACCGGCTCCGTCATGCCTTCGGAAAGAATTACATACTGAACGGCGGCGATACGCGGTCGCTCCAGGAAATAATGGGACACGAAAATATCTCCGTAACGGAGGAATACGTCGAGCTCTCACAGAAAGATGTTCAAGGCAAACATCACCGCTTTACGCCTTTGCGGTCGGCGCATGCCGCCGCCCAGGGCAGCCTGTTTACCGATGATGCGGCCCGCCAGGCCTTAGATGAGGCCGAGGAAATACTGGCAGAGAATTCTTAGGGAGGTGTCAAGATGCTAAAGCAAATTCCGGTCAAATTACCCTGGTCGTTTGAAGACGCCCTAGGATACCCGCGGGCGTTCCGGTGGGTTGCCTTCTTCTGGGAGCCTTGCGGCGATGAGGCGATATTCGACGATGGCTACTGCTCCACGGACGGCAATCCGTGGGGCTTCTTGCAGTTCATATTACATCCCAACGTGAAGCCCTTGCTGTCCGACTGTCATTTAGGCTCATCCGACAGTGAGGCAACCCACTGGCTCTTATGCGACCTGGAGAGCCGGGACGTCTTCGTTGGGGAGAAGGCAGAGGTCAAGGCTTTCCTGGTCAATGAAGTCAAGAAATACGTGCCAGAAGGAAGACTTCCGGTGAATTCAAGAGTGGAGATTTCGCCTGAGGAAATGGATGAACTGCTCACCAAGATACGGGAGCAGATGCAGCAGGTACCGACGCCCTCGGTTGCGGAAATACAGGAGAAGATAAGGCGGGACAAGGAAGCGGTGGAAAAATTAGTCGCTGAACTGGGAGAGGTAAAATGAACGACAAAGAGCCCGTAGTCTTTAAATCAGAAGACAGCTTATGGAGGATGCTGCAGCAGGGTGTTAAAAACTGGGACGCCCGCCGCTTCGATACTTCCGACGAAAGGATCCTCCGTCTTTCCCTGGGCCACTGGGAGAAAAACCCGACGCCAGGCCGCCGACCCTTTTACGAGTACGACGAGGCGTTTGTCTGCTTTGCAAATAAGCTGACCGGCCAGGTTCTCCAATTCAGGTATCGAGGATTTATCACCCCCGGCTGGGCGCTCGGGTGGTGCTTTCTCCAGCTCGGGGGACTAGTGGCCACCTATGATGCCGACGGGAGCGTAGCGCCCGTTTGAAATGCTGGGCTGGGCAAGAGATGCCTTTATATTCAATACTAAATATTGGAGGTGCTAATTGGGCAAGTTTACCATAACTAAAAGTGATATGCTGGAAATCTTGGGCGACCGGGGCGCCGATGTTTCCGATGACACCGTTATCACGGCTGTCAACCTGACCGAGGACAGCGTTGAGTTCTCCTTAGAGGAGAAGGAGAAAGAGGAGGAAACCAGCGAGGGATAGTCGGGAGAGGGGTATCGTATAAACAAATGAGGCTATCTTGCTCAGTCCAGATGGAGACATAAATGGTACAAATTATGCTGACGAACGGCGCACGCGTCGAGGTCTCCCAGGAAGATGTAAACGAGTTCATCAGGTGCAGACAGAGCGCTTGCTATGATTAAATCTTAACAAATATGAGGCGTTAATGAGGCGATCTGTAGCCCGGGGAAGAATGTTTCCCCAGAGCTTTTCTACCGACAGGCGATACGGGCGACTGTCATTAAAGGCCGTTGGCCTCTTTCCCCTGATGTGGTCCAATGCCGATGACCAAGGCCGGCTCTGTGGCAACCCCGAAGAGATTAAATACGCTGTCTGCCCCAATATAGACCACATCACCAAGCAGGATATCTCTAACCTGCTTAAAGAGCTCCAGGATAACGACCTCATACTTTGCTACAACACCCCAAAGTCCGCGGCCATCCAGATGCTTGACTGGTGGGATGCCAACCACAAGATGCAGTGGGCATGGCCATCAGAGTATAAACCGCCGGAGGGCTGGCAGGATCACCTACGCTATAAAAAAGACGCTAAAACAGTCTCCACCCTGAACTGGCCTGTCTCAGGTGAGGATATAAACAGTTCTCAGGTGAGCGATAATATTCTCTCAGGTGAGCGCTCAGGTGAGGAACTAAACGGCTCTCAGGTGAGCGATAATATTCTCTCAGGTGAGCGCTCAGGTGAGCCAGCCGAAACCTCCCCCTTAACAACCCCCTCTACTATAACTAAAAGAGTAAAGATAAGAGGAAGAGTAAGAGGAAGAGTAAATTCACCTGAGGACTCAGGTGAGCGCTCAGGTGAGAACCCCTCACCCTCACCTGCCGGTCTTTCCCTACAGGAAAGTACGGTTTACGATTACCTTTTGGATAATTTCCGTATGCGTTTCGGAAAGCCGCTGCCGCCGAGTTATAAGCAAATTAAGCCCCGCGAGCCTGATTTCCGGGAACTCGCCCAGCTGCGGGACCTGGCTAAAGAAATATCCGCCGCGGGCGGCTGCGAGCAGCCCATGATCAAGCAGGCTTTCGATGAGGCGTCCGGACAACAAAAGCAGCATATCAGCTACGTCCGCGCCGTGCTACTAGACTGGCTCGGCGTTGAGAGGGTGCACACAAAATAAGGAGGTAAGCACATATGGAACTTAACAGGGAAATGGTGTCAGAGAATCACCATTTAGAATCAAAAGGTGTCGCAGAGTCACCAATTGGGGAAATTGTCTGCCGTTCCGAGCGGGAGGTTTTTGAAGCCGTCGGCCTTCCCTACCGCGAGCCCTGGGAGAGAGACTGAGGAGGTTATATGCCCAAGAAGCTCGTCCTGGATACTGAAAAGACGGTTCAGCAAACCCTTTCCGACTTGACCAGGCTCTTCAAGGATATGTCAATTGATGAGTGGGTACCGCTGCCGGATGATGCCGGGTCAGGCTATACTATCAAGTTCATGTGGAACAAGAAGTGGGTGCCGATCAAGTCGACGCTGCAACCGACCAAAGCCGGCAATATCCGCATGTGCTACCGGGCCATTCACTATGTCTGGGAAATGCAGATCCGTGGTATAACCGGGGTCGTCTCCCAGGCTATTTCGGAGATGGGGCTGGTGGCCATCAGCGCCGAGGATGCCCTGGCCGAGGACTACGCCCTGCTCGGGCTGGACAATAACGTCGACGCCGAGAAAATAAAGGGGGCTTACCGCAAGAAAGTTCAGGTCTATCATCCGGACAATAAGGCGACCGGAGACGCCGATATCTTCAAGGCAATCGATAGGGCTTATAAAAGGCTCATGGCGGCGAAGGGAGCGAAAGCATGATCTGGCTAACCCAGTGGTTATGCCCCGGGCGCCATTGTTCCATTGCTACCCTGGGATGACCAGGAAATGACTCGTGAGCAGGTTGAAGAGAAGGGTGAGGACCTCTACCGACGTGAGGTATTACTCCGGTGGGGAGCTACACGTAGAGCTGTGTTCCTACTAATATTGAGCTCGGCCTGAACCTGCTTATTTAGATACCCTCGAGCGAATAACTCTAAAATTTCCTTCTCGCGGGGTGATAAAGAAATTTGCCCTGGTCCTCTCACCATCTTCAGCCCCTATTCAGGGACATACCGAAAAGTGCCCCTAAAGGAATGTAGACTAAAGCCCGGCCTGCCTCATCTAACCCGGGGACCTGTAAACAAGCACTGGCAATCCAGGCTGCGATGCCAACAATTATTACTAGGCAGCTCCCCCACCAGGGAATCGCCGACTCCTGCCTGGTATCGGGGTTTTCCTTCAGCTTCTTATTGCATTGAGGGCACTCACCGGTGTTGCTGGGGATCCGGATCTTACAGTCAGGGCAGTAGCCGTAGGTAATCGGCGTGCGCGGGTGCCTGATCGCCTGGGTGATTGCGTAGATTAAGAACTTTGGCGCCCGGTCCAATTTCTTCATTAGCTTCTCCCTTTACTGCCTCACAGCGTATAATTTATTATACGACAACAAAATGTCAAGGGCTAAATCGGCTAAATCAAGCCTTCTGCAATAGCCTGTGACGCCAGGCTACTAGCCGGTGGCCGAGCAGCAGGTACCTCATGTGTAATGACTAATTCGGGACGATATGGTGCTCCCTTTTCTACCATGTAGGGGTAAAAATAGCTGTCCTTTGTGGATACCCAATTAGGTTGATGATTTCCAGGGTCTAGCTCCTCAGCGACATCGTAGTTTGCATTACGAACTCCTAATCTGGTTAAACCCCCTGCATTAATGGCTGCCAGGCCCGCTGCAATAAGGGGTATTTCATTCCAACCGTCAACTACCCATGACGCCCAGGGGTAGACATTCGAGAAAGGTGTATTCCCTAGTCTGGCATAATCGGCACCAACTAACACTATATCTGAAGCAGGGTCAGCCGAATAGATGGCGAAGTCAGGGGTGCAAAGTAGACCGTCAATTTTGTAGATGCCCCAGAGGCGTAACGTCGCATTGAGAATTTCCTCACTTGGGTCAATGAGGGAAGTATCGAAAATTAGTATGCCTCTGCAATTTATCCTAAAACGGTCAAGTACATCAGTAGCCCAAAAATCAACCATCGGCTCAAAATCGGCTGTGTGTGATGCCGTATTGCCCGCTGCCTGCACTATCTCTGTCCAGGTTAGGCCAGCCTGACTATGCTTCACAGAACCATCCAGCGAAGGGTAAAACGTACTTACAGTCACTTGCACCTCCTTATAAAAGGTTAAATAAATACTCCTTTGGCAAGCGGGTCGGCCAGGTTACCCCCAATCCTGAGATTCGAGAAAACAAGCTCCGGGTCGTAACCGTTTGTATCGAGGGAATGAGTGTGTATCATTTTATTGACTTCCCCGGCTCCGAAAAGGCCACCAGTGTTTTCAACATCTCCCCGGGTGCGTAGGCAAAACCCGGAATAATCGCCAGCGAGGATTAATGATTTCCCGAAGTCGTTGAGCGTAGCTTCGTAATATGCGCCAAGCGGGTCAATGGGATAGCGGTCTTCGAGGTAGAAGCGACCGCCCACAGTCTCAAAGCCGAGTTGGTCGCCATAGGCCACGGCTCGGCAATTTGGCCAAACGCATCCTGGCGGGGTTTTAGTAACTGGCCGTGTGGTAGATTTATTCTCAGTAATTATAATATCGCCACGTGAAACAAGGTGGCCATCCTCAAGCGGGGGTACGCGTGCGGAGCCAGTCCAATATGTGGCATCGGGGTGAACCCAAAGCCTCATTTTAACCACAGCATAAAGGCTTGCCCAGCTTGCAGGTAACAGCCTGGTATCGAACCACAGATGTTCCCGTTGAATTTGGTAAGTACCGATGTAATTTAGAGTGCTGCTGACGACATTAAAATTCCAACCGCCGACGACATAGATTTGCTGATATCTACCATCAGCCATGCCCCGGGCAGTTGCCCACGCACACGGAGTATCACAAGCCCAGGAGTTTGAATCATCCCCACTCTCAAGAAATTTCATAATATCGCACTTCCCTACCACGCTAGATAAAAGAACCCTTTACAAGGGGGTCACCTACATTCCCCGGAGTTGCGAGAGGGGGAGGAGCCAAGTATTTCAGTATGCCAATAAGGTAGACCCCCAAGGTTGTGGCGCTGACTTTAACCTGGATATATCCGCTCGCATCGACGGGAACAATGGCAAAACTGTGCTCGGTGAGTACTGTCTTATATGGTTCACCGGTATCACCCTTTTGCCTCGCTCCAAACGTTTGAGTGCTACCGCTTACTGATTCAGCGTGAACCAGAGCCAGGTAGATGTCAGTCTCACCGCTTAAGTCTTTATCTGTCCACACACCGCCAGCACCAGGGGTGATGTCAGTCCAGTTCACCTTGAAGGAGCCGTTATCTTTGATGTAGCCCAAGATAAACAGCTTCTGGGGGTCGGTGCCAAATATGCCCTTGTAGTATTCCATGATTTGGCTAGCATCACAGCCCATGATGCCCCAGCCATGCTCACCGGCCACATCATTTCTCCCGCTTGTGCTCTCATTATTCCGAGCATCCCACATCCAGCCAGAATCACCCTGAACCTCATAGATTATCCCAATGGCGCCTGGACACAGAGCTGCGAGGTCGATATCACTCCAGGCGTTATTGGGGGCTGGTGTCTTCTCAGTTGCATTGGTGAACAAAACCACGTCATTGTCCTGGTCAGTGATGTAGCCCTCAAGGTATATTGTCACGGCAGTACTACCTCTGTAGAATTCAAACTCTTTGTTTGAATTGCACTTGACGACACACCAGCAATGGGCGTTACCGTTAATGTCCCCTGTCCTACTATCGGTGCTGTCGGGGTGTCTCAATCCACAGAATTCAAAACCTGCGCCACCGATAGGACGAACCACCAGACCGATGGTGTTAGACGGCAGCAAGTCCTTGAGCAGGGTGTTAGGCGCTGCCAGCATCCGGTCAACTGTGCCCCATGCGTCTGCAGCTGGCGGAGCGAGCTGTAGAGACGAGTACGAATAGAATGGCATTATGGTACCTTACTCGAAGAAGATCCTCACACCCACCTGGACATCATACAGGTACATGCTGGCAGCCAGGACAACGATGGCGTCGGTGCGGTTCGTCTGGTTGCTCTGGACCTCATAGGTGGCGTCGCCATCCACCTCAGCCTTGACATCATGGGCGCCGATAATCACCGGGCCGGCCTCTTTGGAGCTCGCAGCACAGTAGAGGGACGCATTGGAGAAGGTTATCCCGACAACATCGTTAGTGCCCCAAGCGCCGGTATCTTTCATTATCCGAAGAGTCTTGCTGGCAGCATTGATGTAGTTAGCCGCCGCAGAGTCCTCCTCTATCGCGCGACACGTCATGATCAGGACCACCCGTTTCAGGGTGGCTCCTAAAGGCAGCCCGGAGACCACTATGTCTGGGAAGGTAATGTCGCCAGGTGTGTTGGTGATGGTTAGCTTATCCTCTGGAGCCGACCAGAAGTCCATGAAGGAATACTTGCGGCCAAGGGCAGTCTGAATCGCCGTCGCCACCGCTCCGACTGCATTTACCGTGGCCTCATCCGCGGGGGTTGCCGGCAGGTTGTCCGTTTTCGCCTTAATCAGCAGGGAGGTTGCTTCATTCGCTGGGGTTGCCGGCAGGGTATCCGTCTTAGCCTTAATCAGCAGGGAGGTTGCTTCATTCGCTGGGGTTGCCGGCAGGGTATCCGTCTTAGCCTTAACCGCATTAAGGAGAGCGGTTACCAAGCCACCGGGGGAGACATTAAGGACCCGAAAGGGTGTTCCTTTCTTTATTTGGGCGCTGAAGCCAGCCGAAACGGTAATTTCCCCGGTCAGGTTATCAAAGCTATCTACCCCTTTATCCTCCCAAGCGGCGTCAACTCCGGAGCCGATAAGTATCGCTTTGCCGCTGAGGAAGTCATTTTTACCAATCAGGTTGGAATCTATCAGGGTGTTGTTGCCCGGTGTGGCGCCATCGGCGGTCGTGGCTCCGGAATAGGAGGTTAGAGCCTCAAGTATTGCCTCCCGGGCTAAAGCATAGTGTTTGTCAACCATTTCACTCCTGAATCACTGCTGAAATAATTAGCATGCCTGTCGTTGGGGCGGTGGTAATCGTTATCTCGCAGCCAATATACGGCTGCCAGTCATCCCAGGCTAACCCTATGGAAATCTTGCCGCCGGCGGCGCAAGGTTGGGCTGTGCCTATATCAACAGCCCCGTTCACCGAATTCTCTATATTACCCAGGGGTTGTATCTGGACTGCCTGGTCAAGCGATGAATCCACTCTAAGGAGTAACCTCTTGCCCTTGGTCCAGTTGGCCATCTTATCACTTTTCAAGGTGCCTGTAGCTCTAATAGCCTTCTTAAATATCTCCTCAGGCTCTTTAGCTACCCAGGGGGCGGTGAATTCCAATGCCCCTATCTGTTCTTTTATCTCGTCCAGTTTGCTTATGACTGGTTCCCACCCCGGCCATTCTGGAGGAGGGATTATTGGTGGGGCTGTTGGCGACCATGCCTCCAGCACGGCTATCAGCTTGTCAAGCTTGTTGCAGAGCTCATCAACGTGGTCCCACGGGGCCAGCCGGGGAGTGGAAGGCTTTGGTGGTGGATATATTTTAGGTTGTACCATAGTTCCCCCCTATCAAAAAGGGCAGGAGACTGTTTTCCCCTTGCCCTTCCGTACTCTTTGAGCAGCAGAGGGGTCGCCTCTGCCAGGCTTTGCCTCTTATGTCATTTCTCAGGCTCCGGTTCAGGTTCTGGCTCCGGCTCGGGTTCTGGCTCAGCTACTGGCTCTTCTGCCTCAGGCTCAACTACTGGCTCTGTTTCAGGGGCTTCTGGTTCACCACCCTCAACCTCTGGCTCAGATACAGATTCTGGTTCGGGGGGTGGTGGAGGTGTGACTTCTAGCATGAAGTATAACTTACCACACTGCGGGCAAGTACCAAGGGCCTGTTCATTGCCCGGATATGTGACTTCGGCTGGCTCTGCGGTTGTTAAGTCTAATCCGCAATCCCAACATTTATCTACCGGGAATTTCATTTTATGCCTCCTCGGATTTCTTTTCCCCAACTTCAACTTTTGGCGCATCAATGACGCGGTGTAGGAACTCTAAATCGGTTCTACACCAGCCCGTTATTGTATCTACGGCAGTTTGGAGCTTTTCCCACTCCGATTCCTCAATCAAGATAGTCCCGTCAGAACTATCCCTTATCTTTCGAGCCAAGTCCTCCCTGGCTAATGCCTCTCTTGATGATAACCCGAGTTCTTTAGACAACAGAACATCAACCATAGAGTCCCTGACAGGGTAAGGGAGTTCTACATCTTTACCTGATTCCTCATCCCTGACCACTTCCGTATAGTTTTCTAGGTTTATTCGCCTCATTCCATATACTCCTTATGATGATTAAGGCTTTTCAGCGATTAACCAGCTGACCTATTTACCACACCGGCATTGACCCATAACCGCCCAGCTACAGTTGGGTCGGCCGCTGGTAATTCAAGGGCATTTACAACCTGGTGCATGGTCAACGGGCCGCCTATGGCTAGTGAACCAACACAAACGACAGCGCCGTTTAATGTCGTAGGCCCGGCAACACCAAGAGAGGAATTGCAGAGAATTTGGTTAGTGGTCAATGTGCCACCTACGCCAAAAGAGGAGCTACAGATAGAAGGGCCACCCAAAGTCGAACTCCCGGCGGTAATAAACCCGGCGTACATGATTGTTAGCCCGCGAAGGTGACTTATACCAGTTACGTCAATAGTGAGCGGAACTACCAGGCTACCTAGTGGCCCTAGGCTTACCGGCCCTCTAATCCTTAAACCCTGAATATAACCAATCCTTTTCATATTATCTCCCTTTGAGCTATTCCCCCAATCCTTTCAGGGGGCGTATTCGTTTCCCCCAGCTCTGGGTACTACAGGCCTGGTAGAAAGTTTTAACAGACCCGAACTCGCTCACTTCTTTTTCGTGGCGTACCTCCTTTATTCACTGTCCTCGTATTCAAGCAATAACGATGCGTCCCCGTCTCCTACTGCTCGTAGGCTCATACCTACTGTTGCAGAGGTTGAACCCTCAATGATGTAAAGGGGGAGGGCATCCTCCCTCAGTTCATCAGGATCGACATATGTCTCGTGTGGTGTTACCAGACGGAATTGGTCTACCACCACCGCATCTTCATCCCCAAGCTGGCTTTTGAGTTCTACCAGATTGGCTGCTCCGGAATCATCTTGAACCTTCACCCGGTAGATATAGCGGCGCATATTAACGGGGACGTCATTGCCGATATCAGCCTCTCCAGCAGTTACCTCATATCGTTTACTTTGGAGTCCTCTCTTATCTACCATCTTAGCCGCCCTCCTCTATGACAGTCTTGGAGTAGGTCAGCAGTTCCTTCCCGACGAGGTCTGAAAGCCAGTCGGGCATCCCGGCCGGCCCTGGGTCGATACCGGCGACCGTATGTAGCCTTCCCGGGCGCTTGAGGGTCAGGATGTCCCGGATGAGGTCCTTATTCTTGATGATGACGTAGGAGTACCTCATGATGTCGAAATTGAGCATGACGTTATCCATGTCATCGGGGAGAGGGTTATAGCAGTTAAAGGCCGGGTAAAGCTCGCGGACGGTGAATAGCTGGGTCTTCAGGGCGAAGGGCCCGTCGTAGGGGCTCATTTCGCCGTCGACGTAGCCGACATCGCCGGTTATGGTGCGCTGCACGGCAACCAGGTTCCACCGGTCCTGCCTGGTGGGGTACTGAAAGAAGATGCGCGCCTTGGGCTTGTTGACGCCGTAGAAGGCGTGGTAAATCCATTTTTCCTCGGGTGGCATCAGGTAGCGCCGGTTGTTGGTGTCGGCTATCTCATTCCAAGCGGCGAGATTCTTGCCGGCATCCACCGCACCAAGAGAATAAGGCTTGACATTGGATGGCTCCCAGCCGAGGATTCTAAAGCATGCAAACCCCTGCTCGAATTGGAGTGCCAGGAGATAGCCCTCTCTTAAGAAAAGGTTCTCGTGGCTCTCCTTCAATAAGGATACATCCATAAATAACCCTCCTCTTTCTCTGTGTCTAACAGAGAAGGTTTATTTTAGCTAGCTGGAATTACGTCCAACCTAAGGCATACAGATCTTCTACCTTGAGGATGCGGCCCAGCCCGACCACCAGTCCGCCCAGCTTCAGTTGCTCAGTTCCTACCTCGCCATTGGCGGTTACCAGAAGCTCATCCTCGGGCAGCACGATCTTGGTTGGGATTGGGAATACCGCGACCTGGTTGCTGTTGTCGCCGATGAGGATATCGCTGACATCCTCGGGAATCAGGTTGACACGGCCGATCTGGAAGTGTACTTCCCTGACAAAGGGGTTGGGTGAGACCTGGCTAACCAGGTGGGTGATAATTAGCCCGAAGTCCTCGTGCAGGGGGAAGGGTGTGGTAACGGCGCCACCATCCAGGTAGGCGACCCAGGTTCCTATGGCACCAAAGGCGACACTCCAGCTCTTGCGGGTATCGGTTCCGGTGAGGCCTCCGGTTTTGGTAAAGCCGGGCCTGATGAACCCGAACCCGATTTCCGCATCGCCCGGATTCATGCCGCGGAACTTGCGCCGGTTCAGTTTTTCCTTGATGGCCATGACGGCGGCGACGATGGTGTCAACACGCTCCTCGAAGATCCTCCTCACCTGGCTGTCGGTGGTGCTCAAGAGCTTGTTGAAGTTGTCCTCAAAAAGGGCCTGCTCCTCGTCGTCCAGCGCGGCCAAACTGAATTTCTGGCCATACAGGGAGAGTTCCTTTTTGGCTAGCGCTGATAGTCCTGCTATTCTCATGTTCTCCTCCTTAAGATTAGGGTTTCATCCCTCTTATGATAGGATTTCCTCTCCCAGCGGCTTTCTGACTGCCGCTGGTGCGGGTGACGGTGTCTCCGTTACCTCGACCGAGGAGACGTACCGTCGACTCAGCGCCGCCCCCGGAAGCTCAGGTAATTCCGGTACTGTCGGCAGGTCGGGAAGTTCCACCGGGAAATCGGGTAAATCGGGGAGCTTACCGGTGGCATCCAGCAGCATCGTGGAGACCTTTGGCGCGCCCGAAGGTAGCTTGGCCTCTATCGCCGCCGGCAATGCGGTAGCCGCGGTCAAAAGTTCTTTTGGATTCTTGTAACCCATATTTCACCTCCTGAATCAAAATAAAAGTTGACTTTAACCGGTGACCCGCTTGATCTGGTTTTTGACTCCATCAAGGGTGTCATGGATGCCCTTGCCGATGCCCTCAAAGAGACTGATGCCGTCGGAAACCGTGTGAGCTACCGCCTTCAACGTACAGTCAGGTATCGCGGACAGGTCCTGGGGCATCCGTTTCTTGAAGTCATCCATGTTACCCTTGACATTGGAGGCGAAGTTCTTGGCAACCTCAGCGGTATTCTCGGCTACTCTTACCGGTCCCTCCGCCAGCTCAACGACTCCGTCACCGAGTGAGTCTACGATTGTCTGAGGCTCTGGAAGCTTGCCCATAAGGTTTTACCTCCTTTTTTGGGGCGCAACCCTCGCTAAAAGAGAACGGGGCAAGCGCTCAACCTTTCAGCGAAGGTTGCTTGCCCCGTTCCTTTGGCGGATAGTTGCTGATGTAAAGAGAAAAGGCGGATAGCCAAAAATCTCACGTTTCAGCAACTATCCGCCTTTTACCGTTATAATTGTGGACATAAATAGGAGAATTTGTCAAGTATTATTTACAGACACATCACCTCCTTTAACTTAAAATCGGTCTAGAAACTGGAAGAATAATAGGCGGCGGGGGTAAGGGGATCGTAATACTAGGTCTTGACCTCACCCGTGCGGAGGTATCGCCGAGTAGGACAGCGTTATCGTGATTAAACTCAAGGCAGGATTTTATCAGGTCATCCTCCTCGACCGCAGCATTTCTTGTGTAGCCTTGCAGTTCTACGTCAAAGGCTTCCTTGGCCGTTTTTCCATCGAGCAAGGCATTTAGCCCATCAATCACCGGTAGCAGGCAGGTGCCGGCTAGCTCGTCCGCCCAGGGTTTTGAGGCAAAGTCGGAATCCATAACCCAGACATAATCGTCCTCATATCCTAGGAAAGCCTTCGCCCCGTTTTTAATCAGATCGGGGCCCAGCGCTACTCCGGTCTGGCAGGATAGTAGCTTAATCACCTTCCCCTTTACCTCTCTGGGATTATACTTCCCGACTTCAAGAATCACCGCCTCATTTTGCCCGGTAAAAGACGTTTTGCTACCGTGGCCAACTCCGATGATAATGTCGGACTGTGGTGCGGAAAGCTGGAACGGCAGCCGGCGAGCTAAAAAGGAGAAGAGTTGAAACGGCTCAACCCTCGGTGCTATGTACCTCAGCAAGAAGCCACTGGCTGATCGCGTTGGCAAATCAAAGTCGCTCATTAAAATCGCTGTAGGCACTAGCTTTTCTCCCTGGCCACGATTTTCTTCATGAGATCAAAAAACTGCGGATTTGTGGCCAGTTCATCAGGGATCTTGTCTACAGGAACGGCATGGGGGTAGCCCGTCCCCCTGCCCAGGTTGACCAAAGTCGGCCTGGAGTTTCCCTTCCCCAGGCTAACTTTCTCGTACTGCGCAAAGGCTTCGGCGGCCTCCCGCATCGCCTCGGGCGTCGCCGGTTTGCGGAGTGCTTCCTTTACCTTTTCCCACTCTGAGTTTGACATCATTTCCTCCATTAAATTATGAGGAGGGGAACGAAAGTCCTAGCCAATTTTCGTCACCCTCCCCAGCTGTACGTCATACTGATAGATACCGCCGCTCACAGCTTGGAACGTGGGGCTGGTATATTGTGAAGAAACCGTCGAGTCTCTCATTAGATAGACGGCCAGGTAGCCGCCAGGTTGGACATTGCTGAAGGCTATCTTGCTGGAGCTGCTGTACCACTTTCCATCACCGACAAAATCACTGATGCCCGGGTTCCAGTAGTAGCAGCACCACTTCTGGTAGCTGCCGAAAGCGGGGACTCCCCAGATTGAAACCTGGAAGCCGATGCCGGCGGGGGCTTGCACATAGAGGCAGGATTTATTGCCCGCTTCCACAGTACCGAAGGTTCCCTCGGCCTTGACCTTTATCCCATAGGCGGTTGTCTTCGGCTCCACCCCGGATAAAGGCAGGCTCGATACCGGAACTATCCAGCCCTTAGGTGTGTCGGAGCCCGGTATGTCCGAATAGACCGCCTTTTTCGTGCTGCCGATTTCGTCAAAATTTCCCCACGCGGTTTTCTGCGTTACCACCGCGGTAAAAGTAATCCGCTGTGCCGGGCCGACGTAGGTGAAGTTGATATCGACGTTCAGCGTCTGATTCTGCTTCCTGGTGACGGTATTGCTCGGGACTTCGATTACCAATGCTGCTATCTGTGCCATTTCACCCTCAACTCAAGGATAGTGACGTTACATTAAGCGTGGGTGTAGGTACCACGCTTTCGACGGTAAGTACCCTCTTGCAGCCCCACTCAGGCTTGCCATCTAGGTCGAGGGCGTAAACCTTTACACCATAACCTGACTTAGCCGCGCAACCTGATAGGGGAAGCCCCGTGATATTGGAATACAAAGTACTGGGGGTAAGCGACTCCGCCAGGTTTACATAGACTTCTTTCCTGGTGGAGCCAATTTCATCGAACTCCAGAACGCCGAGCTCCTGGGTCACCACGGCACCTAACCTTGCCGTTTTCGCCGGTCCCTGGTAGGTGTAGTTGACGCGCACGCTAAGCGTCTGATTCTGCTTCTTGGTGACAGAATTGCAGGATACCTGGGTTACCAGTGTTATTAATTCTCTTGCCACGCTCGTTAACCTCCTTTAGCTTAGAGCCAGTGATTTAACATCCAGAACTACCGCGAGCTCACCGGTGGTATAGACGTTCCAGATGTGAGAAATGTAGTCGGATATGCCGGCAATCTTGAGTACCACCTCCAGCGCACCGTCGGTCAGGCCGCCGCAGGCGGTAAGCGGAATACTTATCGGGCTTGTCAGTTGGCCCTGGTACACCGTTTCTATTGACTCGGGCAGTTCTATGCTGCGGGTATACGCCCCACTCTTCGGCGTGAAGCCGCCGAGCCAGTCTTTGTAGCCAGCCTTGATGCTTATCGTGGCCGTCTTTCTCGGCCCCTGCCATTCAAAGGCGGGAACCACCTCCAGGCGGTTGGCAGTGGTTTTCGGGAGCAGCAGATCGGAATCGGCGTCGTGGTCGGTAAGCTGAACCGTGTTCCCGTCGATATCAATGGCGGAAAATCTGAAGTTGACCACCGGCGCCTTCGTCGCATAGACATTCCAGACTTGGGTTATGTAGTCGTCCATGTCAGGCAGCTTGGCGACGATTTCTATGGCGCCGTCGCTGATATCGCCACAGGCGGTAAGAGGAATCGTTATCGCCTCTTCAAGCACACCGGAATAGGGCGTATCGGGCGACTCGGGAAGCTCGATGGTACGGGTGTAGGCTTCGGTCTTTGGCGTGAAGTTGCCGGCCCAGTCTTTGTAACCGGCCTTGATGCTTATCGTGGCCGTCTTGCGGGGACCTACCCACTCGAATGACGGTATTATCTCCAGGGTATCGGTGACTTTCTTCTGTATCAAGAGTCCGGAATCGGCATCGTGATTGCCTAGAGGCACTTTGTTCCCGTCGATGGTGACCACTGCAAACCTGAAGACGGCCGGAGGTTTCTGCCCCACGGCGACCTTCATCACGTCGCTCTCAGCTAAGATGGGGAAAAGCCCGGCAACAGGGAGAGACAGGGGTGCCGGCGTCGCCACAACGGTGACCTCGTAGTCACCCTCTTTCTCCGGCTTGAAGTCGATTGAGAAGTCCCCGGTAATCGGAATCGGCCAGCCCCTTATGTACTCCTTCTCTTCGGCGAACTCGGGCTTGTACCACTCCTTGCGTTTGACCTCGGCATAGACAAAGGGAGGCGCGCCGACAGCGTCGAACACCTTGACAGAGCCTTCAATCTTGTAAGTGCTCCCGGCTACCGCCTCTTCCGGAAGAGGCCTGGTTATTTCTATACCGACTATCTCAGCCATTTCAGTCTCCTTTTGTGAGAGTTCTTGCCATGGCTATTGTGGCCGGGGCAATCTTGTCCTGTTTTAGAAACTCATCGTACTGCTTTGATGTTAGTATTTTTCTCAGTTCGGCAGCGTGAAGGTCTTCGACCACATCAGCCACCACATCTCCGACCCAGGGAATCAGGCCGGGTATCATTGACAGGTCAATAGCTATGGCGTGTTTCATGGCGCTTCTCGATTTCTCATCGAAGGATGGCAACCGGGGCCGCTCTATTTTATGCTCAGGCAAGCTAACACGTCCGAAGGGCGTTGGGATGGTTGTCTCCGGTAATGTCGGTGGCCAGAGCTTGGGGGACTCCTTTTGGCCGGGGAGTTTTGGCAATTCAAACTTCATATCGTCACCCTCGCTTTGTCGGTGAGTATCTCGAACGGCAATACACCGACCCTGATATCGACCTGGGATTCTCCTTTACTTTCCATATCCAGAATCCAGTCATCGATGCTGAACGGGCCGATGTGGTCGGTTTTCTCCAG
>Ga0180007_10003342_pt1 | contig 17999 bp, 30 predicted proteins | sample MM_PC_MetaG_FD_121122 | JGI IMG/M metagenome (GOLD analysis project Ga0180007, IMG submission 121122) | Groundwater microbial communities from the Aspo Hard Rock Laboratory (HRL) deep subsurface site, Sweden - MM_PC_MetaG | ecosystem: Environmental > Aquatic > Deep subsurface > Groundwater... | reverse complement strand
TTCTTACCAAATATTCTCTGTATTCTTTTTCCATTTTTTGTTTCTCCATATTTAATTTCTCTAAAGAGGTATCCTCTTTATTTTGAGTATTTGTTTCTTTCATCTTAATTATTAACCTCTTTTAAATCTTTAATTCTCTTTCTTAACTTCTCATCAAATTTAAGACTTGCTTTTAATCTTTCAATCATTAAAGGGTCTTTTTCATATTTTAAACGGACTTTTATTCTTTCATTTGTTGTTTTATAAGGACTTTCTTTTTTATGTCTATAACAATAAATATCCATTCCTTTTTTTAACTTATTACAACTACAACTCCAGCTCTTTGGGTCATCCATCTCTTTCTCCCTTTTTATTAAACTCTTAATTATTTCTTCCATCTTAATTATTAACCTCTTTTTTATTGGTCTGGCAGGGAATTGAAAAGTCTGATGGTGATAAAAGACGGTTATCCCTGCCAGAATGATTATAAAACAGAGGACTGGAATGTGCACGTTCTTTACCCGTAGGAACCACTATCCTCTGTTTTGTTTTCTCTTTGTGAGTATTCATTTTTTGTTTGACTCTTTTTTAAATTTTTGAATTATCTCATGAAGTTTATCTCTAAACAATTCACTCTTATTACACATTTCAGCAAGGGACTTTAAGTCCTCTCTGTATATTGCAACTGTTGTTAATTCTTTTGTCATTGTGATATTATAAGAATAATAACCTTTATAAATATATGTGTTTTGTAGTGTTATAATTATTATAACGATTATTAACTACAAAGTAGTTAAGAATATTTAAAAGGATTAAAAATAGATAGTTTTATGACAAATGATGACAAAGGACACAGAGTTTTTAGGAAGTTAAATTATTTTTTTGAAAACAAAATTCCAGTCCACTTCAAAATAGAGAATGGTGATTTTAGAAATGGTTTAGTTTTAGATTTGAATGAAGATAAATTAACATTAGTTCTTAAAGAATTTGTTTTTGGGGAAATGCCTTTCCTTCTTGAAGATATTAAAGAAGAATCAATAAGAAAATTTGAGGAGAAAGGAGAATGATATTTTTTCCAGATAATAAAAAATGTGAATATGAAATAGAAAATATTGAAGATATTTATGAGGTGAAGGAATATGATTTCAGAAACTATTGAAACAATAAAAATTTTAGAGAAAGAAGGATTTGATAAAAAAGAAGGAATTGGAATTTTAATTATTAATGAATTAAAAGAAATAAAGGAGAAATTAAATGAACTTAATCGTATTAAATGAAAAAAAATTAAAAGAGAAATATCAAGGGGTGCCTCTTGAAAAAATTATTGACACTTGGATTAAATATTATTCTAAAAAACCTTTTGAATCCCAAACTAAAAGAATATGGATTGAACAAATAAAAGAGTTTATAACTTTTGAAAATTTGGATTTTAAAGAAAATCCAAAGTTGGAAGAACAGGATGAAGATATTAAATGGGAGTTTGTTGAATATACTTCTGGAGTAAAAAAAGAATGGGGAAGGGCAAGTGAATTATTAAGGAATTACGTTTTAAGTAAATTAAGCATTTATACTATTAAAGATGATATTAAAAGTGAGGTTTGGGTCTATAATAATGGGATTTATGTTCCACACGGAAAGAGTGAAATAAAAATATTATTAAGGGAACTTCTTGGAAGTTTTTATTCTCAATTTGCTTTTTATAAAGCGATTGAAAAGATTGAACCAGACACTTTTATTGATATTGATGAATTTTTTAAAACAAGATATCTTAATGAAGTTCCTGTGGAAAATGGTATCCTTAATATTGAAACATTAGAATTAAAACCATTTACAAAAGATAAAATTTTCTTTTCAAAACTTCCTGTTAAATTTGAATTAGAATCCCAATGCCCAAAGATTGAACAATTTCTAAAAGATGTTCTTAAGAATAAAGAAGATATTAAGGTTTTTTATGAACTTGCAGGTTTTGGTTTGATAAAAGAATATTATATAGAAAAAGCGTGTATGAATGTTGGGGATGGGAGAAATGGAAAAGGCAAGAGCATTGAATTATTAAAAAGATTGGTTGGCGCAGAAAATTGCTGTTCCATTCCATTAAGTTCTTTAATTCCAGAAAGTTTTTCAATTTCTGAATTATATGGAAAAATGTTTAACCTTGCAGGAGATATTGGTAACAGAGATTTAAAAGAAACTTCAATGTTTAAAAGTTTAACAGGAAGGGATTTAGTTTCTGGAAAAAGAAAATTTCAAAGAGATATTCACTTTGAAAATTATGCAAAGTTTATTTTTGCCTGTAATGAACTCCCAATGGTTTATGATTTAAGTAGGGGATTTTGGAGTAGGTGGGTTTTATTAGAATATCCATATACATTTGTCACACAAGAAGAATATAATAAATCAGAAGATAAAACAAATTTAAAAATCCAAAATCCAAATATTATTAATGAAATTTCAACTCCAGAAGAAATGTCTGGATTCCTTAATCAAGCATTGATTGGGTTAAAAAGATTAAAAGAGAATAAAGATTTTTCTTCAACACAAGGTTCAGAAGAAGTTAAAAATAGTTGGATTAGAAAATCTAATAGTTTTATTGCTTTTTGTTATGAAAATATTGAAGATGATTCTGGTGGGAAAATTAATAAAAAAGAATTAAGAAAAAGATATGCTGAATATTGTAAATTAAATAATATCAGTTCAAAGTCAGATTATGTTATTAAGAGGGTTTTACAAGATACTTATGGAGTTATTGAAGATAGGATTAATATATTAGATAATCAATATGATTGGTTTTGGGTGGGAATTAAATTCAAAAATAATAATTAAAATGTTAGGGTTGTTAGGACTGCAAGGACATTCTATACTATAGGTGAGTAGTCAGTAGTGGCCTATAGGGGTCATTTTTCCTTGCAGTCCTGAAAGTCCTTACAATTTTACCCAAAAAAACAAACAAAATGAATAAAAAAACCCAAGAAAAGATAAAGAAACGGAGTGGAGTATGACAAAATACTGCCCAATATGTGGAACACCAATGAATGAAACAACTTGGGGGAGGTATCACTGCCCCAATCATGGAATAATAAATGGAGATGAAGAACACCCAGAAGAAGAAAACGGAAAAGAAAGGAGGGAATTAAGTTATGTTGGATAAAAAAATGTTCATGGGTTTATTCAAGGCTCAAGAGGTCTGAAAAAGAAACGTTAAAAAAAGGAAAATGAACGCTCAAAATTACACTAAAATCAGTGGAATCGGTAAATTACCTTATAAAGATGAAGAAGGAAACCTAAACGTCGTTTATATTAAGAGCATGGTTATTGCTGATTGGGTATCTATGAAAATAAGGAGTTTTAAGGAAAAAGGGCTTTCTTATAAAGATATTGGTGATAAAATACAAATTAATCGTTCAAGTTTGTTTATGCTTGAAAAAGGAAAGTGGTTTCCAAAGAAAGAACATGATTTGATTATTCTTTTGTATAAATTATTAGAATTTTAAACCCTAAAAACGATAGTAACACCGACAAAAAGTAGCATTACTCTCGTTTTCGGGCAAAAGAGGTGATGCCCAAATAAAGTCGCTTTGACTATTTAAACCTTTTTAGTAATAAGTTAGTAACAAGTTAGTAATAAGTTACTAAAAAGGTTTAAATACTCTTTTTAAAAATAAAGTTTATGGTTTCACCATTTGATATTATACAGATGAAAGGAGGTTCAAATTAGAAAAAATGTTAGAATTTATACCTATATGGATTTGGGGTATACTTCTTGCACTTGGTGCTCTTGGGCTTGTTTTCAAGAATAAACTTTCAGATGTAGTTGGAAGCACAGGAAGCGTGCTTGGATTAAAGAAAACCACAACTTTGTTGGTGGTAATTGGTCTTGCAATCTTCATGGGTGGCTTCGGTGTATTAACAGGTTGGTGGGCTGGGATGTCCCCAGCGGCAGCATCTATTTCACCAGCAGGGGTTCCTATTGGAACAACTTTCGGTGAGATGACTTTGAAGATACACGACGGAATTGTTAGTTATGATGTAAATGCTAATGCAACTGAAGATACTATTGACGCAAGTGATAAGTTTATGACTTTCTACTCTGTTGATTCGTCAATACAAGAGGGGGAGGAATATGCTTTCAATATCACTGTTGGGCGTTCAAGTATCGCAGAGGATAGTTCAGCAAAAGTTACTTGCACATTACCAGACAAAGATGTTTCGGCATCTGAAGATTGTTTAGCACAGAAAACTGCTGGAAAGATAGATATGGATTTCACTGGTGGAGATAATAGGGACACAGGAACTCATATTGGGGATAACTCGGTTTACACATACCTTGACTTCGCTGAAGGAGATGGAAGTGAAACATTATTGGTTAAATTTGACCAAGATGAATCTTACCACGACGCGATGACTGACTTACAAGATTATGTTGATATAACTTGTGTTATTAACTCTGATTCAGGTTCAGACCAAGTAGTTGTGAGAATATACGCTGACAGTTAAACTTCCTTTCATTTTTTTGCTTGTTTTTGAATTTATTTTTGGAAAAATAAGCAACCTTTAAGGTTAGTTGTAACAGAAAATAAGGAAAAATGGCAGGAAGCAATAGTATATACAAGACAGCATCAAAGATAAGTTTGGGAGTTGTTTTGGTTTTGTTTTGGGGATGGATGTATCTCAGGGCAGACCAATTATTTCCGACTAATCCAGAATACTGGAAAAGTTTGGTGCAGGTTTACATATACTTTTCAGTGTTAGTGTTTGGAATTGATACACTCTCTTCAAGGAATACTGAGAGAGAGTTGTTTAAAGTCAGTTTCATAAAAGCGTTTCCAAAGTTCCTTATTGCAGCAGGGATAACCCTTGTTGTATTATTTCTGTTTGGACTTACCTTTGAAGGAGGGGCATTGCCTGAAATAAAGATGGCATTGTCTGGGATTGGGTTTGGAGTGATTTTATTCCACGCCTTTTTCGTAGCTACACTTGAGGAAAAAGTTTTCAGAGGGTGGTTATGGAATGAATTACTTGCAGGGGGAATGCGAAGAGAATTTGTTTGGATATTTGTTGCATTGGTATTCGCGTTTTTCCATTATCTTTTAAATGGAGATTGGAGTTCCCTTGTATTATACATTCCCCTGTCATTCATATTCACATATGTAAAATTAAAATGGAGTCCAAAAACCGACATGAGTAATGCTGGTGTCCACTTCGCTTGGAATGTCTTTGTTTTGGGATTCATAGCATAAACAATGAAATATAAAACACAAAAAACAAACAATCCTATGAAAAGGAAGGAAGTAAGAGATGAAGTTAGCAGGGCGTTGAAAGGTAGAAGGTTATCTCCAAGAACAGAATTTAAAAAAGGAATGATTCCACATAATAAAGGGAAGAAATTATCAATAGAACAAAAAGAAAAATTAAGAAAACCAAAGCCAAAACTTAATGGAAATAAAAATGGTCAAAAATCTTGGTTTAATGAAGGGTTAAAACATCCTAATTGGAATGGTGGAACATCATTTATTCCATATCCAAAGATTTTCAAAGAAAAAAGAAAGATGATTAGAAATAAATACAACAACACTTGTGTTCAATGTGGTTTTACCCAAAAACAACTTGGTTATAAACTTCCTGTCCACCATATTGATTTTAATAAAAATAATAATTTAGATAATAATTTAATTCCTCTTTGTAGAACTTGCCATATGCAAACTAATTTTAATCGCCAAGATTGGATAAATTATTTTCAAGGGATGGTCGTAAGATGATTAAAAACAAAAAAGCAAATATATTTGCAAATAAGAACTTCCTCTTACTCATAGGCATCTTCCTTATTTTAGCCTTTTATATGGGTTGGTTTCAACTTGGAATGTTCGGCGCAGGACAAGTTGAATGGGATTCATTAAGTTATTCAGATTCAGGAAATACTTACACTTACACTCTCGTTGTTGATTATTCTCAACCAGAAAGTTATGAGTTTGGAGGTTGGGATGAATATCTTTTGGCATTTAATGTTGGATATTCAGGGGGGTTTTCACCACCACCTGCACTTCCTTCTGATATTCAAAAAAATACTTATTTTCCTGTTCAATCTGCAAATTGGCAATTAATTGCAAGTCCTGCTGATAACACTTTAAAATATGGTTTGGGGACAATTAAAATTACAGAAAAAGAAAATAATGTTGAATGTAAAGTAGTTGATAGTGGTTCTTTGGAATGTAGAGGGGGTGTGCTTTATTCTTTTTCTCCAACTGCTCACTCTATGCAAAGAAATGATTTAAAGATAGTTGTAAAAATAGATAAAATATCTCAAGAATCACCACAAGAAACAATAACTACAACAGAAGATGATGGTTTTGTTGGTGAACCAATAACTCAACAACAAACACAAACAATTTCATTTGTTGATAAAATAAATAACTTTATTCAAGGAATTATAAATTGGATAACAGGATTATTCAAATGAAAAGTTTAATACAAAATAAAAAAGCACAAACACAACTTGTTTTACTAATTACAATTATGGCATCTATGTTTACACTTCTTCATTTCGCAGGGGTTATTAATGTTGCAAGTATAGTTGGATATGATTCAGTTTATAAAGCAAATTATGGAAGTTATTGTTGTTTTAAAACAGGAGTTTATTCTCCAGATTATAAAGATACTGAAAAATATTTAGATGATTATGGAGGAACAACTAAAACTTGCAATTATAATACAGATTTATGCAATGTTAAAATAGTTTGTGATCAAAATTCAATTCAAACTTGTTCAGGGGGTTATATAATTGACGGGATAAGTTATACTTATTCTTTGCCAAGAAATGAGGAAAAAGTATTTGATTTAAGTGCAGGTAAAACAGCAAATTTTAAAACAGGAATTTTTGTAATTAATGAAGAACACACAGTGATTTCTTTAAGAACTCAACCATATTCTTTAATTCAAAGAGAGAATGGGAAACCAATACTTTATAATACTTGTATTTTAAATTCAGATTTAAAAAGAAAAACAACAACTGATGGTGTTAGCAATGTTCCATTTGGACAATGTCAAAGTTACTTTTTAGATTTTATAAGTGTAGCAACAAAAACATATTCTTATAATAATAAAGAAGTTATATGTCAATTAAGAAAACTTTATTCAATAGATAATGTTAAATTTTTAGATGGTTCAACAAAAAAGATTCAGGGTAATGAAATAAAATCAGTTGAATGTTGCCCTTCTGAACCAAATTGTAATGAAAATACATTTGTTTTTGTTGAAGATAATGTAAGGGAATGTGATTATGATGTGCAATGTGCAAATGGTGGAGACCCTTATGGTGTTGGGCAGACAACAGCAAGGGAATTTTATTGCGACGCAGGAACTTGTAAATCAAAAGATATGCAGGTTGAATGCACAAGCACTTCTGTTTGTATAGCAAGATACGGAGAGGGATATGTTTGTGATTTATCAATTAATAACTTTGGGAAGTGCACTCAATCATCTGCCCCTTATGTATGTGGAGATGGTTATTGTGATATAGGAGAAACAAAAGTAAACTGCCCTTCAGATTGTGAACTTGAATGTTTGGAAGGGGAACAATTAGTAATTACTGAAAAGAAAGTTAATTGTATGATAGGTTATCCGATTAATTTTGCTTGTGATACTACAACAATAAAAGAATGTAAATCTTCAACTACAAATTATACCTTATGGATAATTATCGCTTTAGTTGTTGTTTCATTATTCTTTTTTAAAGGACAAATATTTGCTATCACAGGAACATTATTAAGAAAGGTAGGCATAAGAGTATGAAAAATAAAAAAGCACAATTTTTTGGAATACAGGCAATGATTATTTTAGGTTTGACTATAATGGCTTTAATTCTTTTAATATGGTTTGGTTTTAGAATTTCAGCAGGAATAGTTTCTGTTTTTGATTTCCTTAAAACTTATTGGCTTTACATAACCCTTGTTATTTTTGGTTTATTATGGCATAAGCAAATTGGAGCAGTAGTAAATAAAATTTTAGGACATTTTGGGGTGAAAGTTTAAAATGGTTTTTAAAAGATTAACAATAATATCAAAAAGGATTCCAATTATTATATTGTGGTTATTGGCTGTTTATGGGGTTGTTATGGTCGGAAATATAGGTAAATTTCATTTATTTAGTTATCATATAGATTATGGTTCAATAATAAGTTCAATATCAATTATTTTAATCACACTAAAATTATTAAATTAAAATGATACCTATAAAAATTTTAACAAAAGCAGTAGGAATTTTACTTTTATCACTTGGGGCTTTCTTTATGTTTGATGGAATTAAAACCTTTGGTTTGAGTGTTGGTTTAATAAAACCTCTTATATATGCTATCCTTTCAATAATCGGAGGATTGATATTACAGAGGATATAAAATGAAAAATGACAGTGAGTTTAATACACCCAATAATCATTATAATTGATGATTTCTTCGTTTGGTTAGGAGGAAAAATGGGGGTATCTGCTTGGGTAGTTTTAACATTATCTTTAATTATTTTTTATTTTTATTGGAATCAAATTTACGCAATAATTAAAAAGATGTTAAGTTATATAGGAATATGAATAAACAAGCAAAAACAAAGTTAATTATTATTTTAGGAATATTATTAGTTAGTATTTTTGTTTTCAGTTTTGTTCTTGCTGGGACAACAAATATTAAAGAATATGATTCTGATACACAGACAGTCACTATTAAAAATATTGCTTTAAATGATATAGCAACAATAAAACTGAATACCCCAATAAATAATCATGTTCCTATTGGTTATCAAAAAGTAGCAGAATTTACTTTACAAAATTATCAGGATAGTTCAACAATATTTAAAGAAATGGAATTTTTTGATAAAAAAGCAGGGGATACAAAAATAAATAGGACTTTTGATTTTTTAATTCAGGATATTATTGAAGTAAAAATTGATGATTATGAGAATGATTGTAAAAATCAAACAAATGAGAATGGAACATTTTTAGATTGTAAATCAGTTAATGTTGGTTCTCATCTTGAAAATCAAATAAAGTGGGTAACTTTTGATAAATTAAAAAATAAGGAAACAATAGCAAGTGGAATTTATACAATAGGAATATTTACAGATGTTCAAGTTGGAGATTATGTAGAGTGGATTCCAACTTTTTATGATATTAAAATTAATGAATGGGCAACTTGGACTGCTGATTTGAATACAGATTTAGTTGCTTACTATGCATTTGAAGAAGGTAGTGGAACAGCAGCAGCAGATTCATCTCCGAATGGTTATGATTTAGTTGGTGTTAATACTCCAAGTTGGTCAGCATCAGGAAAAATAGGAAATTCAATTAATTTGAACGGAACATTAAGTCAATATTTTCAGAATGTAGACGATAGTGGGAAGTTTAGTTTGAATGGGAGTATAAGTGTTAATGTTTGGGTTACATCATCAACTTCTAATTCTGGATATAAGGCAGCAGTTTCTAAGACATCATATACAGGAAATGGAGACTCAAGATATTCAATAAGAGGTTATACTTCTGCTGATACAGGATTGATTCAGACAAGATATACAGATGGAGCAGCGCAATTAACCCATACTGGAATAGTTTTGAACGAGTGGTATATGATGACTTTAGTAATAAACTCAACAGGACTTTCTGGATATAGAAATGGGACTATTTTTGGATATACTCCAAAAGGTGCGACAGCATTACAAACAATAGTTGAAAATGACCCTTTTTTAATTGGAGGTTTTCACGAGTTAGGGTCTGTTAGTTATTTTTGGAATGGTAAAATTGATGAAGTTGGAGTTTGGAATAGGGCATTAAGTCAAGCAGAAGTTACTCAACTTTATAATGGGGGGGTTGGAATAACTTATGGAATAAATAATCCTCCAAGTATGATTTTAAATGCCCCTGCAGATGACGCAACAAACCAAGCACCATTAACTTTATTAAATGTAACTCTAACAGACCCCGATGGAGATACAATGAATGTAACCTTTTATAATAATTCAGATGATTCAATAATTTGTTTTAATACTTCAATTTCAAATAATACTGCTGTAAAATGCACTTGGGGGGGATTAAGCGAATTAACAGATTATCAATGGTATGTTAATGTTACCGACGGAAGTTTAACCACTAAAAGTTCAATTTGGAATTTTTCAACAGGAGATTTTACTTCACCAATAATAACTCCTCCATCAAATGCCACTTTGGAATATTTAGTTGATAGTTTGGGTGTAGTGTTTACAGCCGATGAAACAATAAATACTTGGGTTGTAAATGATACAACTAACTTTCAGATTAACTCAACAGGTTATCTTTCAAATAAAACTGCTTTGGCTGTTGGAACTTATGTTCTTAATATTTCAGCAAATGATTCTTCAGGAAATAGGGGAGATATAACTTATGAAGTGATAGTTCAAGATACTATTGCACCATCAATAAACATTCATTCACCAATAATAAATTCATCAAATTATTCAACATCAACAATATTTTTTAATGCAACATCAACAGAAAATATTATAGAATGGAGAATAGATTACAATGGAACAAATACAACAGGTTTCACAATAAACACTTCTTTAGAAGTGGCTGATGGAAGCTATATTTTAATAATTTGGGGGGGAGATTCTTCTGGGAATTGGGGATATAATGATTCTTATCACTTTAATGTTGATGCAAATGCACCATTAATTTCAATTATTGACCCATCGTCAGAGGATTACAATATAATAGTCACAACTCTTAACTTTTCAGTGAGTGATATAAATATTGATACTTGTTGGTATTCTTTCAATTCAATTTTAAATATAACAATGAATTGTTCAGCAAATTTAACAGGATTACTTTCAGTTGATGGAATGAATAATTGGACTATTTACGCGAATGATACAAATGGAAAAATTAATCAAACATCTGTTAATTTCACTATAGATTCAATAGCCCCCCAAATAACAACTTCAATTTCTGAAGGGGTTAAATTAACAAGAACAACAGGGGATGTTACACAATTCAATTTCACTTATAGCATTGTTGAATTACATTGGGCTTATGCGAATTATTCTTTTGTTTATCCAAATGGAACAAGTGTAATTAAAAATTCAAGTTCAAACCAAAGCCAAATAATTTCATTGGATATTGATACAAATGGTGGTTATCAATGGGTTGTTTGGAGTAATGATACTTTTTCAAATTATCAAAGAAAATTAATTAATTTTAGGATTGAATTTGAAGAAAATAGTGGAAAAGCCCATGCAGTAATAACATCAGAAGAAGTTGAAGAAGGGATATTTGTTCCTCCACAAGAATTAAGTTTCCTTGAAAAGAATAAGTTTATTTTAATTGCGCTTATCATTTTGGGATTGGTTATGTATGGTGGTAAAAAAAATGTTACTATTTTAAATCCTCAAAGGAGGAAATAATGAAGAAACAAAAGAGAAAAGCGAAAGATTATGAGTTTGATTATTTAACAATAGGATTTATGTTATTCTTGGTTGTCGTGAGTGGGCTTATAGGTTATGAATTGAAATCTGAAGACATTAGAGATGTTGTTAGCCCAAAACAATATGATGGTTGTTGGGCTTCTATAACCGATGGCTCAGGGGATTGGGTTTGTGTTAATGTAGAAGATATGTCTTATGAAAGGGCTTTGGATGTTTGCCAGCATGAAGTTGGACATGAAATATTTGCTGAATCGTTGGAAGTTATGAATGACACTCAAATAAATAAATTGTTTGATATTATAGATTATGTTAATCAAAAATAAAAAAGCAAGTTTTCAAGTAGGAATACCTTCTTTTATTGCATTATTGATTGTGTTTGGAATTAGTTATGGAATGGGGCAAACAAACTCACAGGATATTGAAATTCAATCCCAATGTTATACAAAAATTCAACCTTCAAGATATTTTGAGGGCTCCCCAAATCCTGTTTATACGGCAAATAATGGGACAAAGTTAATTGCAGAATCAGATTATGAATTGAGAACAGGGCAAGCATTAGATTCAGGTTCAATGCGACCAACAATTTCAGATTATTCAACAATTATCATTGTAGAACCAAGAAGCCCAAATGACATAAAAGTTGGAGATGTTGTTTCAATTAAAAGAGATGGAAAGAAGAATCTCTTGCACAGAGTTATAAGAATTGAGGGTGGAAAATATATCACAAAAGGAGATAATAGTAATTTGGAGGACAAAATAAATTGGAACTACGAACAAATAGATGGAAAACTTGTTGGAGTGTTATATTGACTAAAACCCCAAAAAAACGCTTGATATTAGCCATTCTGATGGGTTTAATTTTCATTTTAATACTTGGGATAGGGTGCGTTTCAGCATGGTGGGATACTTCTTATTTGAAGAAACAAAGCATCACAGAATTGGATGGAGAGATAATGTTAATCAATGTTACTTATGATTCAGATATGCAGGCAGATTTTGATGATGTAAGATTTGTTAATTCAACAGAGGATGGAGAGATTGGATATTTTCTTCAAGACAAAATTGATTCTTCTTGGGCGACTTTTAGAGTGAATAATTCAGAGGGTTCTATTTGGATGTATTATGAAAACGCATCAGTTTCAACAACATCAAACATCACAAATGTTTATGGTTCAGATTTAAGGGGTGCTTATTTCTTTGATAATGCAACTGCATGGGATTCTTCTCCAAATGCCTTTAATGGAATACTTAATGGAACTTCTTTGGTTAATGACGGAAAACTTGGTTCAGCATATAATTTCAGAGGGATTGGTTTTAGAGATTATGTGAATATTTCATCTGAATTTGGTTTGAATACAGGTTGGATGGTTTCTATGTGGGTGAATTTTTCAAATTTAAATCAAGGTGGATGTTTCTTTGATGTTGGTTCTGGTGCAACAAACAAAGGTGTTTGTGTTGGAATTGGTAGTGATACTGTTGATGGCAATGGTGGGCGTTTAGTTGGTTTAAATAATGGTGTTGGAAATATTGCAACTTCTGTCAATTTTACTTATGGTTTTAGCCATGTGGTTTTAATCATTCATCCAAATAAGACAACTGAATTTTGGCTTAATGATTCTTCTGTTTTTGTATGGAGGGCAAATAATGCAACACTCCCTTATGACGCAGTTGCTCTTATTGGTGACAACGCTTATCCTGATACTGATAGGTCTTTTGATGGTTTGATTGATGAATTATTAATTATTAATAATACAGATGTTAGTTTAATTTCTCGTTTATATAATTCATCAGATTCGGAAGGAGTTTTTGGTGCTGAAAGGGATAGTGTGACTGCCCCAAATTTAACAATAATCCAACCAAGTGGAAGTAAAAATAGTTTGACAATAAATTATAATGTAACTTCAAGTGATTGGGATATTTCAACTTGTATTTATTGGGTTACATTATCAACAGGGGCTTTGCATATTTCAAACCAAACTGTGACTTGTAGTTCAGAAATTACAGGAACTTTTAATGTTGCGAGTGATAACACTAATTATATCTTCAACTTCTTTGTAAATGATACATCAGGGAATACTAATCAATCAAATTCTTCTTTTTCAACAACCTCTGGGGCAGTCGTTCTTGCAGGTGGAGGTGGGGGAGGAAGTATCCCAACAGCCAAAATAACAGCAGGAACGTTCATTAGGGGGGCTGTGTGCCAGCCATTTAAGGATGCTTGGGTTACTGCGTGGGAAGAATCAAAGACAAGAGAGTTCACTGATAGTTTAGAGAAGTTTTCTTATTTATGGAGTAAATTTTGGAATTATGCTTTATGTTCAGGAAGTGCATCGACTATCGTTCCATTATAATGTTCAACCTTTCAATATTCACGGCAGGGTTTTGTCATTTTGCCCTGCCGTGCGTTCGTTAATTAAGGCTCCCCTAAGTTAATATTGAAAAAAGCCCTATTTTAGCCCTACCTTACCCTCGGTTAAATTATGTTTTTTATTAACGCCCTTATTTTTTAAGTAATAAAATTCAAATATTTCGTCAGGATTAATCATAAACCGATATATTTCTCCTGCTATTGTCTTTTCAACTTCGTGCCTATTTGTTTTATTAACATACTTTCCCTTAACCCTTATCTTTGCTCTATTCAGTTTTTTTCTTGGCATTTTTTCTTGGTTTAATTTCAAATTTTGGCTGTCTTGCAAGCAATAATAAAATCCGTTGCTTTTCAGGTTCAGAGAAATAAATCTTTTGATTAAACTTAAATGGGAAAGTTCTTAATGTCAAACAATTTTTAATATATTTCGGGTTCTTAAAAACTGCTATATGAATATTCCCTTCCTTATCTTGATGAACTATTTTTCCTGTTCTTGTTTGTGCCATTTTGTTTGCATCTATAGTATATACTATAATAATTTAATATAAAAGGTTAAACATACCTTGTAACCTGTTGGTTTATATTAAAAGATTTATTATTATCTGTATTATTTTCACCATCTTCTTTTTCTTTCTTTTTATTAAAATGTTTCTCTCTCCAAGTTTTACTTAACTCATTACTCCAACAATCTGGAAGGTTATGGCTAAAATGTATAAACCTTTTTCGCATTGGGTATTCAAATAAACATTCTTTATTTGTTCTTGGCATCATCATCTGCCTAACCTTCTTCCAAAATTGATGCTCACGGCTCCTTGATGTTCCTTTTTCAGCAGGAGTATAATCATTAGACATCTTCCAAATAACCAAATCCCTCAACCTTTGAATATTAGTATCACTCAAAGCAGTATGTTGGGTTAAGAAAATTAAACTAATGTCCTTATGCCTTGCTATCATAAGCATCTTCCCCATAGCAATATTGCCCTTGCTTGAAAACTCTCTTGCATTAAACTGAATACCTGATTCATCTAATATTGCTATCGCCCCATTTGGAACTGATTGAACATCTTCTTTATATTTACACCAACTTGGAAGAACATCAGTATTAACCCCTGAACCAACATAATAAATATTACGCCCTGTTTTATTATGTATCTCTTCAACAATCATAAAAGCAGTGCAAGTTTTTCCTGAACCCCTCCCCCCAACAATGTAAATAATAAATGACTTTCCTTTTAGAAAAATATCTAAAATAGTGCTCATCTTTGCATCATTTGTTTTTGAAAAATCTTGTAATATAACCCTTGCTTGAACAGGGTTTTGAAAAAAGAAGTTTCTTATTATGTCCCAATCATAAGGGGAATAAAATGTTTGAAGGTATCTTGTTATTGTTGCAGTTCTTCCATGTAAATAATGCAATGCACTTCCAAATGAACTTCTTTTAATTACCATTTTTATTTTCAATATCCTTTATTAAATTAAATTTAAAAATAATAGCAATTATCATTAATAAACCAATAAAAGAAAACTGCCAATTATTTAAAATAAAACCTTTTATAATAAATATAGAACCAAATATAAAAAATAAAATATTCCAAATTTTATAAATAATTTCACTTTTCATCTTCAATAATTCTCCTCGCCACCTTCATATCTTGGTTGTTTATCTTGTTTATCTACATAAGCATCCTTAACCCTTTTATGATGTTCAACTCCTTTCTCAACTACTTCAACAGTGCCGTCAAGGATTTCTGTTTGCTTTCCTGTTGCTTTACACTGGTTTCTATACATCCAATATAAAGTTTCTACTGAAGGGTTCTTAACCCCAAGTTCTTTTTTAAGCATATTGTAAATCGTATTTGGGTTTTCCTTTTTTGAATTTTCTAATTCAGATAATCTTTTAAAACTCCAATCAACTTTATTAATATTATCAAACCAACCATAATAAACATTTTCAGATGCTCCTTTTAGGAATTTGTTTTTTTCAATAAACTTCCTTACATCATCATCTAATTCATATCTTGAAACAGGTGACATTTCAGCAATGCTTAAAGCCCCATGCATAAATAATTCTATTGTTTCCTTTCTTATAACTGCAATCCTTCCCGCATAATCCCAAGCAATACCCCCAGCATTAAAACTATCTATCGCAAAGATATAAAACCCATTTTTTTCATGAGGGTTTCTTGAATAACTTCCGTGAAAGTTTGGAGTTAATAATCTATTTGGGGTATCATCTTTTAATTTTCCAATGTAATTAACAGCAGTTAAATAAAGAAGGAATATTATCGGCATCCAACGATTCGCATCTGAAACTTCAGAAAACTTTCCATATTTGCCCCAAAGCCACCAACCACCTATCAAAACAACATAAATCCATTTTCCTTTCATAGTTGTAGTTATTTTATTTCTTGTATAAATATCTAATTTATTCCAAATCCAAAACCCAATTAATCCAAGTAAAATTACCCATATCCACCAATTATTTGCAAACCAATTAGTAACATCAGCCCAAGACACCATTTTAATTAATTATCCTCCTCATAATCTTCTTCAAGTTCATCCTCTTGGACTTCTTCATATTCTTTTTCTTCTTTAGGTTTTTGTTTAGCAGGTTTTTTTGTTAGTTTCCTTTCAACTTCTTCCAATCTCTTTATTTTTTTATCTATTTCTTCTGCACCCATTTCGTTCTTTGTATGAATTTTCTTATAAACAGGTCGCCCAACACCTTGTTCTGCGGGGCTTGAAAATATTGCTTTATTTTGCCCCTGAATGAAAAAATATCCAAAAACAGCAACTAAAATTATAATTGCAAATATCCAAATTGGTTCTACTCCATTTGAAGAATTTGAACTCCCTGAACCAAGATTAATCGTATCTCTTATTTTACTATCTGTTGATTCAATTATTTCCTTTTTTGTATTCTTTAAATATTCTTCAACTGTTTGATTTCCAACCATCCCACCTGCTTTGACAATAGCATCCTTTATAGTTAAATTAAATCCTTCCATAAGCGCGTCAACTTGGGTTTTATTGTAATATTCTGCTTCTGAAATAGTATAATTTGTTACATTCTGGATTATTGTGTTATTAATTATAATTGTGCAAATACACGCTTCTTTTGTAGTATTATAATCACATCTAATAACTTCTTCACACCAAAAACTATCACAAACATTTGAAGAAATATTAAGCATTGAACACGCTTGTGTTTTTCCAAGGGATTCAAAAAAACTTCCTGAAGAAACAAAAGATAAATTTCCAAGTAATAAAAACAAAATAAAACATATTTCAAAACCTATTAAAATATAACCAAAAATTTCTCCTTTTTTATTCATTTCTTTTTTTAACCTCCTTTCATTTTTATGTAAATTAAATATTTTCTTCATCTTCAACCTCAATTTTATTATATGTTAATAAGTAATTTAATCTTTCTTTTGTTCTCCAAGAATTTAAATCCTTTTTTAATTGTGATATATTTCCATTTATAAATTTAAGCGATAAATCATTTATCCCTAATATAAATAAATCAATTCCATTATAAAACATTAAATTACATAATTCAAGTTTTGATATACCTGATTTTTTACAAATTAATTTTATAAAATCACTTCCACTTTGATTTATTATCAAAGACATCCTCTCCTTTTTTATTTGATTGTTATTTTTCATTTGAATATTAAAAACATTATCACTATTATCAATAAAATTATTATTACTTTATTGACTATGTCACTCCAATAATTATCCCAAGCATCTTTAAACATCATTTTTGATTCTCCTCCTTAACGCATATTAAACGATGAAATCTTTGATTTCACTTGAGTTCAACCCCCTTCTGATTTAATTTAACAAATTTAATTTCTGCTTTCTCTAACAATTCTAATGTGCTATTCTTTATTCCGTGAAAAATATTTTTCTCATCAGAAATTAAATGTTGTGTATTCATTAAAATATAAAAAGCATCTTCTTGGTCTTTTCTATTTCCTAATATCTTTATTGAAAAGACTTCAATTTCTTTTTTTATTTCATCCATAACTGATTTTCTTGTCATTCTTCCTCTCCTTTTTGTTCTTTTAAATCTCCTTTCATTATTTTCCTTTCTGCATTTCTATATGCATCAATATTCTCTGGCTGATATCTAACCACTAAATTTCCTTTCCCATCATAATCTAAATAATCTTTACATGATGGTCTTTCTGCATTAAAATCTATATTTTTCA
>Ga0180007_10003341_pt1 | contig 18002 bp, 32 predicted proteins | sample MM_PC_MetaG_FD_121122 | JGI IMG/M metagenome (GOLD analysis project Ga0180007, IMG submission 121122) | Groundwater microbial communities from the Aspo Hard Rock Laboratory (HRL) deep subsurface site, Sweden - MM_PC_MetaG | ecosystem: Environmental > Aquatic > Deep subsurface > Groundwater... | reverse complement strand
CCTCTTTCGCCTGATGAACTGGAACGGGAAGGCGGTGAGGCGGCTTTGCCAATGCTAACCTTAATTGACGGGAAGTGGGTATGGCGATACTCCTTTGAAAAGGCAAGCCAATGAAGATTAAAGGAGGTCACCGCTCCCACAAGTCAGGCAAGAGGTGGTGTAGGATAGACCGCCACCTTGAGAGGGAAGTCATATTGATAGCCAGTAAATTGAATATTAAGTATATCGAATGAGGAGGGAGAATGAACTTACCTATAAATAAAGATGGTAATATCGAGCTAGATTTATTTGATATTGTTTCTGAAGTAATAGGTCGAGCTACCGATGAAGAGAGAGAAACTATAGTAGTTTACTTTGGGTTACAGAAACCCATACGTAAATGGATGGTGGAAAGACTAGCTGAGGAATATTCTAGACCTTCCTACAACGAGGAAATCCATAAAGATAGATCAGAATTGTTACAGAAGATTAAGGTTGAGGAACTAAACTATTATGCCACCCTCATTGCAGGAAAGATGATAGATGAACACCGCCATAACAAGGCATATTGGGAACTTTATCGCTGGTGCTCTGACCACAACTTAACTTGTATGGTAGGATTCCCACACAAAGCCTTGAAGAATAGCGATTGGGAGTGGAAAGAGGAAGTTGAGGAAATAGTAAGAAATATCATTAAACAAGAACGTGCTGACTTACTAGAAGTTAGTATCCAGTAAATTAAGGATACCTTATAGGAGTTGAAGAAATGAAAAAAGGAAGATACCCACATGGGGGAATGAACGAGTATTGTGAAGAAATAAAGGAAGTACAAAATGGAACTGGAGAAGTCAATCAGGCGTCGCATCAATGTCAGCACCAGCGTCAAGGGTATCAAGACCTTTGATTGCACAATAGACATGCTCAATGGCACAGAGGATGAAGTGTTAGCTGAGAGCGACAGTCTTGTGGCTAAGCTCGACCAACGTTACCCGTCACCAGAGGCATAATAAAGTAAGGAGGAATGACAATGGAAGGAAACGAACTAACAGTAATGAGTGGTACAGCGTTATCAGTACCACCAGCTACAGTAATAGCTGAGGCAAAGATAGCAGTTAATGTATTCAAGGGTGTTATTGAGTTGAAGCCCAAGAAGGTCATTATCAACAACGAGCAGTACCTGGAATATGAAGACTGGCAAACACTCGGAGAGTTTTACCGATGTTCTGTCGTTACCAGAGATGCAGTCCCCATTGAGATAGACGGTGTTAAAGGGGCTAAAGCCAAAGCCGACCTGGTAAATATTGACACTGGCGTTATCATCGGGGGTGCTGAAGCCTACTGCATGAGAGACGAAGAGAAATGGAGTACACGCCCCAAGTACGAATGGCAAGGGGAAGGCGATAACCGCAAGCGGATTAAGGTTGGCGATGAAGTTGTCCCCTGGTTTCAGTTAGCCTCGATGTCGCAGACAAGGGCAGCGGCAAAGGCTTTTCGTAATCGGTTAGCGTGGGTTGCGGTGCTGGCAGGATACAGGCCGACTCCCGCCGAGGAAATGACGGAGAGTACCGTGAGTTCCGCAGTGCAAGAAAGGCGAACTGTTGACAAATCCGAGCATTATTGTGCCGAACACAACGTCAATTTCTTTAAGTCCGGTAAGATGCGAGGATATGCCCACCCCATCGAAGGCACAAAGGAGTGGTGCAATGAGCCAGAGGAGCCAGTCAAGAAACCAGTCACTCGTGGCGAGTTTGCTAAAGCGGGCATAGACATTCTTGAGGAGTCCATAAAAGAAGCGCAAAAGCACCCCGGACCCCCATCAGAGTCGCCAGAATCGGTAACAGAGCCTTTAGATGAGGAAACTAAGGCAGATGTGCAGACAGGGGTAATGTCACCGCCAGAATTAGACTTTGACCCCGATATTCTAATGGAAGACCTGAAGAAAGTACACTGGAGTAATAACACAGTGAAGTCCTATATCAAGAATATCTACAAAGTAGACACCGAGGGGACAGTGGTTGAGGTAGTGTCCAGACTAACAAAGGAACAACGTAAAGCCTTCCTCGGAGAAGTTCAAGAGAGACTAACTATGGCTTGAGGTGATACATGACAGATAACATACTGACAAGAAAGTGGGCAGAGAAAATCACATGTACTGAGTTCAATGACGAGGCATGGGAAGATATAGAAAAGCTCATCAAGGCAGTAGTCGAGGAGATAATTAAAGGGAAAGACATACCTGTTATGTCGCTTCTCTATGTGCATATAGTATGGCTTGGAGTTACGCAGCTCGCAAACAAGGCAGAAATGCTAATGGGCTAGAAGAAGCCTTAAACTTTGTTGAGAAAATAAAGACTACATCTGGGGAAAAGGAACACCAATTTAGTCTTAACTCTTGCAGTGATACCTAAAGTTGAGGGGGGAATATGGATAGACCAAAGGAAATTGACCAGTACCAAGGGGATTATCGAGATGGTGCGTGGGCTGAATATTCTCCAGAGGAATACAAATGGTGGGTTCGTTTACTTACCCAAAGAGCTACACATCGCACCAATCAAGAGAAGAAACTCAAAGATTTAATTGACGCTAGAAATTATCTACTTATGTGGATTTCAAGAGAGGAAAGCTAGGAAAATAAGGTATCACTGCAAGTGAACTCACAGCATCAGAGATTAAGGAGGGATAACGATGAAGGAGTTTACACAGAAACAATTCGATGCTATAAAAAGAAATGAGAGTGGTATCAAGGAATGTCCTTCGGGCGATTATACGGCGATTAGCAGGTTCGGTGCGGGGTGCAGCTTCGGTAAGGGGTGCAGCTTCGGTAAGGGATGCAGCTTCGGTGCGTGGTGCAGCTTCGGTAAGGGATGCAGCTTCGGTAAGGGGTGCAGCTTCGGTGAGGGGTGCAGCTTCGGTGAGTGGTGCAGGTTCGGTAAGGATTGCAGCTTCGGTGCGGGGTGCAGCTTCGGTGAGTGGTGCAGCTTCGGTAAGGGGTGCAGCTTCGGTGAGTGGTGCAGGTTCGGTAAGGGGTGCCTAGCTATTAGCCCATATTGGTCGTTTGTATATGAGCCTCCCTTTGAAACAACAGGCAAGATATATCCTACCGAGGCTGCAAGAGGCTACTGGGAAGAACAGCTTAGAATTAGCCTTAGAGGTTGTTATTCTGAGATTGAAGAAAGGGTAAAATCAGAAATACCCGATATATTAAAACGCAAAGACTTAACCAAGTGCGAAAGGCGCATTATTGCTAGTTGGCTTTAGCCCACTCTATAATTTAATAGCACCAGAGATTAAGGAGGGATATGATGTTACGAGAAAAAGTGGCAGAGATAATAAAAGATACTTGCTGTTTTGCGGTTCAGGATGGGGAATGTGGGGCGTTTGATGAGTGTGATAAAACAGATTGTTACTTCGCTAGAGAACAAGCGAATAAGGTAGTTACCCTCATCAAATCAGAACTGGATAAACTGACAGTGATAGATGATGAAACGGCAAAAGGAGAAGTGTTGAAGTATCATTGTAGCCCCGAAACAACTACACGTGATATTGTAATTACTGATGTAGAATTTGATTTAATGTCTCTACAGCTCCAGCACACCAAGAAACAACTACTAGCCTTAATGGGGAAGTAGATAGCTAGTAGCAGGGATTAAGGAGGGATATGAGTAAACTGGTTTGCCTGGATAAAGATAACGACATCATAGCTATCATGTTCACAGATGAAAAGGGGAATTTCATTGCGGATAGAAGTGATATACCCACTAACTGCGTAGTGCTGTTTGTGGATAAGGAAGAATGGAAAGTCCAGTCGAAATAAACTTCGGGGGGTGTAGAAATGTTAGATGAAAACAATTATCCAGATGAAAAGTCATTAGAGGAAAAGTATTGCGAAATCTCAGCCAAGAGATTAAGCCAGGGAGTGTTTGATTTAAGTTGACCAATTAAGGGAGTGAGAAATGAGAGAACCACGCTTTACAGAAGAACAAAAAAGAGAGATAGAACAATCAAAGGGTAGATTGGATGCATGGAGAGCAAAGTTCCAATTTTATCCCCCTCTTGAAGAACCTGAGCCGATAGTCCATTATCCACTAGCACCACCAGAGCACCGTCTAATGAATAAACTCAATCAACTAGAGTCTCTCACACTTGAAAATAGAATGATGCTGAAGCAACACCTTGAAAGGAAAAAGAGGAGCATTGGTAAATATGATTAGTTACCTTTTTACTCCTCCGCTTAATAGAATTGTCAACTTTGTCTGTCCCCCCCACACCCCCCTATATGTATTTATTAATTTATATCTAAAAAGGGGTTACGGGCCGGGGCGAGCCACGCCTGAAGAACCACCCCATAGTTACAATAGTTACAATTCGTGCCTAGTAGCGTTACAAGTTGCCCCATAGTTACATAAAAAGGGCATAGTTACAATAGTTACAAGGGGAAAAAGATGGCAGAGATAACAGCATCAGAAATCCGTGACTATCTTCTGAACATACAGGGGAGAGAGATAGACCTCGATAAACTGCGTAGAGAGTTCCGCATCACTCAGGAGAGCAAATCATGGGATGGGATAAGAACTATAATGTTTCGGCTGGCCGATGGCAAGCATAGACTGGTAAAGCCTTCAGGGAGAAGAGACGGGGTTTACAAGGTTATCAAGCAAGTCAAGCCTGTTAGTGTCTTTGGGGTAGAAAGAGAGCGCAGGCCACCGTTCCCTCTGGTTTTCCCCAGGGACTTTGATACGGGTATGGAGTTCCCATTTTCAGAAGATATTGTAATCAGGGAAGGTGACATTGTCTTAATTGCAGGGCAATCTAATTATGGCAAGACCACAATTGCTATGCAGTTCTGTGCTGAGAATATAGATAGAAACCCTGTGCTTATGGGAAATGAATACACCAAAGATGATGAACCGTTGCCAAGATTCCTAAACAGATTGGATGCTATGGATTGGGTAGAGTGGACAAATGGTGATGGTGGCGATAAGTTCTTACTCTTACCAGTTGACGCCGACTATCCCGAACATATAGTGGAGGACAGAATCAATATTGCAGACTGGGTAAAGCTAGACCCCAACAGACTCTACGAGATTTCAGATACAATGGATGCTATGAAAAAAGCGGTGGGCAAGGGGATAGTGATTGCTGTGATACAAAAGAGTGAAACGAGTGACTCCGGTCGTGGCGGGCAATTTACCAAAGACTTTGCTGATGTAGAGTTGCTGATAGACAGGCACACTGACAACGAGAGCAGGATAACTATTGGCAAAGTAAAGGAATCTACCAGGCATGTCATAGGTAGGAGTTGGGCTTATGAAATATCGAAGGGTGTAAAGTTGCACAATATCAGAGAGGTGGTAAAATGTTTTACTTGTCACGGCTTCAAATATATTAAAGGCAAGGGGGCCTGTGACACCTGTTGTGCGGTAGGTTGGATTGACCGTTAGTTACAGCACCAGAGATTAAGGAGGGATAGGTTGATTTGGGAAGAAGGCGGAATTATTATAATGGAAGAAGGCGAACCATCGCTGCGTTCTTGTTGGGAGTGCAATGGGGCGCATGAACACCTAAGGACTGTGAATTTCTTACATGCTTGCTTTGAATGTGGTCGCTACTGGGTATTTGATAAGTTTTTAGATGAATTTGAGAATGATGGAGAATTCGACCAATTCTTTAGAAGCAAAGGTATAAAATCTGGCGGGTCAACGCAGAAAATTGATGCGGGGTATCGTGTTTATTGTCTGGAGATAAACCCCAATGATAGCAGTAGAGATTAAGGAGGGATATGAGTAGAGAGATTTTAGCCTTAAAGCGTAGAGAGGATGGTGTTTTTGAAATCTATGCTGATGGTAAGTTAGTTGAGGAATATAAAGCTAATAAAGATACTTGGGGGGCTTTGTTACCTATAAAATTATGGAGACATTTTAATAATATTGTAGACAGGAGGATAGAGACAATGTGCAAACATGGATGGCTAGAAACGCCTGATTACAATGTAAAGTGGTGCCCTAAATGCATGAAGGTTGAGATGCTCGTTACCCGTAAGGAGTTGTTAGCTATGCCCGTTGAAGCACGTAGGGTAATATTAGCCAAACAGTCGCAAGCATTTATTCAGAGCAATCCCAATTACTTCAAAGATTTATTCGAGGATTTATACCCAGAGATAGCCACTCATAGCACCAGAGATTAAGGAGGGATAAAATGTTAGAAGAGATTAGACTTACAAAGGAAGAAATAAAAGCGACGCATCCATACTGGAACAACCTTAGTGATGATGCCGTAAAAAGAGTGATGATTGTAGCCAATGCCGCTACTGATAAGGCAATAAAGGGGATACTAAACCATATGAATAGCCGTGATGTTGGCGGTGTAAATCCCGAATGGGCAATAAGTAACACGTTTCACCAAGACTTGAATTATTCGCTAGGCAAAGACGTGAAGGCTGGAACTGTTGGTGGCAATGAAGTAGAGTCGGATATAACATTATGACGATAAAAGTTTATTGGCAACCAGATTGGGAATGGGCAATCAAGAGGTTAGATGGTTTCAGAATAGGGTATTATAGTATAAATATTGGGCGCATTGAGATAGTAGTCTTTCCAAGATGGTTAGTTAAGTAATGAAGCAGCAAGCGGTATGAAGTTATAGCAGGGGAGTTTAAGGAGGGAGATGAGAATGGGATACCAAACAGAATATAAAGGTGAGTTCAAGTTCTCTCAGGAGTTAAGTGCAAGTGACTTGTCATATTTGAAGAAGATGCTAGGGAAAGATTCCCGTGACCACCCTGAATGGGGAATAAAGTTAGACAATTATTATGTATCACTTGAGTTCCTTGACGACTTTTCAGGGTTGCGGTGGGATGGGATGGAAAAAACTTATAGTATGCCTCAAATTCTCGATTTCATACTCACAAAGATGCAAGAGCGCTTACCAGAATTTTCTATGGATGGGAGGATGGTTGCTCAAGGTGAAGATGTAGACGATTTATATGAGATAACTATTGTAGACGGTGTACCTATAAAACGAGACTTAAAACCTACTGGTAGGAAAGTCCAATGCCCTCATTGTGAAGAATACTTTTACCTTACATAGCACCAGAGATTAAGGAGGGATATGAGGCAATGAGAGATACTAGGATATATTTGAATGGAAAGCGTGTGGCATTTAGGGCTGAATGTGTAGAGTGCCATTTGATAGCCGAGACATCACCACCACCTGATGGTTGGGAATACATAGAGGTGATACCAGATGGTGAATATGGTTGGCTATGCCGAGAATGTCAAATGGGGTAAACGCACCCCCACCAGATAGCACCAGAGATTAAGGAGGGATGAAGATGAAAGATGAGGAGTTAAGAGAAGAGATAGTTCGGATCCTTGAGATGAGCGAGACAATGGATATTGACCCACCTTGGAGTATCTTACCCAAAGGGCATCCTGATTGGGGAAAGTTAAAAGCCCAATGCATCCTCTCCCTAGTCCGCCAGCACTTTGAGCAGGAGAAGGCAGAGGCGGTGAGAAAGGAGAGAAATAGGATTAAAGTCTGGCTAAATGGATGGTGCGAACATACAACCAATCCTTTACAGCGTAGGTACCTGTGTAAAGCCTGTAGGCAAGCCCTCACCAGCGATGAGGAGTAGCACCAGAGATTAAGGAGGCTTAAAGTGAAGATACCAGTTCTTGATAAGCTGTTCTCCAAGTATGTGAGGCTTCTTTCAGGGGGTTATTGCAAAAGGTGTGGTAAATACGTGGGGCATAATAACCTGGCAGCAGCCCATTTCTTCGGGAGAATTCGGCATACAGTCCGATGGGATAAGCGGAATATCGTAGCCTTGTGTAATCCTTGTCATTACTGGTTAGACGTAAATCCTATTGCAAAATCAAACTTTATGTACGAGGTACTCTCCAGGGAGGATATTGGAGAACTGAGTAGAATTGCTAATATGACTACAAAAGATTATCCCATAGACAAAGAAGCCCTGGCCAAAGACTTTAGAGAGAAAATCAAGCTACTAGACTAGAGAATCCTTGGCCAACTTCTCACGGATTGCATCATCAATCCACTTGCCAATCTTAACGTCAGCTATAGCAGCCGCAATCTTGGCCTGCTTGTATATTGCCTTGTCTCCACGGTAGAATATTTTATCAGACATGTTACTCTTATTAACTATTCTCCCTACTGGACACCCGGACTAGTCATGTTTCATAGGATACGAACCAGTTATGTCCGTATCTCTTATAATGTATAAATTTATCAATTCCATCATAATAACTGGTGGCTGGTGAATACTTGTGCTTGCAAGCGTGTAACACGTTAGCATCATCAATTATCTTCGTTTTGCCTCCGCAGTTACAATCAAACTCTATAGGTGGTTGCTCGTTTGCTTTGCAATATACTTCTTTCATGTTCTTACCTCCAATTTATTATTGATACCTAGTCAGCGTTATTCTGGGTATGCAGATTCTCCTGCTAGTGCGATTCTATTTGCAACCCTGAAGGCTTGTTGCATATCCAAGTCATCAGCAAGGCCAATCTTATAATAACGGCTTGTGATGATATCACCATCATTTCGCCTATCCTTGAAGTCGGCAAACCAAACCTTATAACCTGATTGCTTACTTTGGTAGAGGTTAAGATTAAAAGCTTTACCATCTCCCAGTTTATGCCAATGGCGAGCAGTTATAATCCTCCAATCCTCTCCGTAGACCCTCATGTCGTTACCTTCAATTTATTAACTATGCTAATTATAGACTGTCGTGTCTGCCAATGTCAATAGGTAAGTATAAAGAATTCAGGTCTTGACGGGGTATTTTTGAAAGTGGTATGATTATGGTATGACTGGAGGTGAGGAAATGAGGAAAGAGACTAACAAAACGATCAACAATGTAAAGATTCCCCATAAAAGCGATAAACAGTTGACAGAAGAATGGATAAGACACCGGGAAGAGTTGACAAGCCGTGGAATAACAGTAACCTTCAAACCATCAAGATTCTATACCAGCTCGGACAAGCTCCAGTTCACAGACTCAGATAAACCCCCAACCTATAAGGACAACAACGGTCAACCAATGAAATGAGGCTCTACAATCAATATCTGGGCGTTTATCCAACAAAGCAATAGTATAGCCTAATCCAATTACGCATGAGACTATGAACAGGCACAAAGAAAAGATTGCCCATATACATAGTCTATATAACAGTATAAACCCAAGGGGGAGAGGTGTGGTATAATTCATTTAAAGGGTATTCTTACATATTAAAATGAGCGGCGTTAAAGGCAGAAGCGGAAGGAAAAAGACCCCTCGAAATGTTATGCGTTTCCTCCATGATGCTATTGAAAGTAACGCATACGAGCTTGTCCAGGCTCTTGTAGATAAGGCGAAGGGGGGGGATAAGGAGAGTTTGTTCTATTGTTTTGACCGTATAGGTGGCAAACCCAGACAGGACACCGGGCTAGAGATAAGCGGGGGTGAGCAGCTCACAGCGGGATTAGTAACGCAGTTGTTCACGATACTAGCAGCTAAGAGGCGAGAGATGATACAGATAGAGGGAGGGAACGATGGATATAGAGAAGAAGAGAGAGCAGACACGGGAGAGGGTGAAGCGTTACAGGGGTAAGGAAAATGTAACGCTATCTGATGTAACGCACAAGGATGTAACGCTAATTGCCCATACTGGTGTAACGCTACTCCACAGACCTAACGGGGCGGACTACGACCCGGAAGAGAAATTGTATAACAGCCAGTACTATAATGAAGGCACTCCCAGGTATCTTGTCCCGTTATCTGATGGCCAGGTGTTGGACAGGCTGAGCGTATAACACTACATAATACCTATTGTGCGGCCCAAGTTCATGCCTGGTAGTGACAGGAGTAGCTGATAATGTTAAACATAGTCCATAAATGTAGCCAGGTGGGAGAGATAAGGCGGGATTTGGTTGCCAATTGGGGAGACAGGTGCCATGCCTCGTTTCTTTACACTACCAACAGCAACAAGACTAATAACAATACACCCATCCATACCCACAGAAAGAACAAGGGGAAAAGCAATATGACCGCACAGAACGACATCCCCAGAAATCGAATATAGGTTATGTCAAGTGGGAACGCCAAGACTACAGGGAGCGAACCATCAACAAATCGTGTGAGAGTGGTAACTCCTATATACACAGTAACCTGGGGGGAGGGGAGGATATATATGAGGGTGTCCCTTTAGCCTCGAATGGGGGACAAAGGGGGACAACGACGAGGGGGACAAAAGGGACAACGGGGGACAAAGTTATGGAGGTAAGGAAGTAGGAGAGATAATGAAGATATTCAAGACAAAGGGGAAGGTATGGGGGCATTGTTTAGTAAAGACGTATGGGGAAATAGTGGGATACAGGTGGGGGGTAAATATACAGTTCAGTGTATTAGGGAGGGGGGCAAGCATAAAGGTATATTGGCCGCCGCAAATAGAGGCAAAGTTTTATGACAAATTTGGGAGGTAGGGATGGATATATTATTAAGAAGAAGCCATCCTGAGGAGAATGAAGACGGGAGGAGTTATCAGCATCCGGGGTATGAAGAGAGGAAGTGTGTAAAGTGCGGGCGGATGTTTATAGTTGCGGTAACGTCATTAGTTGATATATGTAGCGACCCTAAGGATGACAAGTTGAACGTAGATGGATAAGATAAAAGGTTGGGTATTCAGGCATTTGTTCAGGGAAGATTACGAACACATGAGGCATTTGGTAGATGATGTAATCAGGCTAGAGACAAGGCAGGATAGTTTCATCACTCAAAACTGGTCAGATACTGATTGTATCACGCAGAATTTCGGAGTGAAGTCAGAGATAAGGGAAGGGGTAGAGAAGATATTATGGCAAGGTGTGAAAGGTGAGCACAGTGTATGTAGTGACATTTTTCAATTCCTGCATGCCAATGGGGTAGTGATAAAGGCAGATGAGTTACCCATAATCACAAAGAAAGGCTGGTACTATATAGTTAAGTCGTTGATAAAGGAGGAATGATGCATAAATGTTCTGGGTGTCAACATGATTGCTTACACTATTGTAAATGTTGCAACAAGGTGTATTGCTGCAAGTGCGGGCAGGAATGGAGTTGGTCATATCAATCCTACTACCCATATTACTATCCATATTGGAGCAAAACACCCAATCTACCAACGTACGGTACAACCTATGGTGAGTCTGTTTATAGCTACACCGCAACCCCATCTTGCGCTCACAAACATTAAATAAATGAACAAAGAAGAGAAATTAAAGCAGCTAACTTTAATTTACACGGATGTACTAGAGTTTGCGAAATTGGTTCGCATTCAGGAGCCAGGCGATTTAGCATTAGAGTGGCAGAGTTGGTCTCATCTGGTAGACTTCTTCCATCAGTTAAGAGTATACAACCTGATAGATTTAATCAAGTCGAAGCAGATAGGGATAAGTTGGGGGTTGTCGTTATACGCATTATGGAAGATAATGACAATACCTGGGTGGAATGTGTTGGAGTTATCCAAGGGGAAAGATGAGTCGAAGTCGTTACTGGAGAAGTCGAGGATAATTTACAACAATTTACCTGTTTGGATTAAAGAGATACCGGAGTATGCGGTAATAGAGCCGAATTCGACAGAGCAGTTTGGGTTCAAGCTGTTAAGGTCGAAGATAACGGCCTTCCCCTCGACAGAGACGGCGGGCATAGGGGAGACGGCGGGATTAGTGATACATGATGAGAGTGATTTCCATGACTATTATGAGATTAATTTAAGTCATACGAGGGCAACGGTAGCCGACAGTCCGGAAAGGCAGTTGGTATCGGTAACTACGGTAGACAAGACGAAGCCTGATAGTTATTTCAAGAGGCACTGGAAAGATGCAAGGGACGGCAAGAACGGGTTTAAGGCATTATTTTACGGGTATGATGTGCGGCCAGGGCGGGATGATGAATGGTACAGGAAGATAGAAAAGGAGAATGAAGAGACCCCCTGGGTAGTTAAGGGGAACTACCCCAGGACGGCGGAGGAGGCCTTGGAGCCATTATCGGCGGTATCCTGTTTCAATGGGGATGTGATGAAGGGGATGTGGGGAGATGTGAGCAATGGAGAGGTAAGGGAAGGATTTATCCATATATTGTGTCCTCCAGTGGTGGGAACACAATATGCAGCGGGTATTGATGTTGGCGAGGGGGTAGGACTGGACTATTCGGTACTTTCTATTATAGGCAAGAGGGGATTGATGTCGGAGGTAGTGGCGGTAATATACTCCAACAAGGTAGGAACTGACTCATTTGCCTTCGAGAGTGATAGATTATGCAGGGAATATAACAGCCCTCTATTGGTGGTGGATAATATAGGTATCGGGCGGGCGGTGATAGACAAGTTACTGGAGTTGGGCTATCCGAGGCTTTACAAGATGAACGAGACGAAGTACGGGTGGGCACTGACAAGGCCGAATAAGAGGGAGTTAGCGGTAAAACTGGTAGAAAGGGTGAATAACGGCAGTTTGATAACGAGGTTCAAGCCGATGGTGCAGGAGATGATGGAATACCAGTGGATAAACGGGTATCCTGAGCCAACTGGCAAGACGCATGGTGATACGGTGATTAGTTTAATGCTGGCCGGGGCGGTACTGGACAAGGTGGGGCCTGTGCCCGAAGCCAGCATGTATGTTGCTGGGAGGAGGGTGTTTTAATGGAGAGGCCAAGTACGTACCCCGATATACCAGTAGATAGATATAGAGCCATCACCTTATTAGGCAGAGGGGAATCGGGCAAGTATTGCCCTTTCAACACTGAGGTTTGGGGAGCAAATAATGTTTACACCCAGGAGTGGTGCAGAAGGCTGGATAAAATCTTTGCTTTTGACGATATAGAAATAGTAAGACCTATAATTAACTATGCCAAGAAAGCTGGAATCCCTGTGGTAAGCTGGCAAAAATATGCTACGGAACATTATCCTCTACAAGAGATTGCTACTCATTTCAAGTCGGATTATATACTAACGACAATTGACCACATGATTGCCTACGCTATTTATCAGAAGTTTGAGATGATTTGTATGTGGGGATTCGATGTTCTGGACAATGGGGCTTATTTTGAGCAAAAAGCCAGGGCGGAATACTGGTTAGGCAGGGCGCAGGGAGCGGGAATTGAGGTAATAATTCCTCCTTACTCCCAGTTACTTAAAAGGGTTCACTTTGATGGCAGAAAGAAAGTATTTCAGGACTATCTGCATGATATAGAGACGAAATTTGACCAGACACAGCAGCAAATATCTCAAGGTAATCAACAACTTGAAGAACTACATCAAGAAGTTTATCGCATCCAGGGTGACCACCGCACTGCTATTGATTTAATGGAAAGGTTAGGTGTAAGCCCGCATGAGGCGAGGTGATGAGGCAATTCTATGAGGTGGTATAATAGTGTAGAGGTGATAGGATGAATGAAGATGCCTTTGAGATAACAGAAAAAGTAACTAAAAAAGAGGCTGATTTTGGGCTTACTGTTTCCAGGCAAGAAAGTGACTTTGACCTGTGGAATCTGAAAACTACGTCATATCCTGCGCAAGAATATGACCATATTACTAAGAATCAGTTACAGTTACACGCCAATGACATAGATATTGTTTCCAATGATATTCGCACATTTGCCGACCAGGTACAATCTACACTTTCCGATGCTGAGATGCAGATAATGGTTCGTATGGTGGAGTCGGAGGGTGAAGATAAGAGGGAAGATATTGGCAAACTGGAGAGATTGCTTTACTTCGCTTTTGACATGGCTGACAGGAGACTGCGTAAACTGCTTCTACTTCCTCTAAGAGAAGCCTCTATCTGGTTTTCCATAGTCAGAGGTGCGGCAGTAGCCAGAACGTTAGTGTATAAAAACAAAAAAGGTGATGTAGTATTTGATATTCTGCCACTTGATCCCAGGTGGCTAACATACGATGTTGGTGGTGATGGACTACTGTGGACGGGGTATAAAACCTTTCTTTCGGCTGCTTTTCTTAAAGATGAGTGGGGATACGAAGCCAAAAAGGAAAATGATAACGAGATTATCGACTACTGGAGATATGATGGGGAGAAGAAGTTTACTAATGCGATAATTTGTGATAAAACCTTTATAAAAAAGCCGAAGTCCAGCATAATGAGGTCTTTCCCGGTAACTATAGTGCCTGTGGCTACCCGCCCCCCAGTTACCACGACTGCTGGCAGTGAAGATAGTGGTTATGGGGACAGTATTTTTGCCCCGTTGAGAGCAATAAACGCAACAAGAAACAGGTTTGCCTCAATAGTAGCCACTCACGCCAATATCCTGTCGAAACAACCCGTGATAAACTATCGTGATGAGCAGGGGATAATCCTTCAAGATACTGTTTACTTTGCTGAATCGGTGTTAAACCTGCCTGCGGGGCACAATAAGTTAGAACCTGCACCAATGAAAGACATATCCCCAACAGTAGTTCAAATTCTTAACTGGCTCAATACCCAGTTTGAAAAGGCATCACTCCCCAATATTCCTGTAGGTACACCAGCCCCATCTGGGACACTTTATAATCTAGTGCAGGAAGCAGGCAATAAGGTGTTTAATCCTCAGTTGAAAAACCTGAACTATTTCTACGCCGAGATATGCCGTCAGATTGAGGAACAATTGATAGACAGCAATATAAAGGTTAATGTTAAGCATGAGGATAAACGGAAATACTTTGAGACACAGGTTACTCCAATTGACTTAAAGAAACCTCATTTAATAAAGGTGGAGTTTACAGCTCGAACACCTTGGACACAGTTTGATACTTACCAGATTGCTGATATGGCTAAGAGAGTTGGTTTACCAGACGCATTTATCCATGAGTATATACTTAAATTGCCTGACCCGAAAGGAATCGGGGATCTATCAGCTATTGAAATAGCCGAGCACTCGCCCAAAGGAGCTATGCTCAGGGCTTTTGTAGCACTTATGAAGGCAGGCAGACAAGATGAAGCGGGTGAGGTAGCCAATGACTTAAAAACGATGGTGATGCAGGAGCAAATGGGGACACAGACTCAATCTCCAGGGGGTATGGGATGACCGATTGGGATGCACCACGAAGCTATGCCGCTGCGCAACTGACAAGGGCCAGGGAGCCGTATGCCCACCAGAGGGACAGACAACTGTTTAATAAGCAACCGAGGGCTGCCCAGGCCAATACTTCTCAGCCAAACCAGAAAGCGCCGATTGCGGGTTGGGGGATGAGCACCGAAGCGTATTGGCAGAACGTATTTACCGATTACCTCAAGCGGAGACGGGAGGGACAATAATGCCTGACAGAAATTATGCTCCAAGTAAAAAGGCGCAGGATGATTTTCTAAGTTGGTTATCTGAATATTACAATATGAATTGGTCACTCTTACAGTTACCAGATGTATTGATTAAATATTCTAATAAGGATAATCAATATTATCAGTATTGGGCACAGTATATATGGACTCCAGCACATCCTGCCGAAAAACCGCCCTCTCCTAAACCAACACCAGCCAAATCCACGCCTATATTTTCAAAGGGTAAGGTAGTGGAACGCCCAGGTGAACTTTCTCCTGAGCAGACACAGGCATGGGCTGAATATTGGGAAGGTGGTGGTCAATTAGGGGTTTATGAGTGGGTGGCTGCTGGTGAGATGACATCTGCTGATGAAAAAGCGGCTAGGGATTTTTTGGACAGTCTGGATGTATATCAAGCATACCAGATACAAAAAGGCGAAATTACTCAAGAGCAAGCTGATGCTTTTTATGAAGACCAACAGAATAAGATTTTCGCTCAGGGAAAGTATGAAGGAAAAGACCCAACACCATTCTTTTCGCTGTCCTCTTATGATGATATTACCAGTTACATGGGTAGTTTACCTGAGGCGGAGGCAACCTACATTCAGGAGAGGAAGGTAGCCATAGCGACTCAAGAATCAGAACTTCCCCTTAATGCTAAAGGGACAACTCAAGACCAGATGCTCTATGGGGAGCAAGCTATCAAGAAACTAGAAGCTCAACGTGATGTGACTCCAGACTTTATGTTGAAAGATACCATTCAGAAGCAGATTAATCAATTACAGACTGGCATAGAACAGTTATGGGAATCTGAGAAAGGCCAAGCCAGAGAGAAGACATTGGCACAAGAGCCTCAGCCTGATGAATTCCGTGAAACTGGAACGATGGCTAAGGGTTTTTCTGAGAAATACGGAATGTCACCAGAAGCTGCACAACAGATGGGAATGAAGTACGCTCAACACCCTGAGGAGTTTGCAGGGCTTACCCTTGAGGAGAAACAAAACCTGGCATGGGTAGGCGTTGAAATGACTTCAGTGGGTAGAGCAGAACCAGCCAAGCCATTTGAACCACCCAGTTTTAAGGGAATGGGAGCGACTGGCCCGCAAGCATGGAAGGACTGGTTTTCTTATAGATACCCTGGAATTTCTAGGCAGTTCAGACAGCAACCAGAGGAAGCACGCACTGGGGGGACATGGTCGTTATTTCTAGAAAAGGAACGGAATCGCCTCCGTGAAGAATACGCCAAGAAATCCCCTTATGAACGTGGTGAAAGACCAAGTGTCTATCAACCGAAAATTCGAACGGTGAATTTCTAATATGCCTGATAAATGGATACCACCTTGGCAGAGAAATAAACTTGTCTTTCCGTGGGAGAAGGTGTCTCCTGTGCAGACACTTCCTCCACCGCCTCCTCCGCCACCTCCGCCATTAGAGGGTTTTTCCCCGCCATCCTATGAGAAGACTATTGCTACGGACTCAGTAACACCCAAGCGACCACTGACTGCCCCTTTCAAGGAACGACTTTATTCTGATATGGGTGTATCAAGGGATGAGTTTCTGACGCAGACCGGTATCTCTCTTGATGACTGGAGAAAGGGCAATATCCCCCAAGCGGTAAAAAGTCTGCATAAAGAGGGGGAACGCTTTGACGAGTTGAATATTCAGGGGAAACCCTACATAAAAGTTGGGGGGAAACCGACATCTCTGTATAAAAAGATAGAGGCATACCCCATAACTGCTACTACGTCCCCGTTATTCAATATAGGTGGTGTAAATGTTAGCGCATCCGATATTGTTGCATTGGGACTAATCGCCTACGGTGGTTATCAGGGGGCAAAGGTATTACCGCAACTATTCAAATCAGTAGGTGATAAAGCCTTGCAGGGCGCACTCAATACAGGATTGGATAAGTGGATAGCGCAGAGAAGCAGGGGAGTCCCAGCACAGAAATTCAAAACTTTACAGGATATACTTTATAACCAGATTGTCAAGAATAAGACGTGGCTTCAGGAGAGAGCTACAGAGAATATGCTCAGTCGCATGGGTAGAGGTGTCAATAAGACTCAGGCTGCAAGTCAAGCGGTAGAAGAAGTCATTAAGAACTTCGAGAATGAGTTACTACCCAAGCTGACTGTTACCAACACGGCAGTCCCAGGGCAGAAGTTCACTATGGCGGAGATAATATCTGGGCTTACAGGGAAACCCCCCTCAGTTCAGGCAGTACAGGGGGTTAGAGGAGAGTTACCTATAAAACCTGTTACCCCAGAGGTTGCAAAACAAAGTCTTGACGAAATAATGTCAGCAAAGCACCCTCAAGTTGATGCCTTTGTTTCTGAAAGAGAGAATAGTATCAAACTTCACACTATAGATGTTCCTAAAGGACAACGAAGAAAAGGAATAGGGACAACCTATATGGAGGACTTAATTGCTCATGCTGATGAAACAGGTAAAACCATAACACTCTCTACTGGTGGCAGAGAAGGTGATATTGCTAAAAGTAAGTTGATAGCTTTCTATAAAAGCTTTGGGTTTGTTGAGAATAAAGGTCGGAAGAAAGATTATCGCATAAGCGATACTATGTATCGGAGACCAGTAACACCCCAAGCAGTCCCCTCCGAAATCCAGCAAGCAGCACAGAAGGGGGTTACACCAGAGGTTACAAGTAGAACACAACAAATAGACCAAGAACTTGCAAAATTACAGGTTCGATATGAAAAGTTATTAGCAGAACCTCAAGGGG
>Ga0180007_10003340_pt1 | contig 18007 bp, 19 predicted proteins | sample MM_PC_MetaG_FD_121122 | JGI IMG/M metagenome (GOLD analysis project Ga0180007, IMG submission 121122) | Groundwater microbial communities from the Aspo Hard Rock Laboratory (HRL) deep subsurface site, Sweden - MM_PC_MetaG | ecosystem: Environmental > Aquatic > Deep subsurface > Groundwater... | reverse complement strand
CGAGTTGACTGCCATCTCGGCCGTTTCGTCGTCTCTGATTTCTCCAACTAAAATGACATCGGGGTCTTGTCTGACGATAGACCGAAGACCCTTGGCGAAAGTTAAATTCGTTTGTAAATTGACTTGAATTTGGTTAGCTCCGTAGATTTTGTACTCAACCGGATCCTCAACTGTTGTCAGATTAATCTCTGAAACTCTCAGTGTTTTTAAAAGCGCATAAAGAGTAGTTGTTTTTCCTGAACCGGTCGGACCGACAGCCAGGATCATGCCAAAGGGTTTCTTGACTGCCCTGAGAAGCTTTTGCTGATCTTCTTCGGATACTCCCAGATCTTCCAATGATAAATTGGGAACATAGACGGCCAACATTCTCATGACAATCTTTTCTCCCTCAATTGTCGGTACAATCGAGACTCTGACATCAATAACATTTTCTTTTAAATCGTGTCGCAGAGAGCCGTCTTGGGCCGAAAAATGCTCGTCAACTCTGAGGTGAGCTTGGACTTTTACCCTATTAAGAATGTTTTCATAACTTAACTTCGGAATTTTGCAGATTTCGTATAAAACCCCATCAATTCTAAACCTCACCACAACTTCTTTATGCTGAGGTTCGATATGAACATCCGAAGCCCTATGCTTTAGAGCATCTTCGATTAGGTTGTTAATAATTTCTGGAGCAGCAGCATTAGGATTATCGATTGAGCAATGAAATTCTGTGTTTTTCTTGACTTGAGGAGGTGCTTGCTCTTTCACTTGTTCCTTTGACTGTTCTTCCGTTTGCTCTTCCGGTTGATCTTCCGTTTTTTCTTCCGATGGCTCTTGTATCTCCTTTTCTTCGTCCCCGTCTTCCCGCTCCTCTTTTTCTTCTTGCCCCGTTGCTTCACCTTCTTTCTCTTCCGTTTGCTCTTCCGTTTGCTCTTCCAGTTGATCTTCCGTTTTTTCTTCCGACTTTTCTTTATTAATAGTTTTTTTGTTTGTGCCCATAGGCTTATTGTATCATATAATCAAATTTTTTGGCGAATATAGTGTATGTCTCTTGTATAGTTTTCTACTCTGGAAATCATTACTCAAATCGGTTATTATGGGTTTGTTCAAATGCGGGTATCGTATAGCGGTTATTATATCAGTTTTCCAAACTGATGATGCGGGTTCGACTCCCGCTACCCGCTCCACTCGAGCGCAGTTCTTTAGAACAAGCGAGAACATCGAGCGACTGAAACTTCTCGACTTCGCTCGAAGTAAATAAGCGCCCGTAGCTCTCCGACGCTTCGGTCGGAGTCCCGACATCTCACGGATCGTCGGGGCAGCTGGATACCCGCCCGACTGAACGACTCGGTCGTTCGGGCGGGGAGCAAGAGTTTTCTAAACTCTAGGTCGCAGGCTTTCGCAGGCGGAATGCGAAAGAAGCGCAGGCGCGACGGCGCCGAGCCGGGGCCGACGGAAATTTCAGCAGAAATTTACCGGTGGCCGAGTCCGGGGGACCCGAACATTTAAAAATAGATAGTTAGCGCCCGTAGCTCAGCTGGATAGAGCGAGAGTTTTCTAAACTCTAGGTCGCAGGTTCGAGTCCTGCCGGGCGTACCAGATTAATAAAAAAGTGAGCTTCAGCTCACTTTTTTATTAATCTGGTACGACTTACTTTGCGAAGTTCGAGAATTTTATGAACAAAATCTGAATTGAATCTTTGTTAGCTTCGGGTTCCACCCCCGAAGCGCGCCTGCTGGCTCGGCGTTTGTCTTGTCGGCAAATCTCGACCCCCACCGAGATTTGCCGACAAAGATGTGTTGCGAAATTTATCGCAACGGATTTCGAAAACAATTTTGCGGATTTTGTTATAATGCAATCATGCGGAAGACCAGGTCAAGCCATTGACTTTGAACCTGTTCTCTGCTATGATAACCCGATTCGTAGCTTACCCCTGCGGGGAAGCTTTGGGAAGTCGCTTGAGCGACCCCGCGAAAGATCTTTGAAGGTAGGTGGGCTCTATGAGTACGATACGAAGACACAGTCGTCTGTCCGTTTTGCTGTGCGTCATGTGCATACTTGGTGGAGGATGGGTTCTGCTCTATACGGTGAATCCGTCTTGTCCGGTTGGACAGGGAACTTCGATGCTGAAGACCCTGAGGGATGGCCAACGGTGCTTGTTTGTTCGACCATGGAGACAAGTGCGGCGGGGTGACATCGTGCTGGCAGTAAGTCCGGCTCCCTCTCACGAGGAGATCATCAAGCGGATTGAATCGCGAGCCAATAGCCGGCTTTGGCTGGTTGGCGACAACAGAGCCGATAGTGTGGATTCCTACACCTTCGGTGCAGTCGATGTTCGCACGGTTCGAGGCCTTTGTCTTGTGAGACTCCCTCGTTCTTTCGACGGACCCACTGGAAGATCTGACTCTGCAATGGCGGGACCGCCTCGTGATCCAGAAAAGCTGGCCAAATCGGGATTCAGAGTGAGCTACGAATCAAGCCACGAGCTTCTAGAATTGCGGAAGCGTGGGTTGATCGAGGCTGGACCGAAGGAGATCAGGGACTGCAAGGACACAGAGGTTTCTCTCTCTGATTCCTGTACTAAGGATCTGGTTGTGGAGTCGCCAGTCACGTTCAGTCGCATTGAATGGACGATGATGACGCTCCCCGGCTACCCTCCTACGTCCAAAGCAGTCGTCGAAGTAGCAGGAAACTCCTACATCTTCTCGGCCTGCAAGACCCATGGCGCACTCAATGTGCGAGGCAACAAAGTTAGAGTGTCATCGTTAGACGGGCATTGCGTTCGGCTGGTCGAACTCTGGCTATTCCGATAGTCCGACCAAGTTTCACAGTAGTATTGTGTATTGTTACAGCCCTTGTCTCTAGCATTAAGTTGCGAAAGGCAAGGGCTTTCTTTATACTTAGACTTGAATAGTTTAAAAAATATTTCAGGGGAAGAATGTTTCAAAAGAAAACTCTAATAGTTGGTTTTATTGTTGTAGCGTTAGGGTTAGCTTTCGGTACTTTCTTCATAAGATCGAACCACAGACAAGATACAAAACAAGTTAAGGCATCATCAAATACTGCGTCTATTACGACTCAAGCTGAATGGAATACTGGAACAAAAGTTAATATTGATTCCTCTACAAGTCCTGGCTCAATTGAGATTAGCGATAAATCGCAAAGTCTGATTGGAGCTGGAACCTGGTCGTCAAATAGTTCTGGTGGAGGTAGTAGTTTGGATGTTGTTCATGATGGAAATACTGGTGGAAGTTCATTTCTTTTTAATTACAATCCTGGGGAATACATAGAGCATGACTTTGGGTCTGAGGTGACTTTTTTGAGAACAACAATATTTTCAGACACCCCACCACCACCAGAGTTCTCGTGGAATCTTACATATCAATATTGGGATGGTGGTGGATGGGTTCAGGTCTTTTCACACGATTGCTCTCCGGGTTCATGTTATCCGTATGATTCTGTTCATGCTCCAATAACGACAACAAAAGTAAGGTTATTTTCGGGAGTTGGATCATCCATAAATATCTACGAATTGTCGGATTATTCTGGAGGGGTCGCTACTTCTACCATTCAAATAGACGGTGGAGCTAACTTCTGGCAATGGGAGACATTTAGCGATAGCAAAACCGTTCCAGTAAGTACATCAGTAGCGTACCGCTATCGCACATCATCCAACGGAACTGATTGGACAGGTTGGGTAGGCTCTATCGGTGCAGTAACATCTCGAACCGGAGATGATTCAAACAATCCGACAAAATATCGTTATTTACAAATTGAAGCAACATTATCAAATACTAACGGGACATCTACTCCAACAATCGATTCATATGATATTGGATATCATACGAATCAAAAACCCAATGCTCCAACTGCTATGACGGCTGTGGTGAACTAATCCAACCTTTAATTCTCTCGTTTTTCTGGTACTATAAAATAACAAAATCCGCAAATTGTTTTTTGGAATTCGTTGCGAAATTTATCGCAACACATCTTTGTCGGCAAATCTCGGTGGGGGGTCGAGATTTGCCGACAAACAACGCCGAGCTCAGCAGGCGAGGCGGAACAATCAATTCAGATTTTGTTCATAAAATTCTCGAACTTCGCAAAGTAAGTCGTACCAGATTAATAAAAAAGTGAGCTTCAGCTCACTTTTTTATTAAGATTTGGCTAGCACAGGATTCGAAAGCCGGAGCCGCCGAAGGGCGGCGAGGCGGGGTCGATGAATTTGCCAGTAGGCAAATATCAGTGACCGAGTCCCTGCCTAACAGCAGACAGGCTGCCGGGCGTACCAGAAATAATTGTTGGCCATCGGTCAGCAATTATTTTTTATATTTTCCCTGTAATGAGTTCATCTTAATCTTAAACAACTCCGATAATGTCGAGAGGAACACTAGCGGGGATTGGATTTTTGTACCTTCGTCGTTGTACCAATTAACCGGAACTTCTTTTGTTTTATATCCAAGTTTCTTAGCAATATACAAAATCTCTATATCAAATCCCCATCGCCAGATAGTTTGACCCGAAAATATTTCTCTAGCTGCAGACTTTCGAAACATCTTAAAACCGCACTGCGTGTCTTTAATCTTCGGTAGAAGCATCGACCTAATCATCAAATTTCCCATCTTTGCTCCCAGTCTTCTTAAAAAGGGTTGTTTTACTTTGATATTGCTTTTGGCGAGATAGCGCGAAGCGATGATTACATCAAACTCGTCTTTGCGAGATAGGAATTTTTCAATTTGCTCAAACGGCGTTGAATTATCCGCATCCGCAAAAAGTATAAAATCTCCCTCGGCTTTCAAAACGCCTAAGTTAACCGCATAACCCTTGCCGCGATTCGTTTTATAGCTTATAACCTTTATTTCCTTTCGGCCAAGAGATTTAGCCGCCCCTTCGGTATCGTCGGAACTGCCGTCATCCACAACAATAATTTCATAGGCATTGTCCTTATGATCCTCAAAATAATCGCAAATTATTTTGAGTGTTTTGGGGAGACGTTTTTCTTCGTTATACGCCGGTATGACGATGGAAATATCACAATTATTTTTCATTTATCATTTTTTATTTTAAATTTATATGCCTAGATCCCCGACGTCGGAGCGAGTACACTCCGGCTCGAGGATGACAAGTGGGGTTGATATCGTCCGATCGAGGATGACAGGTGGGGGTAATTACTCACTCGCGATGACCTGCCGAAAGATCCCTCGTCTTCCCCGTGGGAGCGCTCGGGATGACCTGCTGGTCAATCTTATAAACAAAAACCGAAGGGGTGATCTTATCATAAACCTCGTACGAGTCAAGCCAATCGTATTCAGGAGAGTCCAGTTTGGATCCGCCAATAACTAGATATCCCTTATCGCTTGGTTTTAAATTTTTCGCCACTTTGGCAGTAATACCGTAGTATTTAAGCGAACTTGCTCCGTTCCAGTCGTAATCGATATAAACTTTCTCAAGCGAATTGATCTGTAAATATTCCGCAATTTCTTTCAAGTCACGTCCCCAGTCAAGGTTTGAATCGCTGGCAACACGATAACCATTTTGCCTTCCGCCAAATAACTGATTGAAGTAAGAAAGGTAATACGGAAAGGCAGAGATTGATTCGAAAACAAGCCACGCAATCAGCAGAATTATAACTATTCGTAAAATTTTTAATTTCAACCTAGCAAGCGAAGCAGCGCCTAAAAATAAAAGCGGAAAAATTGGCAGGATGTGCCTGACGCCTAAGTTAGCTTTTGAGCTCATGGCAAATAGAAGATATATCAGTGCGCTTGTCAAAATAAACAAACCCTCTTTGCGATCATCCTTTGTTTTCGCAATTGCCCAAAATCCAAGACCGATCAAAACAAGGGCAGGAATCGGATTTTTTGCTACAAAAACAACTGGAAAATAATACCACCAGCCACTGTTTGAAACTTTTCCAAGCAAAAATGAATCGTGACCGCCGCCAGCGTGAGTTAATACCATAAAGAGTCCCTTAAAATAATCGCGGGGCAGAAGCACCGGCGCAGCAAAACGAAGCGCCTTGTCGAAAGTTTGTCTATTAGACGTTACTTCAACTTGTTTCTGGGGATAATTCTCCTTGGCCCAAGTGTCGGAGATTGAATCAACTGGCGGAATCTGATCAATTTTGAATCCATAAGCGGCAAATACCAGCGCCCAAGTTAGTGCGAAAAGAAGGATGATAAACAAAAAAGTTTTGACTCGTTTGCCCCTTTCGATAAATCCCGCAATACATGAGTAGATGAAAAGAGCGACAATTGTTGGAATTAAAATAACGGCAGTGTATTTAACAAGCGCCGAGAATACTAGTGCTAAAGTCAAGAAAATGAAATTTCTGAAATTTCGCTTTTTGAAAAAATATAAAGCGGCGATGGTTGAGAGAAAAAACCCCAGAGCAATAGCAATATCAGTCGTGATTAAATGTCCGTGCGCATTGACAACGGGATTTAACGAGTAGAGCGCAACCGCTACTAGAGCACCTGCGGAAGAATAAAGTTTTCGGGCAAAGTATAAAATCGAAAGACCCAAGATTAGGGTCAAAAACACCACCGGCAACCTTCCCCAAAACAGAATTCTTTCAGCATCATTAGAGGAAGAATAGAGAAGTTTTTCACCATATGTCCGATTCTGCCACCAAGAATCAAAAAAGAAACCCCTTGAATCATCCCATAATTTTTGTTCATCGCTTGGATGTTTAATGTCTACAAATAAAAGCGGCACGGCACAAAGCGCCTTGATCAGAATAGGATGCTCGGGATTATAGCGAAAATCGCGGCGAGTGAGATAGGTATATCCCGCCGATAAATGAACGGCCTCATCGGTAGTTTGAGAATCAAATCGAGCCAGAGAAATTTGCAAGACAAATTGCCCCAGAAGGAGTAAGAGGGCTAGAGAGATAAAGAGTTTGCTAAAATTAATTGCCTTCGTCATTTTTTGGTACTTTTAGGCGTCACCCAGAAAGTAAGGTATTTACCCAGCATCAATCTCGTTTGAGCTTCGAGAGCAGGTATTGATCCCCAGATTACAGCCGTAACCGGCAAGATGAACCACTGAATAACCATCTCGAAATACTTGGTCCTCTTGACATTTTCGGGTCGCGGTGGAAGAAAGACAAGCGAGATGTAGGCAGAAATAGCTGTGAATATCCAAGCTAATGGCAAAAGCAACTTAGTTAAAAGCGGCATGTTAACCGCCAGAACAGTTGTCCTATAACTTTCGGAGAAAATAAGCGGAAGCCAACCTACAAGTGCTAAATAAAAGCTGGCGGTTGACCAGTTGTATGAATCAAAAATCAACCGCCCAATACGAAAATATTTATCCACAAAAGAAATTTTTTTATTCTTTATTGCAGAGGTAACAATAAATGGAAAATGTTCAATTCCATACGCCCAGCGCCGTTTTTGCAAATATTGGTTTTTTAACGTAGTCTTCAAATCCTCTGCAAAAATTGCATCCATGTGCACAGGCAGATAAATCGGAACAACTTCGTGATCACCGTCAAAAGCAAAATAAGCCCGCCAATATTGTCCCGAATCTTCATTGACAACATTGACAAACCAATAATCCATTTCGCGAAGCATTTTAAGCGAATAGGAATGCGTTGAAAAATTAACCAAGCGCCATGGCCTTGAGGCCTCAATCATCTGCCAAAAACTCGATCCCCAAGCCGTAAGACGGGATACGAAATGAGCGTGCCAAATGTTATTTGAAAAAATTGGAATTGGCTGATAGCTCCGGCGGTGACGATTTGGGTTTGTCGTAAACTCATAAGCTATCGCATTGAAATACTGTTTTTGAAATCTTGTGTCGGCATCGGCTACGGTCACAAGAACATTTGCCTCGTCAATCCCCTTCTTTTCGATAAATTTAGAAAGCTCAACTCCGGCATAATGGCATCCCGCCCCTTTGCCGCGAACTTCACCCTCAACTCCATCGGGATGTTCGCTTACTATAAATGCAAAAATTTTCTTACCAAATTTTTGATAAAGTGATCCGTAAACTCTTTGCAATCTTTCCCGGTCGCGCTCTTCACCAGCCAACATAATTATCTTGCGAGAGTTTGACCAGCTCGATTCAATTACCGACTCCACTGATGGCTCCAGTGTTTCGAGTTCTTCACCGAATGTCGCAAACATTGTGACTTGATAAAGCTCATCGGGATTTTTAATTAATGGATCTTTTACATCTAAAGCCTCAAGTCGTGAACCAAAATCCGTATGAAGATTTTTCCTCATTTTCTTAAACGACTGCGACATGAAAAGAACCATTAGAAACGCATTGATAATCCAGTAGAGATCAAACAGTAATACATAAATAGCTACTGCAGATGGCCAAATAAACGAAAAGATAATCGGCAGAATTATCCCAGTCCAAGCAAGGGCCCCTGGAAAAATTTCTAAAAATCTCCAAAAGCTACTTTTTTTCACAAAGCCAATCCTCGTCCCTGAATCCAGAAGTAATTAATAATTAGAAGTAACTCAATGATCAAGGAACTTGTCGCAAAAAAATACATAATCGTTTTCTGGCGCGATAACACAAGTAGGGACAGAATTATGTTAACTAAGACGATAACGAAGGCTACCCACGCGAGTTGATAATCAACTTTGAGCGTCAGAAGCCAAGCATAAATATTGCCAGCAACCAAAACTGCATTAATTATCAGAAATGTAAGGATTTTTTTCATAGCTTTTTCCAATTTAGTTTTAATATGGAGCCAACGGTGGGATTCAAACCCACGACCTCTGCTTTACGAAAGCATTGCTCTATCAACTGAGCTACGTTGGCAAGATTTATTTTATATTTACACACTCCGAAGCGATGGTTTTGCCATAAAAATCAACTTTCTTGTTAGACAAATCACTAATCCCTAAGCTAAGATAACTGCCATCCTCTGCCATATAATCCCAAAATCTTTCTCCGCTTCCTTTTTTAACTCGTCCTTCTCCCCAAACCTCTTCCGCTACGGTGTGTGCAAAATATAAAAATTTAAAATCCTTGTTGTCAAACTTAATTTTTTCCGAAAAAGGTTCTGTGAAGTTAGCGTTGACTGGATTCACTATTATATAAACGTTCATCTCTTTATCTTCAGCAATAACATAATCATCACTCAAAGAGCACTTGATATAAAAACCTCCATCGTCAAATCTGTACTTAATGACCTCCAGTACAGTAAGCTCTTTATCTTCAACGACAAGCTTCAATCCAGGTTTTATCGTTTTTCTAAATTTTTCTATTTCCATACTGATGATTTTACTACAACCAAACCTGTTAAGCAATGATATGGGGAGGGCGCCCCTTCGGGGCGCCCTAGAACCTTCCGCGATACGGTTTGATCTGGAGAAGAACTTGAAGCTGATCCCCAAATCTCCGGCGGTACATATAGTCCAAGATCAACCAGACCAGCCACACAAACCACAGCCCCAGCCCGCAAAAAGCAAGCTTCGAGCGCTCCGGTATATCTCGAAACAGAAGAAAGTTGAAGACAATGAAACCACCGTGCAGCACCAGTAGAAACTGCCACCAATTCATCTCCAACCCTCCTTGTGGATTATACGAGATAAGCCATATATTAGTCTTTTTTTGCTAAAAAATCAATGATCTGGCAGATGAGAATTGAATAAATCGGCAATTTCTAGTATCTTCAATCTTACGCGGGTATAGTTTAGTGGTAGAACACGACCTTCCCAAGGTTGAAATACGGGTTCGATTCCCGCTACCCGCTCCAACCGAACTTCGTTCTGGTGCGGGGCAAACTCCGCGAGGTGGAACATTCAGCAATTGTGTTCGAAATAGGTTCGAGCTTCGTCGAGTAAGGAGCTCCAGATAAAATAACGAAGTTATTTTAGAGTTGGAGTGTTGGAAATCGAAAGGCAGTTTTGAGAGTGGAGCTCAAAACAAATCCGTATGCCGACGGGCCAAGCCGGGGTCGAGCACAAAATCAGCAGATTTTGATGCGTGACCGATTCCCGCTACCCGCTCCACCCTGTATACTGTATTCTATATACTAAATATAATCAGATCCCTCGCTTGGCAACAAAGCCGGGTTGAACTCGGGATGACAGGAGAATATGACCGATTACGCTTCCGAAGATTACTGGAAAAAACTGGTCAACCAAAGTTTGATTAGATTTTTTATTTTACGGGCCTTAAAAGACAAAGACCTTCACGGATATGTTTTAATTCAGGAAATTCGGAAGCTTTCAAACGAGTTTTGTTCTCCCTCTGAGAGCACTTTATATCCCGCCCTAGCCCAGTTTAAAAAAGCGGGCTTAATACAACAAACCAGCGCCAGAGAAAAAGAGAGAAAGACGTATCATCTAACCCAAAAAGGCAAGGATGCTTTTAAGATAGCAACAAAAACTTGGAACAGCATACTTCCAACTCTAAGAAGGAGCACTATTTTGTAATTAACACGACTTACGAATTTATCGTTCGACTTTATGGAGAACTTCTCGACTCGCGGAGTTTACACTGAGCTTGTCGAATGTGCTCGCTCGAAGAATATTATATTTTTGCGTAAGTCGTGAATTAATTTAGCTTGAATAGTTCGTTATTAGTACGTTCAGATCCAAAGTATCGACTTTTCCATCGGAATTTAAATCATATTTTTTATCAGTGGATTTTGATGAAATTGCGTTGTTCAAGGCATTTAAATCAAGCGCATTCACAACCCCGTCTTTATTGATGTCGGCCTTAGCTGCCGCACCAGTGGAGGTTTCAACATCAGCACTAGCTCGAAGCTTGTTGACAATGTAATATCCTCCGAAGCCAACTGCCAATATTATCAGCAGTCCAATTATTAAACTAGTTAAAGTTGATTTCATATTTTCCTCGAACTTGTATTTATTTTTTTGGCGAGCTTTAAGCCGAACAGAATGACTAAACCAGATACGATTGCCACAAATATTACTTCGGCGGGACCAGTCGTTGCACTACCGGGCTTGGGAGTCGCAGTTTTAGTAGCAGTACTTGCAGACGTAGACGAAGATTCTGAAGTCGTCTGGGTAGTTGAAACCTCCGCTCCTTCAACTGTGACAGTTAAACTGCTCGCGGTTGTGGTCACGTAACTAAGTTCGTTGTTTTCTTCGGTTGCCTGAATACTATCATAGGATATTACTGACTCACCCGCCTTAAGAGCTTTTAACGTCAGCGTACCTACAACTCCGCTTCTTTGAGAGGGTTTATTGTTTGGATCAATAAACACAACACCTGATATTATTCCGTCCGCATATGATTGAGTGACTGTATTTGTAAAAATGGTTCCCAGGGTAAGTGGAGTATTTGAACCTGGCTCTACTACCGAAGTGTCGCTGATTGCTACCTTAAAGTCAATAACAGATAGGGTACTAGCATACGGACCCGCATCCACGTTCAGAGAGATAACAACATCGTCTCCAACTTGATAGTTGGATTTATCGCTGGTAGCCGAGAACACAACCGTATCCCCCTCCGCCTTAACCGCTCCTGCAAAACCGAGCGTCGCTATCAATACAACAACTAATAAGATCTTTTTCATAATGCCCCTATTTTTTCTTCCTTTTGATTATAACACATTTTTTTGCTGTCAATAAACAACAATCTATTCTGACTCCCTGGAATAAAGATTTATATTAAACCCGCCCTTATCGTTCCAAATCTTCCTTGTGAAAAAATAATTTAAATTTTGCCCTGCACAAGACAACTTTCGGCAGCTTGCAGGAACCCACCAGTCTCTTAATTGAACCGATTCCTGTTTCCAACCTTCAGAGAAAATTGATGGAGCGGGAGTTTCAGGACTCAAAAAAGCATATTTAGCACCTTCGAGGTTCGACTCTTCTCTAAACTCCTCCAATCTACCCGTTTTTAGAAAATCCCACGAAAGCGGCCAAGTAATCTTGGGATCGATCAATACGCAATTAGCCGAACTGCCCTGACAACTCTCTTTAATCTTATTTTCCAGCGCTTGGAAGCTTTTGGGAGTCTGAACATAAACCACAAGCTCTCTGGTATCAGAGCTTCCCAAGAAATTTAGCCGAATCAGGTTAAAACCGCTCCACACCAGCAAAATAATAAAAATAATCTTAACGATGCGATTGGTTTGCTTCCAATAAGTTCCGATAAAATATCCGCCGGCTACCGTCAAAGCAATAAGCAAGGGTAGAAAGAGCCATGGAAATTTTTCCCCCGCCCAGCTGAAGCCAACAAAACTCGCGATCGTCCAAAAGACCAAGAAGAGCTCAAACGGCCGGCGATTTTTGAAAACCTTGAAAATCACAGCCAAGAAAGCAAAAAGCGCCGGAAGCTCGTAGATAATTGCCAGCAAAATATAGTAATACCATGGCTGTCCCCCCAATCTTACCGGGTGCTGGGAGAGCCAAAACCCCAGTCCGTAATATGAATTGAAAGGATTTGGCAGAGAAATTTTCAGACTCTCAAGATTCGTCAGGCCCACGGAATAAATCAAAAGCCAAACAATTGCAAAAATTAGAACCGAACTTAAAATATCAAAAACACCGCTCCGGCAAAATTTTATAAATTCCTTCCATTTATTTAAAAAACTTCGCCTGTTTACAAGCAGATAAACCGGTATAAACAAAACCAAAATCGCCAAGAAAATATAGGCGGTTTCGGAAGTTCCAAAGGCAAGAGATAAAAATATTGCACTTAAGAATAAATGTATCGGCCGGAAAGAGCGCCAAAAATTTCTAAAACTCATAACAAAACAAAACTCGAATAAGATAACGATAGTGGTATGAACCAAAAACCTCGAATAATAAGTCAGAACGGGAGAAGCCAGAATCATCAGCGATAAAATTATAGCGGTTATTTTTGACTCTTTCTTGAAATATAAAAACGCCGATAAACCCAGGATGACACCGCAAAGTGCCATCGAAATCCGAAGCGCGCCCGAGATAAAAGAAAATTTAAAAACTAATGCCGTAAGATAAAAGAGAACCGGTCCGTGAATCTGAGGAGTATAAGTATAGCTTCCGAGGTCCGCCAATTGATAGGCAAAATATGCCAGCATTCCTTCGTCGTGATGCGGAGGACGCAGTCCCAAAAATAAGAAACGACTTAAAACGAGCAGTATCAAAATCGCAATAAAAGCAGTTGCAAACTTGTTATTTAGAATCTTTTTTAAAACTTTCATAAATAAAATTAAAAGCCATATAAATTGCTACTACTACATTAACTAGTGAAATGACCTTTGTAAAGTCAGAAGAAACAGGCAAGTTCAAAACTGATGCAACCTCCTTGAGCTGGGGAATGACGCTTTGCAGGACCGCGTAATTGTTGAGAAAAAGCGTCACTGACAAAACTATATAAACCCAAAATATTTTCTTATTTTTAATCGCTGCAAAAGGCAGAAGCGCGATCGCCGGATATAAATATCTTTCATGAATCTGGGTTGGAAAAGTAAAGAAAATCAAATAAATATAACTCGCCGCCAAAAAGTATTCGGGGAGCGTTTTGGCTTTTTTGTAAAGATAGAAGACTGCCGGAGCTAGAAAAGCGACAAATAAACTAAGCCCAATGGTTTTATAGCTTAAGATTTGCCCAATTGTATCCGAAATAGAAAAACTTGAAGAACCAAATATAAGCCACCAGAAATTGAAAGCATTCATTGATGTAAGCGGATAACGGTTCGAAGAAAGAAGATAAACCGCCAAAAAATTAGATGAGTGGGATGCAAAAAGCCAGTACATCAGTCCTGTAAGAATAAGAAAAAAAACAAGCTGCCTTAGAGCATTCAATACTCCTTTTCGAAATAGAACAATAATATAAAAAATAAGAATTCCAAATAAAGCTTGGGGCTTGGTAAGAAGCGCCAGGAACAAGAAGAGCGTTGATAAATAGAGATTTTTTTCAATCAAGATAAAGGCACAAATTAGAAACAAAGCCAAAACAGAATCGACTTGTCCCCAAGCAGTTGTAATTAATGATAAAGCGGGTTGGATAATAACAAGAACAAGGAGATAAGCCCTATACTGACTTTTGCTCTTCCAGACAAAAATTGCTGCGATAATAGAGAAAATTATTTCAGCAAGCGTTGGAAGAAGTTTGAAGATCTGCTGATCGGCGAGATTCCAGAAAAACTTTAGGCCGAGCCAATAATGTCCTAGATATGGAATAAGCGGCGGATAATCAAGGCCTGATTGATAGTTGGAAGTATAAAGCGACCAAAAACCGCCCTCGCTGATTTTTCCTGACCAATGAATAAAAGTATTAATATCTAGTTCATAGCCCGGCTGGAAAAGGAAATAGATTCGAAGCAGAATTCCCAAGACAATTGAGACTAAAACAACTAAACAAACACTTCTGGAAGTTTTTGTTTCCATACTAACAATAGTATAATAAATCTATGCAAAGTAAAAACCACGCCTATAGTCAAACAACTACTTTAGTTCTGGTCGTAATCGCCGTAATCTTGTTCGGCTATCTAGGCTACTGGTACGGCACAAACCACTCCGGCGGTTTCTCGACTGTTTCAATTAAGGACTTCGATATAACTTCATCAGGTCCAGCCAGAGATCACCCCGGCCAAATTTCAAGAAGCACACTAAACAATAACGAGCTTATCTACTCCAATAAAACGATCGGATTATCCTTTACGGTTCCGGAAAATTGGTTTGTGAGGGATTTTTGGCCGCGAGATGCTGCAGACCTGATGATCGCTGCCAACACTCTTGAAAATCAGCTTAAAGCAAACAATACCGAGCAAAATGTTAAGGATCAGCTCGAGATATCGTATTTTGACTCCTTGGCGCAATTGGACTGGAACGCCCTCGGAGTAGTTGATTTTGAGGATTATATCGCTAAGTATTCTTCGAAGACAAGCTCTGTACTGGAAGGACGAGTTGAGGAGCCGTATTTCCTAAATCCCGAAAAAGCAGTTATCGGAAATAAGACCGGTTATAAGGCCAAAAAAGCAGGAAACGAAAATGAGACTATTTATCTTCTCAAGGTCTCGAAGAGTTATTTTGAAATTACAACCAGAAAAGATGATGCTTTTGATAGCAAGATGGAAGAAGGGATAATAGCCAGCATGGGGTTTTAATTAAGAAAGGTATCAATGCCAGAAGAAATGATAATGGAAAAGCCAAAGGGATCGAAAACGGGAATGTGGATTTTGGTGTTAATAATAGTTGCGATTGTTTTTGGCTCGGCTGGTTACTATGTCGGAAAAGTAAGATCTAAAAGTAAGCCCGAAACTCCGGTAGCACAAACTGCAACTTTAAGTAGCGCGACAGCAACTGTAACTACCACAGCAACTACAGATACCACCGGCTGGAAAACATATACGAATGAGAAGTATGGATTTAGCTTTAAGTATCCGGCTACTCTTTCAATAACAGATGCCTTGAGCCAAAGTGGTAACTGGAGTGTCAGCAAGAAGGTAATTATTCAGGACACTGCTGATAGTATGGAAGTCTGGGTAAATCCTGATGGATTTGGTCCGTTCTTCCCGGATTTTTCATATGATATAACTGCGAGCACTAGTGGATTAACGGTGGTTTCGAAGACTGCCGGCACATCGACTGAAAAAAGTGATGGCGAAACCCTAGCAATTAGTCAATTTACTTACAAAACCACAGAGTTTCTTGTGCATTACAGGATTAAAGGCTCCGATTCAAAGCCATTAACCCAGTTCGATCAAATCCTCTCCACCTTCAAATTCACTAAGTAAAAATCGTTTCTATTAATTGTCATTCTGAGCAACGCGAAGAATCTCTCGCGAATGCGAGGAAAAATAATAAAGAATTGTGAAAAAGTCCTATTTTGTTTACATCATGACTAACAAGTCATTTATTCTGTATGTTGGCGTAACTAATGATTTATCAAGACGACTATCGGAACACAAACACAAGTTAGTCAAAGGATTTACGGCAAGATATAACATTGACAAGCTTGTTTATTTTCAAGAATTCGACTCACCGGAAGAAGCTATTTCAGCCGAGAAGAAAATCAAGGGTTGGACAAGAAAAAAGAAAATGGAACTAATTAAGACACTCAATCCGAAGTTCAAGGACTTATCAATGTTATCCTGAACCAAAGTTGGAGAATCTTCGACGGATGTCGGGGGAAACTGGCATTCGCCAGAGATCCTTCGCTACCGCTCAGGATGACGGCAAAAATCCCAACGGCTCAATCATTGAGCCGTTCACCGAAGAACGTCTTTCTGGCGGTTGTTTGAGTACTAAAAAAAGGCTTTGTGTTGGCGACGTGCTACTCTCCCGACACCTTGCGGTGTAAGTACCATCGCCGCTGGTAGGCTTAACTTCTCTGTTCGGAATGGAAAGAGGTGTACCCCCACCGCCATTATCACCAACACAAAACCTTCTTTATCAATTAACGAATCTCAGACAAGCTGAGAGATCCTTCGCTACGCTCAGGATGACACAATTGTAAATCCGGGATTGACCCCAGTAGCAGAACAAGTTCGCTACGGGGCAAGCAACTCAATCTGTAAAAAATAAGAAAATTGTGATTACAAAACCAATTGCAAGCAGGGCCAATCCAGCGGAAAGAATTATCGGACCCCAAGAAGCAAGCGTTTCATAGCTACTTACATCGGCCGAAACCGGCCTGTAGCTCAAAAAACCGCCCACCACTAAGAAAGCGCCGACTAAAGTAAATAGTAATCCTGCTTTTCTTTTTCTCATTTTATCAATTATAACACATCATCTAAGAAGTTGTTCAAATCTCCAACTAAAGCTTTGGAAAGTGATTTCGAGCTTTAGTAGAAGAAGAAGTTTCTCAAATTCTACTTGACAATTAGTACGCCTCGGCTGAATACATTACTGTACTTACACCTAGCGCCTATCAACCAGATGGTCTTTCTGGTGTCTAAGAAACCTAATCTTGAAGTGAGCTTCCCGCTTATATGCTTTCAGCGGTTATCTCGAATGAGCGTAGCTACTCGGCAATGCCGTTGGTACGACAACCGATACACCAGAGGTTCACCCCTTCAGGTCCTCTCGTACTATGAAGAGATCTTCTCAAGTTTCCGCGGTCACAGCAGATTAGGACCGACAATCTGTTACTTTGCAAACCACATCTATTTACAGCTTTGCTCTGTGGCGCCCTACCGCGTGGTAGGATCTGCATATCGCTATGTCCCGACGCTTCTTTTTATTTCACACTGGAAGTCGGAACTCCGATTTTTGAATTTCGGAGCAGTTCGGACTATATCTTACCGACGCGCCTCGCCACTGCTCGGCACTTCGATCACTCGAATTCACTCGAATTTATCTCGAATCATCACTCGAATGATTCGAGCGATGATTCGCGATTTTGATTCGCGTGATATTTGCGTGATCATAAGCGCTGAACAATAGTGAAGCGCGATCAGTTCTTCCGTATAGTCTCTGGGGATTTCAAAGATGCTATTAACTCATGTCTCGCGCGAATACGTCTTGTGCCGTCTCCATTCATTCGATAAGCGACGTCAATGATTTTTTTGACTCCGCTTAACTTTCGATGCAAACCTCGATTCATAAACCGAACGACTTTGCAAAATTTCGCAAAGTCCTCGCCTTTTGTGGTTTGCAACCGATTATACTCAAAGAATGGTATAACTTTCGTCAAGAGATCGAACCTATCTCTAACAACCAATACATAGGTATCGTCTTTCGACTTTCTGTGATTTGGTTTGATATATCCGCATCCTAGAATTTCTCTCGCAATTTCAAGAGCTCCCTTGGAGCGTCTGTTTTGCGAAATATGAAACTCCGGAATTATTGAAATGCCAAGAGGCAAATCATTGCGTATTTGGAAGGCAATATGAAAACTGCCCTCGCCATCAACCAAACCTGTGACGTATCCTCGTGAGAACATCTTTGATCTTTCCTGCTGATTGTCTGCACTGGTCGGATTATTACTACCCATAACTTTATTATGAATAGTACCGCCAGATACTACAAGCCCTATTAGGACTACAGAGTTTCCAGCATATAGGAAGATTTTAAGACAGCACATGTTCTACTGTCTCGCGACGTTCTGAACCCAGCTCGCGTACCGCTTTAATTGGCGAACAGCCAAACCCTTG
>Ga0180007_10003339_pt1 | contig 18009 bp, 19 predicted proteins | sample MM_PC_MetaG_FD_121122 | JGI IMG/M metagenome (GOLD analysis project Ga0180007, IMG submission 121122) | Groundwater microbial communities from the Aspo Hard Rock Laboratory (HRL) deep subsurface site, Sweden - MM_PC_MetaG | ecosystem: Environmental > Aquatic > Deep subsurface > Groundwater... | reverse complement strand
TAGACATCTACGCTAAAAACGTAGATAAATTTGTGTAATAAAGTTTATTTATTATACAGCGAGAGGACAGCGGTCAGATGCCTACTGGTAGGCAGATACCAGAGTACAGAGTTCAGTAGTCAGCTGGTACCTACATAATTTTAGTTAGTCTCTGGCTTCTGTTCGCTGTCTTCTGGTGTCTACCGACGAGGTCGGTCGACCTCTCCGGCTTTGCCGGCTTAGGCGTAAAGAATGAAAAAATGGCAGGATGCCATAATTTTTTCATTCTTTCCGAGTGCAGCCGACGCCAGGATGGCAGAGGCAAACGTCCGCCTGAATTACCGGCGAAACTTTTCCGGAAAATGTGCTTTGAGAAACGCTGTCTGCCAGGCAATCAGCGCATAAGCAACTGCATGCGCTTTACTAAAAGAAAAATTAATCCACTTGAGCAGAACTTCATTAAACAGAAACTTTGCATCTCTTTTATAAAAACCGGTTTTATTGCCGTTTTCGTTGAGCAATTTTTCTAACTCTTTAATTACTGTATATTTTTTTTTACCTAATTCGCGGCGGTATATATCGGCCTGAGCGGTACTGCAGTCAAATAAAAGACTGATTACAGTAATCAACTGTTCCTGGTAAACCGGCAGATACCAGGTTGGCGCAAAAATATCCCGCAGAGCAGGAAACCCGGAACAAAGATCCTTCAACCTCCTTAAATTTCTTAATTCCCGGGCGGTACAGTCATGATTATGCGGCAGCGTGGTGTTATTTTTTTTTGCGCAATATACCTTTATAAACTTCATATTGTACGGCCGATACATGGCAGAAAGCGCGCAGATATCAGCAAAAGAATCGGGACGGCACATTCTTACATAGTTTTTCATTCCCTCTGATTCAAGTTGAAATATTCCATCAGTGTCCCCTTTGCGTAAAAGAGCGAGAGTTTTTTCATCATGCAACGGGAGTTGTTCCGGAGAATATCCGCCGGGCGGAAATGTTTCCGGATGGTCTCTTTTTACGAGTGCCACGGTTTCGGCATTTTTACTGAGCGCGCGCAACCCGAGGATATCAAATTTAATAATACCAAAATATTTCTCCAGATCATAACCGGTGTACAGACTGCATAAGGCTTTTGGATCTCCGTTATCAAGTCCGGTCATTTGTGGAATGGGCGCATCAGAAACGGCGATGCCGGCTGCATGAAGGCCGGTTACTCTGATGAGTCCTTCAATTTTCATTGCTTCATAGAGCGCGCGTTCCAGAAATGGATCGCGTGTCATCTTATTATGTAATTTCACGTTATCTGTAATATTGTGTGCTAAACTTTCATGCGCCGGGATACATTCAATAACTGCTTCGTGTTGAGCTTTAGGTATCTCCAGCACTCTTGCGATGGCAGACCATGCTCCTGTATTTCGAAATACTCCTGTTGTTAAAAGTAAGGAGGTATTTTTTTCACCGTATTTTTCTTTAAGATAGCGGAAAGCCATATCGCGTGAATCATCACTCACGTCGATATCAATATCCGGAAAAGACAGCTTGAGCGGGTTTAAAAAGCGTTCAAAGATAAGACCATGCAGTATGGGATCGATATCGGTAATATTGAGCACATAACAAACCAGCGACCCTCCCGCAGAACCGCGACCTGTGCCGATTATTGTATTTTTCCTCAGATACGTGCAAAGGTCTGCAAGAAGATAAAAGTATCTCACGTATCCGCCTGAGTTAATAACACTCAGTTCACTTTCAAGACGTTCATAGTAACATTTTCCCGCACCGGTCACACGGCGTGTAAGGCCATCAAGACACATGTTGCGGAGCTGCGCAGACTCGGTAGACCCTTCCGGTATAAAGAAACCGGGAAGTGATACGGGCCGGGGTGTCAGGATAAACCGGCATCGTTCAGCGATTTTCAGCGTGTTAAATAATGCCTCCGGAATACCGGCAAAATCCGCGTACATCTCATCCCGGCTTTAGAAATGCCGCCCCCGGCTTTCGGCGAAATACTGCTCAGGCACAAGTACCGCTTCTTTGGGAAGAGTCCGTCCGCTGTCTATACAGCGGAGTATTTCACATGTGAGAAAATCCCCGGGTTCGGTGTAACAGGTATTATTCGCAGCGACTAACTTTGCGCCGGTGTATGATGAAAGTTCCTGCATACGCCTTATGTGATTGCGGTCTTCTTTCAAACCGTAATTCCATATTTCAAGAGAAAAGTTTTTTGTTCCGTAAATACCGAGATATGATTTTACCACATCCAACGGATCAATCCCATTGAGGATTGCTCTGGAGACTGCGCTGTCACGGCCTCCGGAGAGAGCGATTAATCCGTCAGCATGCACTCCGAGATCAGTCAGAGTAATTTGTCTGGTCGTCTGAATTATTTTACAATTTTTGTTCCTCAAATCAGTACTATCAGCAGAAGCGCAATCAATAGACCCGCTAATAGCAGCAGTACAAATGAGTTTCTCAAGATTCCGATAGCCGCGTGCATTTTCGGCCAGAAGTACCAAAGCCGCAGGATACAGGGAAGAAACTATAGGGTCTGTGTGAGGCGGGGCAATAAGAAATTCCACTCCGTATATCGGTTTTACCGCGCCGTGTGCGGTGAGAAGTCTTGTTAATTCCGGCGCGCCGGCAAGACAGTTTTTATCGGTAAGCGCGAGAGCCGGCATGCGGTACTCAATAGCTTTTTCTGCGAGCTGCCGGACAGTGGAAGCGGACTGATATAGGGAATAATCTGAACAAGTGTGTAAGTGAACAAAATCAGGCATACGTGACTCCTTTTGTTATAGAGTCTAATATGGGGGATGGACAATTATTGTCGGTGGCTATTACCGGGCAAAACGCGCGGCAATGAGCTGATGTTTTTGTTTTGATACGTGCTTTTGTTGGGGCTATTATCGACTCAGGCACGCAAAGGTGTGCACAACTGATAATTCTACACGTCGCCAATAGAAAAAACCACCGGCAAACGTCTGTCTGAAGTATTGGCAGAACGTTTTACCCGTACTTTAAAAATCCGTTTATTTGAAAACACAAAAAGCCGTCTCTTTGACGAAACGGATTTAAAGAAATGGATGGATGAGGCCGCGTTTCGGGAAGCCATCGGCTGCAGCGCCGAGCAGTGTCTCAAGTACATCGCGGGTAATCTTGATTGTAATTATATAGTGCGCGGCACCTCTCTACCAATTCATACCTGTATAATGAAAAACCGCAGCCCGCGGACTACGAAGCGCTGCTTCTCGAAAAACAGAACAAAAGAAAAACCAGTCTTGATACCGCGTACAAGGTGTTCAGGAACATCCTTTTCAATCATCTCGACCGGATAATGGTTTTTAACATCGGTGATGAACACACAAAGCGAGACAATGAAATCAGCGCGATGCACGCGTATCTCCGTGAGAATTATTACTGCGATTTCGCAGCGAAAGAAATAAGCACGTACTATGACGAAGTGATGACTATGGCGAAACAACAAACAAAGTTTTCGGGCCTGCAATGCCGAAGCCTGCGGAGTCCAGTTACCGCCGCAGACTCAAAACTGGTTTCAGGAAGTGCAGCTAAAAAGCAGGATTTTACCATAAAGGGCATTCCATTCACGATGGTGTGGTGTCCGCCCGGAAGTTTTATTATGGGTTCGCCTGCAAGTGAAGCAGGAAGAAGTGCAGATGAAACACAACATACAGTGACGCTGACGAAAGGGTTCTGGATGATGACGACCGAAGTAACACAGTCATTGTACGAAGCGGTAATGGGCAGAAACCCATCTGCCTTTAAGAGTGAAAATCTGCCGGTAGAAACTGTAAGCTGGAACGATGCCCAGGAGTTTTGTAAAAAACTTTCCGAAATGACAAAAAAACAATTTAGTCTGCCGACGGAGGCGGAATGGGAATACGCATGCCGCGCGGATGGCGGCGAGTCGACCGCTGGCCAGGAGGGACAAATAGGCGGTCGACATGGCCGCGCGGGAACGACCACACCGTTTCATTACGGTACAAAAATCGTCAGCACCATGGCAAACTTTAACGGCAATTATCCATACGGTGGAGCTGAAGAAGGACAGTATAGGAAAAAGACAACTCCCGCAGGGAGTTTTGAACCGAATGCATGGGGTTTGTATGACATGCATGGGAACGTGTGGGAGTGATGTGAAGATGGGTATGGTCAATATGACGTAAGTAAAGTAAACGATCCAATAGGACCAACGAGCGGCATAGACCGAGTCTTGCGCGGCGGCTCCTGGTTCGATGAAGGTCTATATCTCCGTTCCGCGGACCGCTACGGCTGCTTCCTCCTCCCCTACAGCGAAGGCAACATCGGCCTTTTTGGGTTCCGTCTTGTGTTGCGATAGTTCATCGCATTGAGCCTTCTCATACACCATCGCGCGAAAAAAACGGTTATAGAGTATAATTGAATATATGCAGGATTACGTATTATCAAGTCATTGTAAGAAAATGCTTGCTGAACGAAATATCAAGGAAAGTTGGATCGAAGAAACAATTTATTGCCCTCAAAAAATAGAAGAACAGGAAGATGAAACCACTCACTATTTCAAACGAATTTCTGATTATGGAAATAGAGTATTGCATACAGTTGTAAATCCCTTAAAATCACCAAAAAAAATTGTAACTGCTTTTTTTGATAGAAAAGCAGGGAGGATATTGTGAGACTAAAAGTTGATAAAGAAAATGACACTTTATATTTGAGACTTGATGAAGAAAAAATTGTTGAGTCCGAAGAGATTCAACCCGGTATTGTTCTCGACTTTAATACTGACGGCAAGGTCGTAGGCGTAGAATTCTTAAACATCAGTCAGCGAGTGGCTATAAAAGATTTAAGTAATTTTCAGTACGAGACAGCCTGATTTTTCCTAAATTTCAAGTCATTTTCAGCATACATATACAAATCAACACAGTTGGTCATTCAATTTCTCCGATATACACGACGTGGTTTGCCATCGTGGTTTGTCTCCTGTCTTCCGAAAATTATGTTCCTCACGGAGCACATGGTGTACACTTAGATTCTCTCTGTGTGCTCCGTGTTCTCCGTGTGAAATTCCCATTGTTTTTAGTGAACTACCGCAGAAACTGAAAGTTTGTCCTGTTATACAGCCCATGTTACAATAAAACATGACCCGCTTGAAACTTCCCATCGGAATTCAGAGCTTTGAAAAGCTCATTTCCGGCGGATATACGTATGTCGATAAGACCCGTTACATTGCCGAGTTGGTAAAAACCGGAACAGTGTATTTCCTTTCCCGTCCGCGGCGCTTTGGTAAAAGTCTGCTGGTAGACACCATGGCATGCGCATTCAGCGGCAGACGCGGGTTGTTTAAAGGGCTCTATCTTGATATGCCGGAGAGCGGGTGGGACTGGAATGAAAAAAATTCTGTAATTAAAATCAGTTTTGCCCAAATGCTGCATGCAGACAGATTGGAACTGCGGAAATATATCTGCAGGATGCTTGATGAAGTTTCACACAACTACAGCATCAACGCGATTAAAGAAAAAAATCCGGCATATTATTTATCAGATTTGGTAAAAAAATTACATGCACAGGATAGTAAACGTGTTGTCGTGCTTATAGACGAATACGACAAACCAATACTCGATACTATTGATAATCCGGTAACTGCTGCCGAAATGAGAGATGAACTGAAAAATTTCTATAGTGCGCTGAAAGATGTGGACGAATATCTTCGTTTTGTATTTTTTACCGGTGTCAGTAAGTTTTCGAAAACCGGTATTTTCTCGGGGTTGAATAATCTTGAAGATATTTCCATAAACAAAGAGAATTCATCGATTTGCGGCTATACAGAAAATGAATTACAAGAAATATTTGCGGATTATCTTTCGGAACATAACCACGCCAAGGTGCGCAAGTGGTATAATGGCTATAGCTGGACCGGGGAATCGGTCTATAATCCGTTTGATGTACTGCTTCTTTTTAAACAAAGAGAATTCAAAGCGTACTGGTTTGAGACCGGCACTCCTACGTTTCTCGTTAAACTCTGGAAACAGGAGCCGCGTAATCCGGCGGAATATGACGGGCTTGTGGCAGGAGAAGAAACAATCGGTTCTTTTGAAATACAAAATCTTTCTCTCACCATGCTGCTTTTTCAATCCGGGTATCTGACAATAAAAGAAACGCTTTCGGCCGGTAGTATAATTAAATATCGGTTGGGATTTCCCAATCTGGAAGTGCAAAGCGCTTTCTCCCAATTGTTGCTGATTAACACCACAGATGCGAATGATATTAACGGCCGGCAAATTGCTCTTGACTCGATTATTAAAACCGGTGATTCTCAAAAACTGCATCTTTTTATTAATTCTTTCCTCGCATCCATCCCACACGACTGGCATAGGCGAAACAACATCGCCGAATATGAAGGCTACTGGGCAACCATTTTCTACACGCTCTTCGCGGGCATGGGCTACGCGGTTATACCTGAAGACGTGACAAGCCGCGGCAATATTGATATGACGGTAAAAACCCCGCATGGAATCTGGATTTTTGAATTTAAAGTAAAGGGCGCATCCGGAAATCGTTACGGCTTTGATCCGCTGATTCAGACCCAGGATAAAGAATACGAAGCTAAATACCGGGGCAGTATAGGCAAGGACGGTAAAACACTACCGGTTTTCCAGGCAGGGATATTGTTTAATCCGGAAACACGATGTGTTGAAAAATGGGAAGTTCTTTGTAAATAGAGCAAACCTGATGTTTATCCTTCTTCTTTTCGTATTGTTTCCATATCTCTACAGCAATACCAATTTTGCGCTTGTCAGCCCCGGCGACGAGGTAAAACCAGTCCAGCTCTTTGACGGCCAGGGTAAAATGACGAACCTTATTGACCTTGCCCGCGGCGAGCGGCCTGTGGTTCTATCCATCTTTACCATCGCATGCGCGCCTTGTAAACTGGAAATATTTTCGATCTGAAGTTACGCCATCAATGCTGGTTCTTTTTCAGGGTAAAGTCGTGTATGCCGGCAGCGGCTACACTGCGGAGACTATCCCTTTGTTAACGGAAAGCCTGAGTAAAATCGGGTTTTGAACGTTAGTTTTGAAATTCTGCTTTATAGGCGTGTGTAAGGGATGCACATCCCATAATTCAGCAATATTTACTTAGTAGCATTTGACTTTTTTTTGCCAAGTGGAAGGTTTTCGCTGATAATTCAGTGTGGCTGACTTATAGTAGTTGTGTTATTTTCAATAGTAAAGTGGGAGGGTTTTGCAATCGGCAATTCAGAGCGCCTGAATTGCCATTGCGAAACTCCTTCCACGGTGCCTATTGAAAAAATCCCGTGTTACTCTTTAATTCCAAGAGCTTTTATTTTTCGTGAAACATTGTTCGGCAGCATATGCAGAGCCTCTGCTGTCTTTGTTATATTATTGCCGAATTTTTCCAGCTGTGCTTTGATATAAAGTGCTTCAAGCCGGTGCTTCGCTTCGGCAAACGGCATTGTTTCAGAAAAAAATTCCGTCCCGGGCGGCTTTTTCGCGGCCAAACCGCGGGAGAGACCTTCGACGCTGATTTCAGTACTCTCAGACAGGAGCGCAGTTCTGGTAACAAAATTTTTTAATTCTCTGATATTGCCCTTCCATTCATTTTCGATCAGCGCCGATTTTGCCTGTTCTGAAAAATGTTTATCAGAGGCAATCTGCTTCAGAAAAAAATCGGCAAGAGGTATAATGTCATCCCTGCGTTTCCGCAGCGGAAGAAGTTCAAGCGGCAGTACATTTATCCGGTAATAGAGATCTTCTCTGAAAAGGCCTTTTTCAATCAGCAGCGGCAAATCCCTATTTGTTGCCGCAATTATCCGGACGTTCACCGGATATTCCTCAGCAGAGCCGACCGGGGTTATTTTCCGCTCCTGCAGCGCACGCAGTACTTTGGTCTGTACTGCGGCATGCATATCCCCGATTTCATCCAGAAACAATGTACCTCCGTCGGCGCTTCGGAAGGCACCCGGTACATCACGAACGGCTCCGGTAAAAGACCCTTTCACATGACCGAAAAGAGTGCTTTCCACAAGTTCTGCGGGTATTGCTGCGGTATTAAGCGCGGTAAAGGGACGGGAGCCGCGTGATGACTTATAATGAATGTGCGCCGCAGCTACTTCTTTCCCTGTCCCGCTTTCTCCGGTAATGAGGACAGTCTCATCAACACCCGCATACTTTTGTATTAGTTTACGAAGTGCTGTTGTCGGACCGGATTGGCCAATCATCGGATATGATGCGAGGTCATCAGCAAACGCAAGACCGGATAGTTCTTCGAGCCGCATCCGTTCAGTGAGGTTTTTCAGAATAAGCTTGAGTTTAATTAATGAAACAGGCTTTTCAAGAAAATTAAAAGCGCCAAGCCGGATTGATTCTACTACATCACTCATGTCGGACTGTCCGCTGATCATAACAGTATAAATCCTGTGTGAAAGAGACTGAATGGATTTAAGCACGTCTTTACCTGAAAGCGGACTGTTCTCAAAAACGATGTCCAGAAGCAGAATATTGATTGAAGGATTATCCTGTAAAATCTTCGTAACCCGTTCAGGACAATGTTCAGTCCGGCAGGCATATCCTGCATCTTTCAGTGAAATTGCAAGAGAAGTGCAAATGTCTGTGTCGTCATCAACAATCAATATTTCTTCATTCATATTTTTCAATTTCCTAATGATTTGTTTTTTTATTGAAGAATGCAGGATTGTCCGGGTGAGTGCGCTCAGGTTTCGTAAACGTGAGTATGAAATCGGTGCCGCTTCCCAGCACAGAACGGACTTCGATCGAACACTGATGCTCTTTAAGTATGTGCCGGGTATAAAATAAACCTATTCCCATATGGTTTGATTTTAAGGAGAACTGCGGTTCAAAAATTAATTTTATTTTATCCGGCGAAATACCTGATCCACGGTCGCTGATTTCAATTATTAAATCTCCGTTGTGCGTTTCCGTTGCGCTGACTCCGGCCGCCTCACTTCCTTTGCTGCAGCTTTCCAATGCGTTTTTTAAAAGATTAAAAAAAGCCTGAAATAAAGAGTCAGGATCTCCGTACATTTCCAGATTTTCCGGCAGCTTTAATTCGATAACCGCATCAGGAAACATCTTTGAAAGACCATCCCTTACATTCGCAAAGAGCCGGGAAAGTGAAAACACTGAAAATGCGCCTACAGTGATTCCGGAAAGGTCCTTCAATCCCCGGGAAAACCGCTGAATGATATCAAGACTGGCGAGAGTTCCGTCTGCGCTCCTGAGAAGCAGATTTTTTCGTTCCTCCGCGAGTCCATCGAGTGAACCGGAAATGATTTCTTCTATAAATATACGCACGGGTGTTAATAGATTGCGCATTTCATGCGTAAACACACGCGCCATATCCTGCCAACCCCTGAGCCGTTCCTGCCTTGCAAGAAGGTCTTCACGGCGCTGCAGTTCAAGACAGAGTAAATTTAAAGTGGTATGTATTTCCATAATTTCGCGCATATTGGTTTTTGCAGAATGTATAGAATAATTCGCTTTGTCCAGAGCTTTCAGCCGTTGCTTCATTGCGGCAAAAGGTTTGTGTAATATGCTGCTCATTAATAAAAAGTACGCGAGAAGGAGCGTCAGAAAACCGACCACATACACAAGAAACCTCAGATACTCTGCGCGTGTAACCTGATCAAGAAAAGTTTCACGGTCAATGAGATGTGAAAGTAAATCGCGGTATTTTTTTTCCGTATCGGGATCAGTATTTTTTCTTAATTCGGAGATAAGTACTTCTTTCATCCGGATAAAAAGAGGTCTGTCCGTTTCACGCGGGGTGACCAGAGGAAGAATGGCAAAAAAAACCATTATAAGCGGAATGAGTGATAATAAAAATATCTGAGTCCGGAGATTGATCTGCATTACTTCTCCGGTTTGTTCAGCAGGCCGTTTTTGCCTGTCAGTGGAAAAGAATGTGTGAGATGCTGATTGTTCCACAGGGCCTGGGGAGTCAAGCGGTTTTCCCGGAGATAATCAGACTCAAAGACGGGCTTAATCTCAAGGTAGAAGGAATAAAGCATTTCTTCTTTCATTGCATCAAGAGGCACAACTGGAAAAATAAATCTGCGTTCAAGAAACCGGATCAGTTTTTTTTCACCTTTAAGAATTTGTTTTGATTCTTTCCATGAAAGCAGGACCTCATACACATCAGAAGTAATGATTTTCGTGACAGTTATGGTCTCATTGCGTTTTGAGAGGATTTTTTTTTCGGACGGTTTGAGACCGATTTCAAGAACTGAACAATACACTGCATACGTTATTGGCCGACCCGAGGCAGTGAGCTGGCCGCATTTTTTATTCCAGATCCCTTTCGCCTCAAAGGCTGCTGCGGCATATTCAGACTCATGCAATAATCCGAGGTAACTGAACTGCACCTTTTCCTGCTGATAAAATCCGAAAACAGTAATAATAAAGAAGGTCAGACTATGAAAAAAATCAGCGGTACTGTTCATTTTTTACATTACATTGGATGCCGTAACGGATACCGATGCTATTAATCCGAACTTTCACTTTTCCGGTAATTAAACCTGCCGTAGCTGAGTAATACCTGCAGTCCTGCTCCGCTAAAATCGCCCCCCGGAGAAAACAGAACGTAAGGGCGGGTAGTGACTGCAGCTACTTCGTTAATATGTATACGAAGCGCGAAACCCGGTTCAAGGGCAAGGTATCCTTTTGCTTTCGGCAGGTTATTGCCCGACCGGGACATTAAAAAACCGCCGCCAAGATCAAGGTCAGGAATGAAGGTTAACCGCCTCTGACCGAGCTGAAGGCCTGCGGAAATACCAAACGATGCGCCGTACCCGCTGCGTTCACTTATAAACTGATCGAATCCGGGAAAGCCGGCATGAAATCTGAGCTGAAACTTCCGTTTAATAACCGCGAAAAGACCTATGGAAAGCTCACTAACCGCAGAATACGATTCACCGGATAGTATCCAGGGATTAATTACATGGTAACGGAAGGCTGCATCAATGCCTCCGTCAAAAGTCTGTGCGCTTCCTTCAAAAAAACGTCTGCGTGATAAAATGTGTTCGGTTTCGGATAGCTGCCGTTTCAGCAGTTCGTTTTCAATATCAATATCTTCAAGACTGTTTGTAATGGTATCGGTGGACTGTCCGTGAATTAGGTTTGCAGTCGAGCACACATATAAAAGAAGCAGAAAAAAAATTTTCCATTGAACCGCCACACATTTCTCCTGATGCGTTCATTGCACGTGCGTGCGTCATACACGTACGGACTCATGATACCCTGCTTTCGGTAATATTTAAAGATATCAGAACGCGGATTACGTATAAGGCACACGGTTTCAGGTGTGTTTCAGGTTTTTTGAGCGGTTCCGCCGGGCATTCACGCATTAAATCTGTACCCAAAAAATTCATAGCCCGGCGGCTTAGCGAAAAAAAACTGAAATACACCTGAAACTCAAAGTGCACGTTGTCATGCAGATACTTACTTGTATGATCCTTTGGTGATCATAATACTGCCGCCGAAGGCATCGCTGGCGTTATGAAAATTGTAAAGATAAAATGGTTTTATGCCTATGGCTGTTTTTTCATTAATTGCGATATTTAAACCTAAACTGATTTCAGCAAAACGCACTTCATAGCTGCTGATTGTTTTAAGGTATTTCTGACTGTATATATTATAATTGCCTGTGCCGCCGCTTACGGCTATATGGCACTTCACCCGATGCTGTCCGAAATTCACACCGAGCATCGGGCCTGAATAATCCCCATACATATTAATATCAGAATTATAAAAGTCCGTTGAAATAAAATTTTTGCCCATCATCCCCAGCAGAAAACGTTTATTAAAAAGTACATACATTGAGTATCCTATACCGGTACTGTGCGGACTTAACCCTTCAGCAAAAGAGTCTGCCGTACTAAAATGATAATAGCCGGCGGGGAATTCAATATAGCCAGGATTGTTATCAATAAATGTTTTAAATTTCTCTCTGCGCGCCTTTTGTCCTTCCGGGCTTAACTGATTGTTCCTTTTCTGTTTTTCCTTTTCCAGATCTCTCTTTAATAATTGCATTTCAAGTTCAACAATTTCTTTTTCAAGCTTTATCTTTTCAAGTTTAAGATTGTCTGAGTTGGTCTGAGGCACTGATGCAGATACATCAGCGGCGGTATCCTGAACGGCTAACGCTGTTCCTGAAAATACCCCAGAAAAAATACATATGCTGAAGAATACTTTTATTGTTTTAATTTTCATACAGAACTCCTTTTTAATATACTGTTTCATATCCGGTTTTTTCCAAGCTGCAGCAGTAAATTAACGCCGACACTATGATCCAGTTTTGTTCCGAATGTATAAAAATAATATGGATTAATACCAAGGGAAAGATACCTGCCGGTAATTACACTGAAAAGAAAACCGGCTTCACCGTATAAAAATAATCTCCCGTCCCTGGTTTTAAAATCCCATTCGGAGTTATCATCCATATACGAGCTCTCATCCGCCGGACGGTGATAATACTCATCTGAATCATTATCTTCTTGAGCTTTTTCATACGCTATTAACGTTGCCATAACTCCAAGTCCTACGCTGCCGTACGGTATAACAGAGACGTTTCCAAGTTTGATTCGTCCGCCTGCTAAATAACCCAAACGGGCATAACCGACGTTGACATCGCCGGGTTTGATCAAGGTATTTGCCGCAAACTCCATTTTTAATCCGCTGGTAAAAATATTTTTTCTAGTTGAATATGAAAGAATACCGAAGTCGAGAATTTCACCTCTTGCCTTGCTATTAAGTGTGTAAGGTTTGGTAAAACTATATCCGCCGTATATACCCAGGGAATGATCGCCGCTTTGCCTGATGTCACTTTTTTTTAGTTCTTTTCCGGCTGAGTTTCCTGCTTTTTTTGACGCCTCCTTCAGGTCTTCTTTAAGTATTTTTTGTTCCAATTCGAGTTTTTTCTTTTTTAACAATAATATTTCCAGTTTTAATTCTTCTATTCCCTTTTGTTTTTCTTCATCTCCTTCCTGTGCGGAAGTAAAATAAGGTATCTGTAATAATAAGGTGATTATTAAAATTGATTTTATCTGCATTATTGACTCCTTTCATAACCGTATACTCTATATGAGCAATATCCGTGCCAAAAAAAAAGATACTGTTTCCTCTGCAAATTGCCTGAATTATGCAGTGATTGAATAAAATAATCGGACAAAAATAATTTCACCTATCATAATTGATAGTGCTGTCATATCATTTATGATAGATTGAATGAGTTCGAAGTACTTTGCACGCCCGATGCGGCATTTATTCCGCACTTGTCGGTCCGCCGGCGATGTAGAACCTGTTAAATCTCGATCTCTCCCAGTTTCTCGGTAATATCATCAATGAAACTATTCACAAAAGCTTCACTGAATTCATTTTCGCAAATTACCGAGTAAGAACCGAGCCACCGCTGCATAAACGCGAATGCTTCTCTTTTTCCTCTGAAGTCCAGGGTAAGATCCTGCACTGTTTTATCCGCGGCATCAGGAAAAGAAATACTACGCGCGTTGCTTATTTCGGCTCTGATTATCTCCGGGGATAAACGGAACCGGAACCGCAAATCGAAGGTGCTGTCTTTGTTAAGATTTACCCAGATATTCTGGGAACTGGATATTCTTTCATACAATTCTTTTCGGAGACTGGATGCGGTTTGAAATGAAGCCGTCTTATGGGCTATCAGACTTGAAAAAGAAATATTTTGCATCATATCAACTCGAAATGTTAATTTATAATTATTCGGCTCTACGGCCATAAACGCATACAAAGAATTATTATGCACGCAAAGGCCAAGACAGAAGCCGCTGTGATTTTTATTTTTGTACATGAAACTGAGTATGCTGTTATTGACCGCGGAATTAAACAAATTATTGAGCACATCAGGCTCAGGGACTGCTCCGGTTAAATTTATCCGGAGTATTTCCGGTTGTCCGGTCTTGCCAAGCGGACAAAGAAGCTGCAGCAGCATATCCGTAAGTTCATCGATCCTGTCCCTTTGTTTTTCGAATGACGGGTTTAAACAGGCATAGTATCTGTCTTCTTCGATGGTAAGTGTAACAAAATCAGCAAATTGTTCAAGATCCTTAATCATCCTGCTGAATGTGCGGTCATTTTTTATGTAGAACCGATCGATAATTTCCTGACGCGACACTCCCCGGCTTCGGTTTTCCAGTAAAAAGAATACTAAAAAAAACCGGTTTACAGAGTTGCTTGTCATTATGGATACTTCCCGGACCAGTTCTTCATGGGAAAGTCCAGGATCGAGTTCCACACCTTTCTGATCAGCAAATGCATGTAATTGCTCATCGGTATATTTGGAATAATCTCTTGCCATGTTAACTCCTTATACGGCAGGGAATTTCGAATTTGTTAGTATTTTGAGCTGGAAATTATAAAAAATTGTACCATAAAGAAGGTTAATAATGTATTCGTGTGTGTACCAATTTTTTCGTGTTGACAGGGCATGATGCAAACGATTTCTGGGTTGGTTTCGCGTTTTTTGAGCGATTCCGTCGGGCCATCCTAAATTAGTCAGACATAATTTAGTCCATTGCCCGACGGCTTAGCGAAAAAAAAGCGAAATCAACCCAGAAATTTAAAGTTTGCGTCAGCCCTGTATCCAACTGCATAGTATTGAAAAATACGTGTTTTCAAAATATAATACACGTATGAGGTTCTAATGAAAACAAAATTAACTTTAACACTGGAGCGGTCTTCCATAATGAAAGCAAAAAAATATGCACACGCAAAAAGCAGGAGTGTGTCCAAAATGGTGGAAGAATATTTAAAAAACCTTACTGATAAAAATGATTATTTATCATTTAATAATCTCAATGCTCCCATAACTGAAAGTTTGGCGGGCATGTTTAAGGATTCAGGAAAACACTACAAAACTATGCTTGCAGAAGCAAGATGTGATAGACATTTATGATAAAGCGGATTTTTGTAGACTCTGATATTATACTCGACGTTGCTCTCGCGCGAAAACCATTCTGTATTTCGGGAAAAATTGTTCTGGCAATTCTCGAAAATAATATTGCTATTGGTTATACTTCTGCAAATATTATTGCAAACATTTATTATATACTCAGAAAAACAGGCGGGAATGAAAATGCAAGGATTTTTATCAAAAAAATAATTCAATATATTACCGTCCTTCCCGTAGATCATTCCTGTGTTCTTGATTCACTGAATTCCAAATTTTTAGATTTCGAAGACGCAATGCAATATTGCACCGCACTTCGAAATAATTGTTCCGCGATTATTACCAGAAACACGGACGATTATAAAACATCAAAAATAGCCATTTATACCCCGGATGAATTTCTGAAACTTTATCAGCCATTTCTCGGAAAATAACGATGAAAAGAAAATATAAAAAGAATAAATCCCCTTCTGTTGTTTATTCCATTTTTTTACTTACTAACAGCTTCGCCCCTTCGGCAATGGCTATATATGTTCTGTTTTTTTCCTCATAAGTACTTTTAGCTATTTCAAATATTTGTGACCAGGTTACATCCGGATTAAATTTTCTTGCTCCTATTTTAATTAATCTACATTTTGGTATATTTTGAAAACCAAATTCTTCATGTAATAACGAGATCCACACATCGGTTATACGTTTCGTTCTATTAAACTGCTCAACATCAAATGATTCTGTAAATTTTACTTCAATCGAATAAAGTGTATCATCATATGCTATTGCTAAATCAGGTTTTGCATTGAACATCTCCTGCATTACTCCGTACACTAGCATCTCATTTTCCATGAGCTGAAAACCATTCTCAATTGCTTTCTGTTTTATTTGTTTGGGATGTGTGTGTGATGGGTTATTAAGTTCATCCGGCAATTCAGAAAACAATCTGCAATCAGCATTGATGTTTTCCTGCTGCATGATTTTTTTTGTAAGCTTATTCATAAAGTCCGATACATTTTGTTTGATTTTATGATAAAAATCGCGTATTAATGCAACTTCGCAAAATATTTTAATTTCATTATTGTCGAAATCATGTATTTTCTGAGTTGGGTCAATACAATGTATAAACTGCTGAATTGGCAAACGTCCGGATTTGGTTTTTTTTTCATGCAGTAATCTGAATAAATGGGCACAAATATTTCTTTCTTCACGGTTATAGGTGTCATAATTTTTCATCAGAATTTCTCCTTTAAAACTACATCAGAATTTAATTGATTTTTAATGTAACTATAGCATGCCATGCGGACAATGAATGTCTATTACAAGGCGAACACGAACCTCATGTTTGCCATGCAGTCCGTAACATGATAAATTAGTTTTAATAGTACACAGCAATAAATGCCTCAAAAAAAACTGCATATCATCTTTGCCGAAACCGAACTTGAACACGGTGAAGCTGCGGAATTAAAACCCGGCTCAATAATTAAACTCAATAAATTTCCCGGTGACCCGCTTGACATTTTTTTTGATAACAGGCTTTTTGCAAGAGGCGAAGTAATGGTCATGGATGGAAAATTTGTGATGCGAATTGTCCAATTGCCGCCTGAAAAATCCGAAAATCAGGAAGAAAAAGGGCGAAGACGGCCAAATACAAAGACGCATGCCGATAAGGTTTCCGAAGCGTGCGAGATTGAACAAGTTCTAGAAAAAGCAGATTTTTATCAAAAAGCGGCATGTATCAGTTCTGACGCACCAGTTTACCCCGAAAACGGACAGGCCCAATTACGCAGTTACGATTTTGAGTTCCCCGTTACTCTGAGCAGAAAGCAGCATGCACTTTTAACAACTATTTATAGTGAATTTGCTCGGCTTGAATCAATCAGGTTAGATTCTTTATCATAGACATCTACGCTAAAAACGTAGATAAATTTGTGTAATAAAGTCTATTTATTATACAGCGAGAGGACAGAGGACAGAGGACAGAGGTCAGCTGGTACCTACATAATTTTATTTAGTCTTTGACTTCTGTACGCTGCCCGCTGATGACTGCCGACAAAGTCGGCTGCTGTCTTCTGGTGTCTACCGGCGAAGTCGGTCGACCTCTCCGGCTTTGCCGGCTTAGGAGAGGGTCTGAATAAACGGGTAAATATTGATCTGAGTGATGATTACAGGCTGAGTTTCACTGAATGTGAAAGTACATTCAACACTCCGGGTACCATTATTCTTTTTTCGCTAAATGATGAACAAAATGCACTACTGGAGATTCAGCCCAAATTGATGCAGGTAATTTATGATGAAACTGAGGCAATGATGTTTTCCCTGCGAAAAGCATGGCATGGAATTGCAGCCGTTACACCTAAAATTATAAAAATAAAAAATACCGTTAATGGGGATGAAATTGCCCACCGCGCGGACATGATTTCTGTGTTAACGTTCAAAATGTCAATTGGTGAGATTTCGGGTATGGTGACTTTCTACCATTCGACATGGACACTTCAGCGTCTGCTTCCATTATGACGGGCTTTCACCGCGTTTATTTCAAACCGCACACATTTCCCTATGGAGCCGGGATTAATCGCCTGGAACTCTCCATCCTCAATACCGAACCTGTCATGATCATGTCCGCACACAATCCGTGTAAAGGAAAATTGCCTGCATAATTTTTTTATAACTTTACTACCGTATGGTTTGTGAAAACATCCCGCGGGCGGATAATGGGTGAGTAGTACCCGGATAGAAACATCGAGTGCGGGTTTGAATAATGCGGCCAGTGCCGGAAAGAAAGACAGATCCTCTCCGTTATCGGGACTTAAGTCTGCCGAACCGTCGATACCGCATATCGCGCAAGAAACACCGCCATACTCAATCCATTTCACCTGCATTCCGATATATTCACAATTCGGGTATCTTGCTGTTACTTCGACTGGTGATAATTTGCCGTCCTCGTGATTACCAAGTACATAGTATATACCCGCGCATATATTTTTTGATATAATCCTTAAAAAAAGGGATGAAGTAAACTCATAATTTTTTTGGGATGCTTTTTAATATCTTCGAAAGTTGTATATAATGAGTTACATAAATCT
>Ga0180007_10003338_pt1 | contig 18010 bp, 19 predicted proteins | sample MM_PC_MetaG_FD_121122 | JGI IMG/M metagenome (GOLD analysis project Ga0180007, IMG submission 121122) | Groundwater microbial communities from the Aspo Hard Rock Laboratory (HRL) deep subsurface site, Sweden - MM_PC_MetaG | ecosystem: Environmental > Aquatic > Deep subsurface > Groundwater... | reverse complement strand
AACAAAAACAATATATGTATCACATTTATAATAAACTTGCAGTTGATAGAATGAAATTTTTGAATACCTTACCTTATACAGAGGCTAAGTATTTAGAACAGGATTTTAAACATAATGTAAGCACAATAATTTGTGGTGATGAAATAGCTATAAGAATTTTTCATGAAAATAAGAGCAGCAAACTATTAATTATTCACATAAAGAATAGGCAGATTGCGGAAACTTATAAAGATCAATTCATGGCTCTTTGGAAAAAAGCTAAAATGCCTTCTTAGATTCCTAAAAAAACTGCTGCCACAACTGATAAGCAATCCCCAACCCTAACAAAACAATCAAGATCATACCAATTGATTTTGGAATATTGATTGTGTATTCTGGTTTTCGATTACCTTTCTTTTTAGCTTTCCAGTAAGCAAGTACTACCAAAATGCCTTCCAGGCCGCCAGCAATAGAACCAGTAATTGCCAACGCAGTTATGAAAGAAGCAATTTGTGCTAATGCCAAAAATAAAGGAACCATTACTGTTAAAATGAAAGCAAGATGAGGATTAATTTTGTAATCATAATGGTAAACTTCTTTTAGTGCTACACCCAAAGTTAAGAAAGTAGTAAACATAGAAAACACTGCAAAGATGTTAGCAAGCAAACCCAAGATTGGATTGCTGTACATACTAAGCGCGATTGTTGCAATCCGTTGGTTAGCATCTAACAATTCAAAATTGTTCAAGCCAACTAAACCAATAACTATAACTGAAAACAAGAAATAAAGAACTAATGGCACAACACTACCAATAATTAATGCTTTTTTCATCTTTTTTAATTCATTTTTGCCAAGCTCTTCTTGCATTTCAGGGATAGCTGCCGCACCAATGAACGAAAACAGAATCACACCGTAAGGTAAGTAGAAATATGCGGGATTAAACGTGTTAAAATTGCTAAGATTGATATGTTTGAAAGACAAAACCCCAATTAATAGAACTACCAATATTAGTAAAGAGATTATTACTAATTCTACTTGTCCAGCGGCTTTTACACCTTTGTAAACAATAAATGAAGCTACAATGAAAAATAATAATGCATAGAAATTATTTTGTAAGAATGTTAACAAAATTCCTGGTAACCAGGAAAATATTGAAGATAAAAACGTGGGTTCACCAAAAATGGCTTTCAAAATTTCTCCTTCACCCATGATATAAGCAGTTAATGCCCCGTAAATGGCAAACATCATGGAAAAAGCCATAACTCTCTTACCCCATTTGCCAAGATATCTTTCCATATAACCAGTAAGCTGAAATTGCCCTTTAGTTCTTAGCACAACTTCACCCATTAACAGGTTGAATATCACAAAAGCAATACCAATTACAAAAATTAAAATTGAGCCATAAACGAATCCACTTTTGGCGATTACATAAGGGATACCTAAAACGCCTGCACCAACAATTGTGCCAATAAGTGTGGCTACTGCCACCCAGAATCTATTTTTGGCAAAAAAGCCTTCCGACTTTTCACCTCTTTTCTTATACATATTTTGAAACAAATATTCTGGGTTTATATATTTTCCTGAGAGCCACACACCCACTGGTCAAGTCCATAAATAATTTATATATCAGTTTGGCTAGTAAAATAGAGAAAAAGAATCACGCAAAACTCTTAATAAAATTCTTTTGTTACACATAAAGAAATTTAATGAGTTTTTGCTCTAATGCTCTTTTTCTAAAACTCTAAGCTTAGAATTATGAAAACTTGGAGGTGATAGATGATGAAATATACAACTGAATTAGCTGAAATTGTAGGTATAATGTTAGGAGATGGGTGTTTGTACAAAGCTAAGAACAGGAAAAACAGTTATAGCACCATAATTACTTCTGGAAAAAATGAGATAAATTGGATTAACTATGTTAAAATTTTATTTGAGAATTACTTTGATCAGACTTTCAAAATATCAGAGATTAAATGGGGATTACAAGCGAAGAATTACTCAGACACAGTTGCTAGACACTTAATTAAAGCAGGTTTGCATCACGGAAATAAAATAGATAATAAAACAGAAATTCCACAATGGATATTCAAAAAGAAAGATTTCTTATCAAAAACTGTGCAAGGATTGTTTGATACTGATGGATGTATTTACAACAAGTATGGTAGCTATGCACAAATAGAATTTAAATTTGGCTGTGTTAAAACAACAAGTTCAGTACACAAAGCCGTTAGTGAGTTGGGGTTTAATCCTACAAAGATACAAAAACAGTTTAATAGTGCCACTGGAAAGTATCGTTGGAGATTTTATCTTTCTAGACAAAAAGAAATAGACCTATTTTTCCAAACAATAAAACCAAAAAATCAAAAGCATCAATTAAGATTCCAGAAAATAAGATATGGGGACGCTGGGATTCGAACCCAGATCTCAAGGTTGCTTCCTTGAACGACAAGATCGCATTAGTCATTGCATTTAAGCTCATCGCTCCAATTCTGGAGCCCCGCGTTCTAGCCAGGTTGTACGGACCAATTTTTCCTTTATACTACGCCCCCGTACGATTAAAATGAGATTAAACAACCAGTTTATTAAGTTTTTTGTTACAAATAGGGAAAATTAATTAAAACATACCTGGGGTAGCATTTACAAAATGTTTGACAAAGAAAAAATTATTGCTAAAATAAAAGAATTAGAAGAGCAAAGAAAAGAAATGTATGTCTCTAAAGATAGCATTGATTTTTTACTAAAATTCATCAAACAAAAAGGTTACAAAAAAATTCTTGAAATCGGAACTTTTGAAGGCTATTCAGCATTAAATTTCTCTTTAGTAGCAGAGAGAGTAGTAACTTTAGAGAATCATAAAAACGATATAGAAGAAGCAAAGAAAAATCTTGAATCTGTTGATAATGTAGAAATTATCAAAGGAGATGCGAGAAAAACATTGAAAACATTGAATGAAAAGTTTGACTTAATCTTAATTGATGGTGGTAAGCGAGAATACAAAGAATATCTTGAACTTGTTCTTCCTCTGCTTAACAATGATGGAGCCATCTTTGCCGATAACACAATTTCACATAAGGAAGGATTTAAAGAATTTTTTAATTACTTAAATGATAATAAAGAAAGTTTAAACTATAAAGAACTTGAACTGGGTAAAGGCCTATTAATGATTAGGAAGAATTAAGAGTGTTACATACATTCAACAAAAATATGATAGAATTAGACGGAACTTATGGTGAGGGTGGAGGAGCATTACTAAGAGTAGCATTAGCAGTATCAACACTTACAGGTAAACCATTTAAAATTGAAAATATCCGGGCGGGTAGGCCAGTACCAGGATTAAAACCACAACATCTTACTGGAATTAAGGCTTTAAAAGAAATTACTGGAGCTAAGTCAGATGATACAAAAGTTGGAACTACAGAACTTTGGTTTCAACCAGGAAAAATTAAAGGTGGTAATTATACAATTGATATTGGAACTGCAGGAAGCATTACTCTACTTTTGCAAGCACTTGTTCTGCCGTGCATTTTTGCACCAAGCAAGGTAACGCTCAGTATTAAAGGGGGAACTTGTGGAAAATGGCAAGCTTCTGTTGATTATCTGAAAGAAGTGCTTCTTCCACAATTACGTCGATTCGTGAAAAAGATTGATTTAAGAATAATTAAGCGGGGTTATTATCCAAAAGGTGGCGGAGAAATTATTTTAGAAATCAGTCCGAAATACAAAAGTTTTGAAAGCTTAGAAAATGACATAAACAATAATTTAGTAAATATAATTAATATAGTAGAGCAAGGTAAATTAGAACAAATTCGTGGTGTATTAAATTTATCTCAAGTTCTTGCTGAAGAAAAAATTGATGAAAGAATAGTTAACGCTGCTAAAAGTTCATTATCTTCAAAAGAAGTTCCAGTCAATATTAGAACAGAACAAGCTAATACTTACAGTATTGGTGGAGAATTATTGTTATGGTCCGTGCATAGCCAAGATGGTGACACGGCATTACCAAATCCAATCAGATTAGGGGGAGATGCTTTATTAGAGAAGAATAAATCTTCTGAAGAAATCGGAAAAGAAGCTGCTCAAGAATTAATTGAAGAGATTGATAGTGGCGCTGCAGTTGACAAACATTTAGCTGACCAACTATTACAGTTCATGGCTTTGCTTCCCGGTTCTAAGATTAAAACGAGTAAAGTTACAAACCATTGTCTGACTAATATTTATGTTCTAGAAAAATTTCTTCCGATTAAATTCAATGTTGAGAATAATATTATTTCTGTAGAAAAAATATAAATCTGGCTTAGAAGCCTGAACTTATTTGTCAAAAGTTTTATAAATGGCCCACAGTTGTGGAACAACTATGGTAAGTAAAACTTGTATTTCAACAAAAAAACGAATAGATAATGATGTTGGAGCAGTAAGTTTCATGTGTCCAAACTGTGGTAAATATGAAATCATCCGTAGTTCATTCGCTCGAAAGAACGCAATGAAGTATACTTGTCCAAACTGTGAATTTACCGGTCCAAACTGATTACTATGAGGTTAATTAATAATGGCGAAAGCAATTATAACATTCAAATTAATGCCGGAATCCCCAGATACAAATCTGGAACCTATTAAAGAAAAAGCTTTAGCTATCGCTAAAGAAAAAGGTTCAATCGGAGAAATGCAAAGTAGAGAAGAACCGATTGCATTTGGTTTAAAGGCAGTCTTGATTCTCGCAATGTACGAAGTTGAAGGTTCTGACTTTGATAAAATAGCTGAAGAAATGGGCAAGATTGAATTTGTACAAAGTTCAGAAGTTGCTAAAATGGACTTAGCATTAGGTTAAATTTTTATATCTTTATTTCTTAATTTAATGATAAAACTCTTTGGTTTATTATTGTTAATGTTATTAGTATTGACAGTTTTATGGCTGTACCATAAACAAAGAGTCAAATCAGATTAAAGAAACAGTTGAAACACCGGAGGCTATCAACATGAAATTAACAAGTTCTGCTTTTGAACATGAAAGTACAATTCCTGAGAAATATACTTGTGATGGTGCTAACATTAATCCGCCGTTAGAGATTAGTGAAATTCCTGAAGGAGCAGTAAGTTTAGTTTTGATCATGGACGATCCTGACGTTCCGGCCCAAATTAGAGAAGACCAAATGTTTGATCACTGGGTACACTTCAACATCCCAATCAGTGTTACAAGGATTGAAGAAGGAAGTGTTATTCCTGGCATTGCTGGAAGTAACACCAGAGGAACTCCAGCATATACTGGGCCTTGTCCCCCGCCACAATATCAGCCGAGCGAGCATAGATATTATTTCAAATTATATGCGCTTGACATTATGCTTGATTTGGCAGAGGGTGCTACTAAGAAAGAAGTTGAAACTGCCATGGAAGGACACGTTCTTGCCCAAACAGAACTTATGGGAAGGTATGATCGAAGTTGATTTTATATTCAACATCATTGATTTCAAGCATATTTTTTAGAAAATAATATAAATCATAACTTTTTCTTTATTCATATCAATAATGTGATATTCAAGAGGTGATTTTGATGGTTAGAAGAAGAATTGGAAGAGTTACTAGAAAAAGGATTACTAAGAAAACTGCTCCGCCTAAAACTTGTAAAACTTGTGACAAAGGTTATAATGTTTGGCTTTGGATAATTTCTGAAGTTGCTTTATTTGCGTTTATCTTTTACACATTTTATTTGTTAGGAGCGCCAGGCAACCCATTTTACAGTTCAATATTGCTCCTTGCACTGATTAACATTTCAGTAATTGCTTGTCCTGTAATGAGAAAACATTACAGCAATTGTGGTAACTGAAAACAAGATTTGAAAAAATTATTTTTTATTTTAATTGTTTTATTTTTTTAACTATTTCTTTTATATTCAATTTTGTTTTAATTCCTAGTGGAGAAAAATGAGTTCTAGTTGCTTTCAATTGTTTTAAAATTTGTTCCATTCGTGGCGAGTTTAGTTTATACTTTCTAGCAATGGTGTGCATATCATAAAAACCCACCAAATCTTGTTTAGATTCTTCTTTTAATAGATCTAAAAATTTTTGTTCTTCTGGAAAAATGTTATTTTTAGAATTTGTATTTGCAATTTTATTTATCAGTTTTTTATCAAATAAAGGTCCGCTCCAAAGTGGACCAGCAAATTGTAAATCAGTATTATCTTTTGTAATAGTTTCACATTCACAGGTTCCACAATTTTGGTTACAAATTTTATAATCTAAACACTGTGGACAAAATAACATAAACTTGTGCTGATTAACAATTTCATCACAACGTTCTTTTCCGTTTTGTGACTGGAAATAGATTCTAAAATAGTGATCTTTGTGATATGCTAAAATTGGTGTAAGGGCCTTGTCAAACTGAATGCCTTGCAACTGAACTTTTCTAATCAGAATTCTTAGTCCAATTTCGTGCATCATATGGTTTTTGAGTGCAGTTGACCAATATTTGCGTTTAGTAACTTTTGGATAAGTTCCAGTAAGTGCAGCAGTGTCTGTTGCTGTCACAGCAATTATCCCATTTCTTGTGATTCTAGCAACTGATGCCGAGATGAAAGGGTTTGGTGTTCCGAACGGATCTAAATCAATATAATCAAAATAACCACAAAATTGTTCTGTTTCGGGATGTTTAATTTGGTTCAGAAGAAATAAGTTGGCATCTTCATTATGTATGCTAATTTTTTCTGTTGTTAAATTATTTGATTTAAAATTATTTTTGAAATTATTAACAAAATTTTCTTTTTTATCATTGACAAACAGTTGACCAATTTTTCCTTTTTTTAATTCTTGTAAAAATCTTAATCCCCTAATACCAGAACCAGCTAATGGCAAAGCTATATTCATATTTTTGTTTGCGACAGAATTTAAGAGAAGAACAGAAATATTTCTGTTAGAAACCATGAGTGGATTGTAAAATACTTCCATCTTAGCATTAACAACGCCTTTCGGCAAGGTTGCATTTATTTTCGCAGAATGTTCTGTTATTGTTGGCATCAGTTTGTTACAAAATAAGAAAGTACTTATAGATTTTTCCCAGAGTTAGCTTTATGCTGCAGTTTCTGTCGCCGTTGCAACATAACGATTTTCACATACTTGACATTCCTGATGAATCGGAACTCGTGTTTCAATATAATTCTTACCATCTTCTCCAATAAGATCTCCACGAAGGTATTCCCGACGAACACCAACAATAGTTCTGCTTTCGGTTTCATAATCAAAAAAGAACTCTCTCAAAAGACCATACTGATCAAAGTGTGTTACTTTTCCCATACGAACGTGACCATATGCTGTTTGTTTGATTTGAAGTGCTTCCAAAGAAGGATAATCCATGGGAAGCTCTATTGCAAGCCTTGTTTTAAGTCCAATATCACCACCATCAAAACTGCTACCATCTGCATGAACAAAATCTGGTGAGAGCCGACCTATAAGAGTTCCCTCAGAAACGTCCTGTGATCGAGTATTGTTGATTTTATAAACTCTAGCAATTCTTTGATTTTCCCCATCGTAAAGATGAGCACCATCTTTTCTTCCCGGCCCAGCAATGTAAGCAAACAGATCTTCTTTACTGTCCATCCCAGTAAAAGTTCCAACATCTTTAGGCCTAGCAAGATTGTTCTCAATCAATTTATCTACTAAGGTTGGTCCATTTGAAATTACTAATAAACCTTTATAATTATAAACTTCATCTTCACCTTCTTTGAATGGTTCACCATCAAGATTGTTTAATTGCCCGTTTTCAATGGATCGTAAACAGGCAGGGAGATTCTTCTCGCAATGGTAAGCTACAAGTGAATCAAACAAGCGTTTAGTATCCATTTTGAAACTCGATAAAGGTTATTGAGCAACCAATATAGCATTTTGTATACTAGTAAACATAATAACTATTTAAACATTTCGCTGATTTTGTCCCATTTTGATAAAAGAGAGATAATTTTGCCCAAATGTAGTATTAAAGATAATAAAAGTATATGAAAATTAAATTTAGGCAATTATATTGGATTTTACTTTTGCCAAAATTTGGATATTCTTATCATTAAATTCGTTACAATTTTTACAATCTTTATTCAGATAAATTTAAAAAAGAGATTGCCAAATTCTTATCTTATGACAACCAGAAGACCAATAATTACATTACTTGGACATGTAGATCATGGTAAAAGTAGTATCTTAGATAAAATTAGGGGTACCACTGTTGTCTCCAGAGAAGCAGGTGGAATAACCCAAGCAATTGGCTGTAGTATTGTTCCTTTAGACATTATTAAAAAAATCTGTGGATCTTTGCTTGGTGCAATTAAATCTGAATCAAAACTTCCTGGTCTTCTATTTATTGACTCGCCCGGACACGCAGCATTTACATCATTACGTAAACGAGGTGGAAGTTTAGCAGATATCGCTATCCTCGTAGTTGACATTAATGAAGGTTTCAAACCGCAAACAATTGAATCTATTGAAATTTTGAAAGCAAACAAAGTGCCTTTCATTGTTGCTGCTAACAAGATTGATTTAATTCACGGCTGGACGTATGATGAAAAAAAGTTGTTGATTGAAAATATCAATTCTTTTAGTTATGATATGCAAGGTGAGTTCGAGAAAAAAATGTATGAACTTGTCGGTAAATTTAATGAATATGGTCTGGAATCAGAAAGGTTTGACAGAGTACAAGATTATACTAAACAGTTAGCAATTGTACCAGTTTCAGCATTAACTGGCCAGGGAATTCCAGAACTGTTAATGGTTCTAACTGGTCTTGCTCAGAAATTCTTAGAAAAGAAATTAGAAATTGACGAAACCGGTGAAGCAAAAGGTACTATCTTAGAAGTTAAAGAAGAAAAGGGTCTAGGAATGACCTTAGACACCATCATTTACAATGGTCATTTGAAAATTAATGATACTTTGGTAATTGGTAATATTGGAGAACCTATTGTTGTTAAAGTCAGAACTTTACTTGAACCTGCAGAATTGTCTGACATGCGAGAGAAGAAAAGCAAGTTCAAAAATGTTAAAGAAGTTTTTGCAGCAACAGGTGTGAAAATTTCTGCACCAGGTTTAGACAAAGCAATTTCTGGAATGCCGGTACGTGGATGTTCTGGCAAATCTGAAGAAATTGAAATTTTGAAAACAGAAGTTATCGAAGAAGTTGGTGAAATTATTACTGAAAATGATGAAGATTCAGAGGGAGTAATGATTAAAGCAGATACCATTGGTGGTCTTGAAGCTTTGAAAAACCTTCTGCAAGGAAAAAATATCCCGATTTCATCTTCATCTCTTGGTGACCTTAGCAAAAAAGATCTTTCTAAACTTGAATCACAGAAGGATAAAGACGAATTTACTGGAGTAATGTTGGGATTTAATGTCCATATACCAACTGAGATTGAAGGTTTGGCTAAAAATAAAGGTTTGAAACTTATTAATCATCCTATAATCTATAAAGTAATTGAAGATTACGAAGAGTACGTTGAAAAACTTAAGAAAGAAATTGAATTACGTGAATTGTCAAAATTGGTCAGGCCCTGTAAATTTGCAGTTCTGAAAGGTTACATTTTCCGACAAAGCAATCCCGCTATTCTTGGTGTTGAAATTGAAATTGGTAAAATTAGAAGTGGTGATCCGGTGATGAACATTAGCGGAGATAAAATTACCCAAGTAAAAAGTATCAAAGAAGGACAAGAAAATTTATCTTTCGCCGAGCAAGGCAAACAAGTAGCAATTGCTTTTGAGGGAGTTACTGTTGGCAGACAAATTAAAGAAGGTGATTTCTTGTATACCGATGTACCAGAAGAAGATTTTATTAAATTGAAAAACTTGAAAAAACACTTGTCTAAAATTGAGATTGATGTTCTTAAAGAAATAGCAGAAATTAAAAGAAAAAATAATCCCGTTTGGGGTGTTGGTTAGATTAAGTAACTACTTAAATCACATCATACCATCCTAAAACTAATCTATCTGCTGCTCGGACCATCCCATAATCGTGACCAATAACTTTGATACAAGCGCCGTCTTTCTCAACTGCAGCGTCAACTTCTTCATCTAAGATGAACTGAATTATTGGTTTGTTATCTGGATTATTGTCACAGCTAAGGATTTCATAATCTCCACAAATGTCATCTTCAAAAATACAAGCGGTTACTGGTTTTCTACTTACACCTTTAATGATATTAAAACCTAATTCTGAGATTGCTAAGGAGATGTAAGGATCTGCTAATGTTGGATCAATTGCAAAATAAATGTCCATACCTTGGTTAAAATCTTCAGATACTGCACCAGTAAAAGTTACATTTTCTAAATCTCTTGGACCATAATGTAATGGTACTTTCAATAAAGTATTTCCGTCCCCTTTATTTACCACAACTTCTGTCCACCACAAGCCGTCAGCTAAAACAAAACTGAACCCGTTGTAAATATAAGCTTCATCATCTTTAAGGTCACCGTTAAGATTATCTTCATGCAACTGGTCAATATCAATAACTTGGGCGCTGGTCATACTATCATAAAGTTTGAACCCGCCAAAGATTAAGGCAAAAATTCCAACTAGGGTAATTATTCCAATAATAATGGTTTTAGTATCTACAGAATTTGTTGAAGATCCTTCTTCCGGCATTTCTGAAGACATTGCATCTTGCAACTCCCCAAACTGCTCTTTTTCTTGCTCTTCTTCCAGAGCTCTTCCAATCTTAATATCGCCAGTATTTTTCATCTTATAGTTTGTTAGCCCGCTTATTTATAAATTTTAAGATTCTGGATCGTATAATTGAGTATTTGAGTTATTTCTCATCCTTTTTAAGTACATTTCAAGCTTTTCTTTTAAATCACTTGAAAAAGTTTTGCTTTTTCTGTGTCCAGAAACACCTTGTGTTTCTTGGACTTCCTTAAGTTTTGAATCTATTTGAAGTTTATTTATCTCTTCGTTCCAGTTAATATCTGGAAGTTTGGTAATTGAACCTTTTAATTCTCTTCCTACTGCTTTAATATCTGCTTCTATTCTTTTTGCTTGTTCTGTGCCAAACATTTTAGTTGCAGGAAATTTAGTAAAAGCGTTAGCTCCTGCTTGCATCAACAATCCAACTTCTTCATATCGTCTTGCAGTAGTCCCGGCAATAATTTCTAATTTTGGAAAAGAGATTCTAGTTTGTGCAATCCACCAGAGATAATCTTCAGTATCTGGTCCATTAGTGTTTTCGTACGGAGTACCTTTTACTGGTTTCAAAGCATAAAAAGTAATTCTTTGTAAATCATGTTTGTTTATGAAATCTTTTAGTAATTCAAAATCTTCTTTCTTTTCTCCCAGACCAATTACTATGGTCATACTCTTTTTGAAATCTTTAGCTTGGCTGAACATTTCTTCGTATGGTCCTATTGGTTTGTCTGGACAGATCTCATTGTGTAAGTTAGGTTCAATAGTTTCAATGGAACTGACAATACCTTTCACGTAAGGTTGGAATTGTTTAAGATCTTCTGGTTTGATAACTCCCAGATTCAGCCAGATCTTTTCTCCATAAATTTCGCTGACTAGTTTGGCTATGTTAATTAGATCTTTCATTGGGAATATTTTGTATCCTCCAGTTAAGAATTCAATTCTCCAGCCCAAATGTTTGCATAACAGTGCTTCTACTAATACTGAAGCCAGCGTACGTTTAGCTGTTGGTGCATGTTTAATTTTATGTTTTACTGTAGAACGGAAACAGAATTTACAGGTGCCAAGGTCACAGTACCAACTGAGAAAAATACATCTTCCGTACCAAGTTACTGGTGAGAAGTTTTCCTTGTACACTGCTTGTGCTTGTTTTAGGAGTGCTTCTGTTTCTTTGTTCATGTGAGAGAAATTTGTTTGTTACTTTAAAAGATTTTAGAAAAGATAAAAAAAATAAAACTTAATTATCTCAACATCCCATCTAATGAGTCCATTTCTCTGTGAAAATCTCCCAGTTCATGCCTAGAGAAATCAAATGCAGCTCTAAATCCTTCAAGATAGGATTTAGCTTGTTCATCTTCCATTTCACTAAGATTATTTCTATTATAGAAATTATCTACATAAGACCGAAAAATCCCATTATCTTCATGTTCACGGAAATTATTTATTACAGCCCCATAAAATTTGTCTTTATCCATAAGTAGTAAAAAAAAGGTTTCATTTATAAAGTTTTTGTTAAGAATTGAGAGAAAAAATAAATTGTGAGTTTTTAGTATCAAGAAAACAATCACTCATGCCCATGATACTCAGTTAAATTTCCTTTTAATAATTCATTAAATGCAACTTCATCTTTTGGATTTGCATATTCTACTTCCTGACCCAAATGAAATCCTGCTAAAACATCCAATGATTTTCCTCTAACAGGTGAAATATCTACATTTAAAACATTTGCAACTCCAGAGTTATCTTTAGGCAAGGAATAATGAACTAATTCCCCAATACTTGACAAATTGAAAAGGCAATCAGAACACATTAACAGTACTGAAGTTCCTCCCCTAACGTGTTTTGATAACTTGGTTCTAATAACAGAATCTCTACTCCTATCAGCTTCCCCATCAGCTTCTGCTTCTAAAAGTTTCATGTAAGTCACACCATATAATTCTGAATCTATCTGGTTTTCTAAAACATTTTCAGCTACATACTTCAAAGCTGTACGATCAACTTGATCTCGATTACCACAAAGTTCTTCATACTTTATCCACAAATTTCCATCACCATGAAGTCTATATTTAGATCTATCACTAATTTCTATAATTTTTGTTTTACCTTCATGAAGACTATCACTAGCTCTTAATGGAAATGTTTCATAAAAAGCTTTTTCGATAGCATTAAAATTATCATCGATAACTGTGTCATAACATAAAACAAGTCTATTTCCAAAATCGGGAGGTACACGCGCATCTGAGTTGCCCATCCATAAACTTCTTAATCTCATAAAAGAAATCTGCAACTAAATTGTTTATATTAATTTAGGTATTCAAATGTATATTTGGTTTTTCTGAGAATATAAGATAAAAAGCCCCTGGGGAGAATTGAACTCCCGATCTACTGCTCTCACGAGCCTCAACAGCATACGAGGTTCGACTTGAAACAATCAGTCGCTCTAGCCGCTGAGCCACAGGGGCAAAAGTAAGAAAAACTAAAGTTTAGCTAACAATTCTTCTTTATTCTTGAAATTCTTCTGGCATTCAAAACAAACATGGTATTGCTTGCTCTTGCCAGGTTTCTTGACAACAGTACCTTTAACCTTACCCAAAAAGAGTTCCTGAAGCTTGTTTCCACAAATGTTACACTTTGCCATGTTTATTGATAATAAAGAACACTAGATTTAAATTTAATTGTACTGGTTGGGGTAAATTTTTAAATAACTTGTCCTTTTAAGCAATAAAAAGATGTTTATGAATTCAACATCTTAACCTAATGAAAATGTTAAATTACAAAAACGACCCTTTATTGCTTAATCAAGAAACTGTAAATGATTTAATTAGTGATAACAAAAATTTTATTTTTTTAGACAATGAGAAAAAAATCTTAAATCTTTATTCTGCGTTTGTCAAAAAATCTGATTTTATCAGAAAAGAGAAAATATGCCAACCATTACAAAAAACAGTTTATGTTAAAGTAAGTGATAAACTGAAATTAATTTTGCAAGAAAAATCTTCCAACAACAAAGAAATGAAAAAGCTAATTGAGAATTATATTGGAAAACGAAGTATCGGTGAAAGGGTTATTGAAAAATGGTTCAATAAAAACATATTTCCATTTATTCTTCTTAGAATTCTCAGTGAAAACGAAAAAGAATTAGCAGAATGGACGCAGGAAATTGAATATTTTACTGATTTTCTAAACAAATCAAGATTTAAATCGCCATTGTTTATTGAAGAATTACTAAATCCACAATTAATATATCTAGCTGGTTGTTCTTTGGGAGATGGACATATTGATAAAGCTTGTAAAAGATGGACCCTTGTAGATGGAAGCTCAGATGAAAAAAGGTTAAAAGATTCCAAGAAATTTGTAGAAAAACTTACATTATTAACAAAAAATTACGTTAACAAGACAATTATAAAAGAGCATACAACAAAATTTGATTTGAGAATCAACAACAAACCATATTGTAGGTTCCTAAACTTTTTCTTTGGATTGCCAATTGGATCGAAAAAGAAAGCAAAATTGCAGGTCCCAAAGATTATCTACTTCTCAGAGAATGATGTTGAAAAGTATTTTTGGAGAGGTTGTTTTGATACTGATGGTAGCGTTTTAGGATCTGTGGGATTCTCTTCATCGGACAAGAATATGTTTAAAGAGTGTGAAAGGTATCTTTTAAGTAAAGAAATTAAAATTACATTCTTTGAAAGAAGTATTAATATTCCAGTTAAATACATAAAAAGATTTGTAGAAATTGGTTTTGCTCACCCAAGAAAACAAAAAGAATTAATTCAAAGATTAAAAATAACCCCTAAATTAAAATCCGTAAAAGAAAAAAATGACCAAAAGATTGATAGTAAATTGCGCAAAATTTACAAAGTTCTTAGAACAGATAAAGATGGTTACAGAATTAGAGTTAATAAAACATCTTTAGAAAAAAGTGACATTGACATTGAGGAAGTCAAAAAAGTTGTAAAAGAGAAATTTAATTATGAAATAAAGATTGCTTCAAATGATTTGTACTACTTTAAATCAAAAAAAGTGTATAATTATTTGCAGAATCTTTTTATATATGAACCAGAGTGGAGAGCAATAAATGGGGAAGAATCTAAACAATTATTAAATGATTGGAATATTGTGTGGAAAAAATGAGATGTAGATTAGCAGTGATTGATAAAGAACTTTGTAACCCAACCGGTTGCGGAAATTATCTTTGTGCTAAATTGTGTCCTGTTAACAGAACCAATGAAGAATGTATCAAGAAAGGTGATGATACCACAAACAAAGCAGTGATTGAAGAAGAGTTATGCACTGGATGTTCGATTTGTTGTAACCGTTGTCCATTTGAAGCAATCAATATAATCAACCTCCCCGAGGCCTTAAAGAAAGAACCAATCCACAGATATGGAAAAAATTCATTTTCATTATTCTCGTTACCAACACCATTGTTTGGTAAAGTTACAGGAGTTATTGGAAAAAATGGAATTGGTAAATCTACAGCATTCAGGATTTTAGCAGGAATTGTGAAAGCTAATTTAGGTAATTATGAACAAGAAGCAGATTTTAAAGATCTCATTAAGTATTTCAAAGGTAGTGAAATGCAAAAGTTTTTGGAAAAGTTGCAGCAAGAGGAAGTTAAATTATCTTACAAACCTCAGCAAGTTGAGCTGGTGCCTAAACAATTCAAAGGTACAGTCAAAGAATTACTAACTAAAGCTGATGAAATAGGTAAATTTGATGATGTTGTGAAAGCGTTGGAACTAGAAAAATATCTTGATAACAAAATTGAAAATCTTTCTGGTGGAGAATTGCAACGGGTAGTTATTGCAGCTTCAGTATTGAAAGATGCTAACTTAATTTTATTTGACGAACCTTGTTCTTATTTAGATATCAAACAAAGAGTTAAGGTATCTAACTTTATCAGATCTTTATCTACCAAAGATAACACTTTGATGGTGATTGAACACGATTTAATTATTTTAGATTTTATGACAGATCTGCTTAATATCATGTACGGGCAAGATGCCGCTTATGGTATTGTGTCTGGTGTAAAAAGTTCTAGAGAGGGTATTAACACTTTCCTAGAAGGTTATCTAAAAGAAGAAAATGTTAGGTTCAGACCCAACCCAATCAAATTTGAAGTTAGTCAAGATAAGGTTAAGGGAACTCCAGAAAAATTGATCTCCTGGAAAGATTTAGAATTAAAGTTAGGAAAATTTTTGTTAAAAACTGGTGAAGGTGTGCTGAACAAAAATGAGATTATTGGAATTTTAGGAGAAAACGGAATTGGTAAAACCAGTTTTGTAAAATTACTTGCAGGAGTTATTGAAGCTGAGAAAGGTAAACTTGATGCAGAAGTTAAAGTAGCATACAAACCACAATATTTAGATTATTCTGACTCTGAAGAACAAGTTGCAATGTTCTTACAGGATGCAATTGATAAATATGAAGTGCAATTGATCAGACCTCTAAACTTAGAAAAATTGTACGGGAAAAAGTTATCTGAACTGTCTGGTGGAGAATTACAAAGAGTAGTTGTTGCACACTGTTTGTCTCAAGATGCTGAACTATTCCTTCTGGACGAACCTTCTGCGTATTTAGATGTTGAACAGAGGTTAATTGTTTCCAAAGTGATCAAAAGATTGACTGAAGAACGAGAGATTACAGTACTTGTGGTTGATCACGATTTAATGTTTTTAGATTACTTATCTGAAAGATTAATGGTATTCTCTGGCGAACCTGCAAAGAACGGACTAGTTGAAGGTCCTTTCACGATGGAAGATGGAATGAACAAATTCTTACAAGAGTTAGGCATTACTTTACGTAGAGATCCAACTTCACACCGGCCAAGGATCAACAAGCCGGGTTCTGTTAAAGACCGAGAACAGAGAGCTGGTAATAAGTTATATTATGGTTAAGAATTAATCATCATTATCTTCAACATGATGGCGTATATTTTCTCCAAGTTCTCTAACATCTTCTTCAGGTCGAGGCATAAAAACTTTATCAAGAGCATACATAACAGCAGCACCTGATGCTGCAGATCCTACAAAAGCTAGCATGGTATTCCCTGCAATGTAGTCGTTATTTGTGAACGCGCATATAAAATAAACACTAAGAGAAACTGGTAGTCCTAACATGGCCCCTAACATTGCCGGAGAATAATCATCGTTTGCCATTTAAAAAAAAAATAAGTAAAAATTAATTTACATTAACGCTCCCTTGCATTCCTGGATGGAACATACAGAAATATCTGTAAATTCCAGATTCTTCAAAAGTGTAAGTTAAAGTGCCGTCAACGCCAATCTCTTGATCTAAATCACCATTCTCTAAAGTGATTGTATGTTCAGTATCATCTAAGTTAACCCATTCCACAGTATCTCCAACCTCAACATCTAGATCTACAGGATTGAACTTGAAATCTTGAATTGTTACAGTTTTAATTCCACTATCAGATTCATCCCCAGCAACAACCGTTGAAGTTGGTACTGTTTTGGTAGTATCATCTTCTGGAACTTGTCCAGAACAAGCTAACAAAAATAGTGTTAACGTGCTTATGCTTAGCAAAATTGCGCTTATCTTTAATTTATTGAGTATCATTTTAAGCTAGTTAAATCAGGCCTATTTAAATTATTTCCCCTTTTAAAAAATGGGCTAATATGAAACCCTAAGAATTAGATCATAAAATATATTAAGTAGTTCTCGTCGATAAATAATCAGTTAAAACCATTTTGTCGACGAGGTGACTACAAATGAAGATAATTGTTAATAAGTTTAAAAAAGTTACTGATTTTTGTTATGAATTATTCAAAATTGCTGAATTACCATTACATTTTTCAAAGTTCTCAAATAAGCTTTATTCTGTATATCAAAAGCTATTTTTGCTTGTTTACAAGCAATTTCGTAAGTTTACTTATGAAGAATTATTAACAGATTTAGCTGATAACATTAGTTTAAGAATTTATTTGGGATTAAATAAGCTCCCAAATTATACTACTCTAATTAAATTTGCAAAGAACTTGCCCACTGATGTTCTTAATAAATTGGTTTTGGCTTTTGAAAAAGTAATTCCAAAACCAAAAAAAGTTGCAATCGATGCTACAGGAATTACTTTAGATAATGCTAGCCAGCATTATTGTAAAAGAATTGGGTTGAAAAGTAAAAAAAGACCATTTATGAAAACTACTTTTATCGTCGATATTAAGCGATATCTCATCTTGTTATGCAAGATGAGAAAGAAAACAAGGCATGATACTATTGATGCTAAACCTATGCTCAAAAAATTGGCAAAAATTTATTCGCCTGAAATTCTTTACGCAGATAGAGGATATGATGACAATACAATATTCAAGATTTCTTTTGAAATCTTGGGGGCATATCCTCTGATTTTGCAAAAGAACATTTT
>Ga0180007_10003337_pt1 | contig 18014 bp, 23 predicted proteins | sample MM_PC_MetaG_FD_121122 | JGI IMG/M metagenome (GOLD analysis project Ga0180007, IMG submission 121122) | Groundwater microbial communities from the Aspo Hard Rock Laboratory (HRL) deep subsurface site, Sweden - MM_PC_MetaG | ecosystem: Environmental > Aquatic > Deep subsurface > Groundwater... | reverse complement strand
TTCGTCGTTTCCTTTGACGTATTTGTAGATCATTTTCAAAATTACTTTGAAGTCATATTTTGTTTGATGCGCATATCTTGGATTGGCTTCCAAATCCCCAACTATTGAAATCAGGTCGTCCTTTGTCGCGTCCTTAAACGGTTTTTTTAGCCACATTGCCCATTTCCTTAGGCAAAATGCTACCTTTGCTACACGACCATAGCTGTGGCCTTTTGCAAGCTGCTTTTTGCAAAAAGAGACGATCGCCTCCTTATTCTCTTTACATATCCCATCGTCTATGCGTACCTTTTCCAGCGTGCTCTCAAAGTTCTGCTGGTAGCTATGTATATCCATTCCCTCCATACCTATCACTCCGGTAGAAGGGACTATTTTATGCTTGATGTGAAATTCGACAGGATTCTGTCAAATCATTGAGGCATTCAGAGCACCTCAGCCTATTCGGCAGGAGCAATTCTTTTTATCTAAAAACAATTCCAACCTAACCAATAAATTAAAATTTCCTTAAGTTACCATTAATAAATCTTATACGAGCTATAATGTTTATGCGGTTCGTGGTGTTTGTTTGATATCTCTTGGAAAATTTTTTAAGTTTCTTTTACTATTCTTAATCGCAGGTGTGTTTTGGTATGCCACTTTATTTTATCCAAGTGAGTATCTGATTAAATTATTTTATACTTTTATTGCATTGGCGTCAATATACGTGATATTTAATATTGTAATCGAAAACGCACTCATTGGGGGGATTAAGGACAATCGTAGAAAGTTTGAACTGCGTAAAATTATATCACTTCTCAACAGCATCATAATAATTGCCGCAATCATAACTATCTGGATTCCAAATCCAGAAGCAATTCTAGTTGCATATGGGCTTATCGCAGCTGCAATCGCCATTGCACTTCAAGATATTTTTAAAAACCTCGGTGGTGGGGTGATGCTGCTTATCACACGTATTTATGCAGTTGGGGATCGTGTTCAAATCAACTCTCTTTATGGTGACGTTGTTGATATCGGTGTATTTTATACTACGCTTTTGGAAACGCGTGGATGGGTTGAAGGAGATCAAGTTACTGGCCGGCTAACCACCATCCCAAATAGTTGTGTTCTATCAGGAACAATAAACAACTACACAAAAGATCATGGGTTCATATGGGACGAAATCTGGATTCCTCTAACCTATGACAGTAATTGGAACAAGGCAATCGAATTATTTTCAAGTATTGCTAAGAAAGAAACTCATGAAACAATAAAGAAAGCTTCGCAGGAATTATCTCAGATGGGAGAAAAATATTTCTTCCAGCAAAAAGATGCGGATCCACAAATATTTCTTAAATTAACTGACAATTGGATGTCTGTGAATATCCGTTATGTTACAGAGGTTCGTTCTAGGCGTTTAGTTTCCAATCGTCTGAGTATTCGTCTTTTGAAAGAGATACAAAAAACAAAGGACATAAAACTAGCATCACAAACAATAGATATAGTCGGATTTCCAAACTCAAAAAAAGTCTGAATCTGCCATATTTCAGCTGAGATTTGAATATGTCAATCCTGAGATGGGTAGTTCGCATAGCATTATTTTCCTTCAAATTCAATAGTCTGGTTGTCAAAACATTTTTTTGTTTTCAATATTCTATTTCGAGTTTTGTAATTTATGAAATTATTCATTAAGAACAAGTTTCGCTGAGAGCAAATCATTTTACTATTTTTTTTATTATAAATTTATACGTCAGAATGCTTATTGCGAATGACAAGATCAACAAAACAATTCCGCTATAGATGTCAAATTTCCAGTCTAGATAAGATAATATAAGATACCCTAGTATGTAAAAAATTCCTGACAAGTAGATGCCAGCACCATCTATCCAAAACGTATGTTCTAGTATGTTTTCTTTTTCCTTTTCATTCATACCCTATCATAAACGTGTAATCTATAAATTGGTTGTGTTTCTAATTTTTCATCTCAAAGTTGCAATTGAAAAAATGTCTGTTTGGAACGGAGTCATCCGAGAGCAATTTTCATTACAGTCGATCTTGTTTTAGCTAGGTTATGAAAATACATAACTCAGTTAAAACATACCTTTATAAATGTTTTTTGAATATCTTTTTGTATGGATAAGCTATTTCAGAAAAAATACGGTCGCATTCTGGAATCAATAGAAGACATAGCAGAATGTAGTCAAGGAGAGCTAATTCTAGTTGGAGGAACAGCATTGGCTCTTTTTTATCTGAAACATAGGGTCAGTGTTGATCTGGATTTTGTTCCTCTTAAAAAACAAAAAGATGAAACGATCAAAGAAAAGTTAAAGGGGGCACTTTCTAAAAAAGGATATAAAACTCAAAGAACTGCATATACTAATCAGTTTGTTATCCAATTTGAGGATTGCTGTGTCAAAGTTGAAATATTTACACCAGAAAAAAGTATCAAAGAAAATGCTGAATTTCAAATTGGGCAACAAAAAATAAGAGTTGCGTCTATAAAAGATCTGTTGGATATGAAATTGGAAACTTATGCCGGAAGACTAGAAGCCAGAGATCTATTCGATATAATTTTTATATTGAAAAAAATGAGGCAAGATAAGAAAACTGCCATTGATCTGATAAAGAAATATGGGAAACCAAAAAATATCGGAGAATTGAGGCGTATGGTAACTGAACTAGATTATATTTACTTCGAAGAGGTGTTGAACTGTGTTGCCTAAACAAGTTGTAACCCACAAGACGTTGCTCGAAGGTGGCTCGAGCTCTACTAAAATAAAAACAATGACAATTAACCTTAGTTTGTTTCCAACCCCATTTAAGAAAATATACTATGTCCCAACATCAGAAGAACGAAAGGCCACAACAATTGATAAACCAATGATGATTCTGACAAGAGCAATTGCCGCTTATCTTGGTACAAATAAATTTTACTATAGTTGTCGAACAGCGGAAGAATTTTTTGGGATCAAATGGCAACAGACTGGAGATATTCATGTTATTAATAATAAATTAAGCCGAACAATCAATCTAAGGGACAGAATCAAAAGGAATAGTGAAAAAACGAACTACAGAGCTAAGCGAATATCAAAAATCTTATCATTATATGGTAGTATGATTGTTTTTCACAGGGGATGCGTTGCAGGTGCAAAATTCAAGGAAACACCTTACGGGAGGTTTGCACTAAAGTCCCAGATAAAAAAGGATAGAAAACGTTTTAGAGAAAAAATATATCCACTGCTCCTCTAAAAAAATCCAAAACCACGATTTTCCATTCTGGGTGCTGGGTTTATAATTCAGACTGGTCAGAATAAGATACAGATAGACCTATAGCGATCCTCTAAGTTTTGTTATACTGTAATATTATATAATGTTAAAATATGCCAGTACAACATCGGAACGATCTATCGTTCTTGGCATACAAATTTTTGTATGGCTCCTCAGTCGGATTGCTAACAGCGAACCAAAAAACAGTGTGGTTCTGCCTTTGTAAACGGTCCGAAAAGTGAGCAAATGAAATTTGTAGAATTAAAATTAAATGAAAAAACATTGAGATCCATATCAAATCATGGATATGTGGAAGCAACTGAAGTGCAAGAAAAAGCAATCCCTAAGATAATCGAAGGGCGCAATCTTATTGTAAGAAGTCAGACCGGTACTGGCAAGACTGCGGCATTTGGTATTGGATTAATCGAAAGAATAATCTCAAAAACATCTGGCAAAGCTCTTGTCCTTGCACCAACACGTGAGTTGGCAATTCAGGTTTGTAAGGAATTGCGTGCATTGAGCCAAGTGCATCAGTTGAAAGTCCACGTTGTTTATGGCGGACAGAGCATCAGTCTCCAAATTAGGGATCTTAGGGGGGGGTGCGATATTCTTGTGGCGACTCCAGGCAGACTTCTTGATTTATGCAGGCGTAGGGTTGTCGATATTTCAAGATTCAATGCTATTGTTCTTGATGAAGCGGATCATATGCTTGATCTTGGTTTCCAGGAAGAGGTTTTTGGTATCCTTGACATGTTGCCAAAACAAAGGATCATCTTGCTGTTCTCAGCTACCGTTGATCACAGTATAAAGAGTATTGCTTCAAAATATATGCGTGATTCAGAATTAATAACTCTCGGTGAAATGGAAGTCGTATCATCAATAAAAGAAGAACATATCGAGATCACGCGCAAGGAAAAGTTTTCCAAGTTCCTTGAGGTAATTGATTCCTATAAAGATACGAAAATACTTGTTTTCATGAAAACAAAAAGAAGTGTCGGCTGGCTTAAGGACATGCTCGAAAAACGTGGAATTCGTGGTATGGGTATGCTTCATGGTGACATTACACAATCAAGAAGAAATCAGGTTCTTACTAAATTCAGGGAAAATCAGCTACATATTCTTATTGCAACCAACGTAGCCGCAAGAGGTTTGCATATTGATGATGTTGGTCTTATAGTGAACTATGATGAGGCTGAGACCGAAGAAACCCACCTTCATCGCGTAGGCCGTACCGGTAGAATGGGTGCAGAAGGAAAAGTCGTAAATTTTGTCATGAGGCGAGAATCCGTACATGAGCGGATGTCTGAAAATCATGATGATTTTGCATGGATGAAAGATGGTACACGCAATAATTATTCAAGACGCGGTGGACCAAGAAGTGGTTCGTCATACGGCGGTCGTAGAAGTTCTGATAACAGACGTCCAGATAGTCGACGTCCTGATGGTAGAAGTTCTGATAACCGAAGGTCGGATGACAGACGTTCTAACGATCGACGTCCTGATGGCAGAAGTTCGGATAGCAGACGTTCAGATAACCGAAGTTATGGACAAAGAAGTACCAATGATAGGCGACCTACCGGTGCCGGTTCACGAAATCCAGCAAAAAGAAGAAGCTCGTTCAGGCATCGCAGAGATTGATCTTTTCTATTTCTTTATTATTTTTTACAGCGAAACAGAAAAGTTTTGTTTCGCTACTAGCAAACAACAATTGCATTTAGCAATTGTTGTGCAGTGATCAAAGATCACTCAAACCAAGCTGAGATAAGACAACTATGAAGAAGTTGCATTACTTTCTTGGTTTGCTATAACTAATTTTTTTGACTAGAATTAGCAAGAAAAATTAAGTTGCGTCAGCAATCTTTATTCAATTTCGTCTATTCTTTTTCTCTCTGACTTGTGCGACACGCTATATCGTATCTCCAATACTTTCAAAACCTATTGTATTGGAAATTCTATTTCCAATGCAATAATCGAGAACAATTCATCGTTCTTGGCTTGAATCCTAAACCTTTTTTGGTTCAGGTTCTGCATCATTTATCTTTTTTTCAGCGAGCGAAATTGCCATTTTTGACGTATCGATAAGCAGCTTACTCAAACCATCTTTTTTCAGTGCAGGTTTTGCGCTATACATATAGCTGGACATTCCCTTCAGTATCCCTTTTTTCTTATCTTCTTCTGAATTATATCCAACATCTGTCTTTACAATTATTATCATGTATGGCCGTTTATCGCATTTCTCTTCTACGATTTTTGCACATTCCTCTATGGCTTCCTTTAACTGGTTGTCCTGTTTCATACTCGTGAATTTGCTAAAGAAGGTATAAAAACATGTGCCGAGAGGTTTTTGCTGGTGTAAGTATGAAAGTAACGCTGACTCATCTGGGGGTTGTTGCCTTTGGAAGGCTTCTTGCAATATGGAGTTCTGTTCTTGGGTTTGTATTTTTGATCATAGGTACTGTGATAATTCTACTTTTAACCTTACTAGGTGTGTCAATGTCAAAGACACCTATCCAGGTTTTTGGCGGTGGTCTCATAGGTATTATCATTTTCTTCATAGCAGGTATGGTATGTCTTGCCATAAACAGTGTGATTGCATTTGTAATAGGAGCTATAGCTGCCCTTGTCTATAACGTGGTACTAAAAATAGGCGGCGGAATAGATATTGACTTTACTGAAAGAAAATCATAAGGGCATCACTTTTGTTTTTTGCCCTAACCTATGCGAGCCTAAGCAGTTTCAGGACCTGCTTTTTCGTTTTTCATTCCATGATCTGCAGCTTCAACAGCCCACCAACTTCCGTATTTCTCTCTAACTTTTTCTTCTATGGGCCTTGCCTCTTTTATAGCAGCAATAACATCTTTCTTTTCTATTAGTTCTTTTTTCTGCATTGTTGCCATATCACCGGCCATTTTTATGATGCCTGCAAGGTTTCTCAGTCTAAGTGTCAATCCTTTTGCATTGTCTATCTTTCTTGCTATTGCCTTGGACTCTTCAATCAATGCAGATATAGAAGCCGTATCAGCATGGGGTATTTTTCCATCTTTTATTATTTCCTGTGCTATGAACTGAATCGTTTTTTCCTGATTTTGCAGAGTGTCCTCCATATATGCGTTCATAAGGACTTCATAACCGTCTCCACGTATTCTAGATCGTAGTGGGGGGGTAATTTGTTTCACATCATTTATGTTGCACGCACCAACAAAAAGGAAATCGCATGGCACCATATCAACCCTTGCAGCAGCACCGCTACTCATAGGATTTCTACCAACAATTGAGAATGCTTTATCCTGCATTGCAGTAAGTATGTATCTTTGTATTTCTCCAAGTGTGGAAAGCTCATCTATGAATAAAACTCCTTCATGTGCCTCATGGACTGCACCTGGCACAACTCTTTGATAAACCGGAGTTCCAAGATTCTGGTGTCCACCATATGGATCATGTCTTATATCTCCAAGTAGTTCTGTTTCAGTTCCGCCTGTTGCCTGTACAAAACAAGATCTTTTCAATGGCACTATGACCTTTCTCTTGGATTTCTTGCTCATTTCTTCGAGTTTTTTTATCTCATCTTGTCTGAGCATTAATATTTTTCCATCAGTTGTCCTTTCATAAATGATAATCTCTTCCTTTCCTGTGATCGCTCTTCGTGTTGTTGCAACTCGCATTCTTGTTTCTGGTGATGCATCCATTTGAGGTGGCAAATATCCTTCAAAAATATTGCCTCTTTGTATTTTTGCAGCACCACATTGTGGGCACATGGATTCTGTAAATGCACTAAGCGCGCCGCATCGTCTACATCTAAAACCTAGTCTTTCAGCAACGAAGCTCGGCACATTCAATGGTGAAACTTCAGCGCCCACCTGTTTATCACTGTTTTTATCAACTTGTATTTGTGATGCGCTTCTTATTTCTATTATTGGCTTATCTTGGTTCTCCTGGTTTTCAAGTACTGATAATTCTATTGTTGGTGGTGGTAATACACTAGCTATTGCTTGTGCAATCATGCTTTTTCCTGTACCTGGAGGACCAACTAAAAGCAGATGTCTTCTTTGGTATGGTACCATCTTTGCAATGGCTACTGACTCATCCTGACCTATTATTCTTTCAAATGGGTCTTTTGGGATGATGACATCTTTTGTGCTTTGGTAATCTGGTATCTTAGCCATGGTCTGTTTTCTCCTTATCTACTTTAAAGTGTTTGTAGCTGTCTTATTCCTTGTGTATACATATTACTCATCTAGTGTTTATAAACATGTACAATCGTGCAAAACTTTCGTTGAAATGTTCTTATCTATATTCAACTTCTTTTGCCTGGCCTTGGATTTGGACCTGGAAGTTGTTTTGCAAATTCCGTTCTCTTTTTTTCTGCGTTTTCACAATTATTTGAGAACCAGATGACATTTACAGGGCAAACCTCTGCACAAAGCCCGCACAATATACAAAGATCCCTATCAACTACAGAATATTTCTTTTTCGGATCAACTATAATCGCACCGGTTGGGCAATTTATTTCACAAAGTTTGCATGCAATACATTTTTTCTGATCAACGTGTATGGTGCCTCTGAAATTAATTGAAACGTTTGCCTTTTCTTTTGGGTATTTTAATGTAAATGACTTGAAGAAAATATTTTGAATAACTTTCTTTATCATTGTAAACATAACATCACACAGCCAAAGAACCTGAGATAATCAGGTGAACAAATGCCAGGATTGCCAATATTATGAATGTTTTGGCAGTGACTAATGTCGAATATCTTGCTGAACTTGTCAGCATTATTGCGTAAAATATCATGAATATTGGTGCCATTATCAATGCATATGTTTTTCCAAAAATCAGGAAGCCCAGCAATATATAAGTCATGAGGTTTTTTATGAGTTCAGCAATGTCAAGTATTGCAAGTGGTGTACCAGAATATTCAGAGAAAAATCCAGCGCCTATCTCAGCTTCTGCGTTCATAACGTCATAAGGGGTAATTCTCAATATAACAAATGCAGTGAAAATGGCAAGCAATGCAACTATTGGTATTTTTGCAAATGCAAATTCAACATCATAATTCTGGAAGCTGTAAACTCCTGCATTATAAAAAAACAAACACAATACTATTATGAAAGTTATCTCATATCCCAGCATAAGCAAAAGTTCTCTTACACTAGCATACATACCAAAAGGCGAGCGGCTTGCGAGTGCACCAAAAATATATATCGTGTCCTGTAATATGAATACATATCCGAGGACTAGGAAATCAAAATCAAAACCTATCACGGAAAACGGGAATATCAATAGCATGAAAAAAGAACAGAATAAAGCCAGATATGGCACTAAACTGAATATTGCATTTTCATATATGAATTTTTCTTTTCCCAGTAATTTTAAAATATCATAAAACGGCTGAAGTAAAGGGGGGCCTGCTCTATTATGCATCCTTGCAACCGTCTTTCTCCTAAGTCCTTCTATAATAATGGCACCTGGTATCAGTAGCAAGGCATACAGTATTTCAATCATGTTTCTTACCCTCAAAGAGTTCGTGGCTTGTCCATATCTCCTCTTTTTTATTCTTTATTACTGCAACCCGTTCCATACAAGAAATGCACGGATCAAGACTCATAACAATAACTGGCACATCTGTTATGCTCTCATTTTCAAGTATTCTGGAATATGAGAGTACATTAGCCAGTGTCGGTGTTCTTAGTTTTAATCTTGCTATTTTGTTATTCTTTATAGTTACGAAATGGAAATTTTCTCCTCTTGGAGCTTCAACTCTACCAAATCCACTACCATCCTTTGCAAAAAGGTTTTTCTTTTTTGGAATCTCCTCATTTGGATCTATCATTTCACATGCCTTTCTTATGAGTCTCATTGATTCAAAGACCTCATCACATCTTACAATCGATCTTGCCCAAGCATCTCCTTCTGTTCTTATTACTGGTTTTACCTTCAGTTCCTTTATTGCATATGCCATGTACGGGTCATTCTGCCTTACGTCATAATTTATACCTGATGCTCTTGCAACCGGCCCAACAAGACCTAGTTCAGTTGCCAGTTTTTTTGTTATCATCCCGTGTTTTTTGAACCTACTTACAATTACTTCGTTTTTTTCCATTACTCTTCTTAGTTCGGTGATTTCAGGCTCTATTGTCTGGAGTTTTTCCAATAAGAAATCAATTTCCTTTTTACCAAAGCTTCTCTTCATGGTGCCTAAGACATCGCATGAATGGTGGACTCTGTTGCCAGTAAGTTCATCGAAAGCATCAAGCACATGTTCTCTTTGCTTCAAATAGTACATGAATAACGTATCTAGTCCTATCTCATGTGCCATTATTCCTGCCCAAAGAAGGTGCGAGTGAATTCTTTCAAGTTCTGCAATAACAAGTCTTTGCAAATATACTTTTGTTGGAGGTTGGATATTTGCCATTGGTTCAACTGTTCTAAGAAAAGCCATAGAATGGCATTGTGAACATATACCACATGTGCGTTGTACTGCATGCAATGCACTATCAAGCAGATATCCTTCAGAGCATTTCTCGACTCCTCGATGTGCATAACCTAGATTAAATTCAGCCTTTATTATTCTACTTCCATCTACGTGTAATTTTATGAATATCGGTTCCTTTAGGGACGGATGCTGCGGTCCTATTGGATAAATGGTGGTGTGCATTTTTTACCTCCTTCTTCAGCCAGGAAAATTCTTTTCCCGCTATACGGATTTCCAATGAACTTTATTCCGAAAAGTTCTGTCATTTCGCCTTCCAGCAGTGCTGCATTTTCGAACAGTTCCATTATGCTTTCTACTTCATCGCCCTTTTTGACTTCTATGCTGAATTGTCGTATCTCTGGTTTTTTATCCCATGAGAAATGATAATACACCGTGTAATTACCATCATCATTTTTCACACTGGCGATGCTGATCAGCCTCTCTGCTTTGATTTTTTTCACATCATTTAGTACGTTTATCATTCAAACACTTCACTATTCCGTCTATTATGGATTCTGGTCTTGGTGGACATCCTGGCACATATATATCTACCGGAATTATCTTGTCCACGGGTCCTGCTATTGAATATGATTTTTTGTATAGTCCTCCACTTACACCACATGCGCCTATTGCAACAACTCTTTTTGGTTCTGGCAATTGTTCATAAATATTTTTCAATCTCTCTGCGTTGTGTTTGTTAACTATGCCAGTAACAAGAAGAACATCTGCATGTTTTGCGCTTGCTTTCAGTTCCATTCCAAATCTGGTAACATCATATCTCGGGTTAAAGCATGCAAAACATTCGAGCGTGCATCCATTGCAACCCCCAGCATTGAAGAAGCTTATCCATGGTGAACGAGTTATACTGCTCATGATTTGCCCTCTATTATGTCACGTATGAACGCCACGAGAAAGTCTGTAAAGTCTGCCGGCATCATTTCATTTTCATCTATCTCTTCTCCGCCAAGGTAGATTTTTGTCTTTCTCATGTATACAACTCCAATATTCTAAATAATATTTGCGGAACCAATCCCAGAAGCAAAGTAAGCATTGTCAGCACTGTCAGCAATAATTTTGTTGGAAATCCAACCACAATCCTGTTTTTGACAGTTCCTGCAAACATCGTATAGCATATCCTGAAATAAAATAAAAAGCACAACAATCCTGCAAATACTGCGCCTATGGTGAGTGCCGGATGTATTGTGAACAAAGATCCATATATCAGATATTCACCAACAAAGATATTGAATCCAGGCATTCCTCCAAGCGCAAGTGAACTTATTACAAGTGTAAATATGAGGAACTGATTTTTATCATAAAGACCCGCATACTTGCGTAGGTCATCTTTTTTGACATTTTTATAGAGCAGGAGTATCACGATCGCGAATACGCTTCCGGCAATTATGAAATTTATGAGTTGAAGTACTGCGAACCATATCGACTTGCCTATAAGTAGTGCAGTACTTACATCGAGCATGAAATAAGCGAATTGTATTATGGCAGAATAAATTCCGTATTTTATTATCGATTTTTCAAAAAGTCCGATAAGGCTTGCAATGCCTATCATGAAAATAAAGAATACTGCCAAAGGTATTTTCAGTTCGGTTGAAATTGAGACTTCTTGCTGTAGTATAAGATACATTACAATGACTGCGATAGCGAATGCAATAACTGGTGCAACTTGCCTCATGCATTAAGTAATACAATAAGGAATATAAATCAGTAGATTTTCGCATTCTATAGACTGCTATCATATTTGGCTACTCAAAAATAGTTGATCAATAATTGAAATATTTTTGTTATTTTTCTGGAAACTCCTCTATATTGTTTTCAATTAATCCAGACACCAGCTTTAAAAACATTATGAATATATATTCATAACTATGCCAAGACCCAGAAAATGCAGACGCGTATCAAGCGAGCCTGAAACAGTTTATTTCAAACCAGTCGGAGTACCATTGAGAGATCTTCGAGAATTGGAGATTACTATTGACGAATTGGAATCACTAAAACTCGTGGATTATCATGAACTGGAGCAAATCGAAGCCTCCAAGAAAATGGGGATATCCCAGTCAACGTTACATCGGTTGCTTATTTCAGCGCGCAAAAAAATATCAGAAGCACTGACAGATGGTTGCGCCATCAAGATTTCTGGTGGAGATTATTACGTTTCAAAAAAATAATAATGGTGAAAATATGCCTAATAGAGATGGAACCGGACCAAGATGGTCAAATGGAAATTGGAATTGTATGGGCAGAAGAGGCGGTCGGATGCCCAGATGTCTGGTCGGAAGAAATCTGACAAAGGAAGAGGAAAAAGAAATCCTCTCCGTTCGTCTGGAATTTCTAAAGACTGAGATAGATAACATAAACAAAAAACTTAACGAACTAAGCGCATAATACGCATACAAAAAACACTGTGCTGTCTGTCCATTGCAGTTAATTGAGGCAAAACATTAAGCATGGTTATTATTTTGTATTATAATTCTTTATTCAATTCTTTTATCAGAATGTCTACACTTTCACTGATCTCATTATTCATATTGTGTCCAAATTCTAAGCTCTTAGGTTGAACCCCAAGTACGACAATTTCAATCTTTCTATCATCAAACATCTTTTTCATTATTGTAAAAGAAAGCGAATGTGTACTCAAGCTCTGTTTTTCAAATTCATCAACACCGGCAAAAACTATTTCGCCTGGTGTGGCATTAAAATCAACAGCATCTATTATCATGATAACTTCTGGTTGTGGTTCTCTTTTTTTTATTACACCAATAAAATTCTCCGGCATTTCGCCACAATATATTTTGTCTTTGGTTGCAAGTCTATCAAATACATATTTACCAAGGCCGTCGTCTGCCTTTAGTTCATTGCCTACACAAAGAATCAGAATTCGTTTTCCTACAACTGTTTCTTTGAGTTTTTGTTTCCAATACATGACATGATTATGACTTATACTATATTAACATTATTTATTGATTATTCATAAGCACACGAAGTAGTCCTAAACAAATAGAAAAACAAAAAAAAAGATTATGCCTAGAAACTCATTGAGTCTCTAGGAGAGTGGGAGGATAACAAGGTCCGGAACGACCTAGATCGTTCCAGATTGTTGCGATATCAACCGCAACAAGTCGAGATTGGATCCTAAGGATGAGTTTGAGAGAGGCGGGAGTTGATCCGTTCTCATACCTTGCCATCAATATTAATTATCTAGGAAAGAAGAATACCTTCTTCCCTGCCTGCTTTTTTTCAAGCAAACCTATATTGCAAAGCCGATTAAGCCTTGCCGATGCCGCGTTCTTTCCTTTATATTTGAACTTCACTCGAACTTCTTCGGCACTTGCCTTTTTTATTTCTTTTACAAAAGCCAGTATTTCTTCATCTATTAATGGGAGGACTGGCTTTTGTGTTTCCATGCTTTTGGCGCCTTGCCCTAGTTTATTTTCGATTAAATCAAGTTTTTGGAGTATGTTTCTCAGGAGCCTATTTGTGTTTTCACGCTCCTCCATGAGTCTGTAAACCATTTCTCCGAGTACTATCGGATCCCGGAATTTTTGCATATTTTGTTCGAGGTCACTTCTTATTTCTCTGGCGAACGCGCTATCAATAGATTTATATTTGTTATCTTGGTTATCATCTTCCATTGCATCACCAGTGTGTTGCGATAAGATCACGCAACTGTCATGATATGATCATGATACATTTAAATAATTAATGATCCTCCTCTGAGAATTATATACATAGGTGACCATTTGAAACCCCTCAACCGCTTTGTCGGACTAATGATCTCTGCTTTTCACAATAGGAATCAACGTCGATTGAGGAAACTAAATGATAGGATCATGAGAGATGCGGCACTTGAACCAAATGAAATCATCTTTACAATGGCTGTTTTTTCCTATGTATTAAGCAAAATCGTTTCAAAACCTCGTTTTCTTACTCCTGAAAACCAGATAAATCTTACCAATATCGAGAATGCGCTTCAGAATCTTGCTAATGTCATGACACATTACAACAAGGAAGAAATAATGCCTGCATTTTCAAGACTTGAAAAATCAATAGCGGTTCTTGAAAAAGAAGACCCACGATTCGTGATAACTCTTGTAAGAAAAGGTAAACTTAAGATGGCAGCAACTTTCTATGCTCAGGGTATGAGTCTTGGTATGGCTTCAGAGATGACTAGTCTTGATAAACAAGAAATTCTTGATTATGCTGGACAGACTATGATGTTTGATAGGCTCAAGGATGTCAGGACCATCAAGGAAAGACTGAAAATTGCAAGAAATTTCTTTATTGGTTAATAATCGTTAATAGTTGGGATATCTACGGGATGATGATATGAAAAAAACCAAAGAGGTGTTGTGCGATGCCGGTGTGCTAATTTCACTTACGTCAGCATGTCTTGATGATCTCCTCAGGTTCTTTGCAGAAAATCACGGGGTAAGGTTTATCATATCTCCTTCAGTAGAAGAGGAATCCGTTGGTAGGCCTATAAAAAGTGATCTCAAAAAATATCTTTTTTCTGCCATAAGGATAAAAGACGCAATTGAAGATGGCATCGTGGTAGTTGTCAATGCAGATATCACTTCAAAGGCACAAAAAATAATGTCTCTTGCAAACAATCTGTTTTATATTGGTGGCAAGCCTCTTCATCTGATACATTATGGTGAATCAGAACTTATTGCACTTTCCCAGGAGCTTGGTATAAATCATATCCTGGTCGATGAGAGAACCACCCGTTTACTTATCGAGTCACCATTTACTCTGAAAAAACATCTTGAAAATGAATTTAAGATTAATGTGATGGTCAACAAGAAAAATCTTACTGAGCTTAGTTCAGAATTTTTCTCTTTAAACCCCATCCGTACAAGTGAACTTGTTATGCTTGCATACGAGAATGGCTATTTCAAAAGATTTGAAAAACTTCAGAAATCTGCGATAAAATCCGCACTTTACAAAGTAAAATATGCTGGTTGCTCGATCGGCTTTGATGAAATTGATGAGTATATGCGGATGATCTAATGACGCAACAGTTTCTTGATCCTATTCCTTCCGACGTTCCACTAATAGCAATTGATCAAAGGGAAGATCCTATTTTTGACAAGATTTTATCTGGTCTTGGTGCACGCACACAAAGAAAAGTTTTGGATGTGGGGGATTTCATCTGTTCTGTGCGACTTGCAATCGAAAGAAAAACCCGTTCTGATTTTGAACAATCTGTTATTGATGGCCGTCTATTTTCACAATTACCAAATCTTGTTTCAAATTACACGTGTGTTGTGATCATAGTAGAGGGAATAGCTAATGAGGAGCGGTTAAACAGGAATTCGCTTTTAGGTGCATATTCCTCAGTAATAGCAGACTATGGTGCATCACTTATTTTTACCAGGGACATGCAGGCGACTGCTGAACTGGTTTTTCATTTTGCAAAACATGAGCAAATTGCTAAAAAACAACCTATGCGTATTTATGCAAAAAAGAAAACACATACTCCGTCACAGGGAGCGCGTTCAATTGTAGAATCACTTCCAATGGTTGGACCAAAGCTTGCAAAATCGCTTCTTTCTCATTTTGGCAGTGTCGGTGCAGTTTTCAATGCAACTGAAAAAGAGCTTATGCAGGTCGATAAAATGGGCAAGAAAAAGGCAAAATTAATTTTTGACATACTAAAATACGAGTATAATGATGAAGAGGATAAGTTCGACATCTAAACACACCTAATTTATTTCTTAGCTGATATTCATAGCCATGCAAATTCTATGTGGTGACACTACTATCGGTCTTGATCATCCAAAGGCCGACATCTCGTTTCTCTCACATGCACATGCAGATCACACTGCTGGTTTAAAGAGAAAAAAACAAATGATGACAAGCCAGGAAACTCTGGATCTTGCAGGTCTTGGTGCTGAAATCATAACCCTTCAAAATACACGACTTCTGGACGCAGGACATATTCTTGGCGCCCGTCAACTGGCAATAGAGAATAATGGGGAAAAAATCGTTTATACTGGCGACATCTGTCTTGAGCCCAATATTTTTGGTTTCAAAGCAGAAATTCCTGAATGTGATCATCTTATTATCGAGGCTACCTATGGTGATCCATCATATCATTTTCCACCTGTTGTAGATGTATATAATCAGATACGGGGGTGGGTAAAACAAAATTATGAAAAAAACAATCTTATCATCGGTTGCTATCATCTGGGCAAGGCCCAGGAGGTCATCAAGATTCTTAATGAAGAATCAGTTGTTCCTGTAGTCACTGAAAAGACAGATCAGTTTTGTTCTATATATGATAAATACGGGTACAAACTCGAGCGTATCGTTGTTGGTAGTGATGAGGCTGAGGAAGTCATGTCCCGTGGTTTTGTATCAATCCTGCCTATGAACAAAGCAAAACGTTATTTTGCCCATAAACTTGCACAGGCTTTTGATAGACCTACGTTGTGTGCAGCTGCCACTGGGTGGTCTCTTCACTATCAGATGAATGTTGATATGGGGTTTCCTCTAAGTGATCATGCTGGTTTTGATGATCTCGTTAGATATGTGAATGAAAGCAATGCAAAGAAGGTGGAATTCTTCTGTGGTGACGGAAGTGCGGTATTGCGAGCTGCAAAAGGCTTTTTAAATAGTTAGAGTACATTTTATCTCTGCGGCTTTGGTTATTTCCATTGCCGCATACTTATGGCCATCTGCTTGAACTCTTGTTCAAGTTTGGCCATTCATCATACTCATGGCCACGGTAGTGTAGAAGTTTTCAGTCTAGGGTCTAAGGTTTTCGGTTTTGATTTATAATAATGGAACTGGAAACAGAAAACTCAAGACTGGTAACTGTGTATTGGCAGCATGGGAGCCTGTGGTAACCTTTGACTTATGTCGTTCTAAGGGCAAACGTTAACGAAAGCCCTGAGGTAAACAAAGCGCAAAGGTTTCAGACAGCTCTAGGACCGAGTTCAATTCTCGGCCGTGGCCCTAAGTCCATCTTCAGTTTTGGGTTCCCTGTTTAGGGTCTCAAGACTTAGGGCCTGACTTGAAATCTTTGATTTCAAGCAGATGGCTCTTTAGTTTTTATCCATTATTGGTATCAAAACTACATAAAAATGTAGTTCTATTCCTTAATAGGAATATTTATAAATACTTTTATTCCTAATAAGTGTATGAAAACTAAATGGGATTGTCTGTTTGCATTATTCGAGCTTAAAGAAGCCAGGCTTACAGATATTGCCAAAAAAGTCGGTTCGCAACCTTCACCAGTAAGACAAAAACTAGTCGAATTCATAAAGGAAAAAATCATAATCCAAGAAAAAAATCTATATAAACCTAACAAAGACAGTAAAACTACTTGGTTGATTTTCAATATAATAAAATTTTGCAGGAATCGAGGTATTAATTATAACTTATTTCTAAATAAAGAATTTGCAAATGTCGTCAAGGTTGGACTTAGCAAAGATGAAGTTCTATTATCAGATTTCAAATCCCTAGATTATAAAACTACTAGGAAATACCTAACTTATCTGTCTAGAATAAACCTTCTCTTCATAATTTCCAAGAAACCACTTAAGGTAAAGTTTGTTTTTGACCCGGTGTTCGATGAAGTTCTGGTATTATTCAAACTCAAGAAAGAAATCAAGAAATCAGTTGAAAAACAGACTCCGGCTGACAATTACAAAGAAATCGAAAAACAACTAGCTAAATTCAAGGAACTGAAAAAGAACATCAATTTTGCGGATGTTGAAGAAGAGCAGAAGATCGAGTTTACTTCTGCGTCAACGCAATTGGAAGGGAATACGTTCACACTGGAAGAATCAAAAGAGCTTCTTCTGCACGATATTGTTCCTCAAGATAAAAAACTAAAAGAAGCTAATGAAGTCAAGAATTATTATACTGCAGTTAGCTATCTTTTCAATCATTTGGATCAACATATATCAATAGACTATATCCTAGATCTACACAGAATCATCATCTTCAATTTAGGTGTAAAAGAAGGCGTACGTGCAACTTCTGTTTCTATAAAAGGAAATCCGTTTTACAAGGTTTCCCATTTTTCTGAAATCTATCCAAAATTAGATGATCTGTGCAAAAAAATCAATGAGTTTATGGCTAATAAAAGAACAACAAAAGAAGTTGTTGAATTCGCAACATTTGTCCATAATGAATTCCAGCATATTCATCCGTTTGAAGATGGGAATAGCCGTACAACAAGATTATTATGGAATTATGTGCTAATGCGAAACAGGTTTCCGCTTATCAATATCTATTCAAATACGCGAGAAGAATATTTGTCACTTACTAAGCTGGCC
>Ga0180007_10003336_pt1 | contig 18019 bp, 21 predicted proteins | sample MM_PC_MetaG_FD_121122 | JGI IMG/M metagenome (GOLD analysis project Ga0180007, IMG submission 121122) | Groundwater microbial communities from the Aspo Hard Rock Laboratory (HRL) deep subsurface site, Sweden - MM_PC_MetaG | ecosystem: Environmental > Aquatic > Deep subsurface > Groundwater... | reverse complement strand
TTATAAAAATAGCTATGAAAAAGATATGTGTACAATGTGGTAAAAAAATAGAAGGTCTCAAATCTAAGTATTGCTCCCATGAGTGTTACAAGGCTTTTCAACAAGCCCAATACAAGTTAGCAAATCCTGATACGCTAAAAGGCAGAAACACTGGCACGACTGGTGCTATGTCGGAGCTCCGTGTAGCAATAGATTTAATGAGTAAAGGCTATGATGTGTTTAGGGCATTAAGCCCTCACTGCCCTTGTGATTTGGCTGTTTTGATAGATAGTAAATTGCTGCGTATAGAAGTAAGAACTGCCCAAGTGTCAACTAGTGGAAAGAAATACAAGAGTGAAAAGGCAAGAGATAAATTTGACCATTATGCGTGGGTATACCCATGTGAAATAATGTATGAACCATCATTACCCAGCATAACTCAATAGCACCCTGTAGTCAACGTGAGGGCTGTTAAGAGCCCCATAAGGATAAAAGGTATTCGTATCGTTCCCATTGTCTTTTTTGAAGAGCATCTATCATCTCGTTACGAAAGAACTCCTCCCTCTTTTCTATGCGTTCTATTAATTTCTTAAACAATAGTCACCACCTTTTTGTCCAAGACCACTTCCTTCTCATGGTTTATACACGGTTTTCCTTCGTCATGCCCGCAGAGATGCTTTCCACAATATGAAATCTCTTCATTTGCCAGCCCTTCGTTTATACTGACTGCCCTTGAGGACATCACCCTAGCAAAGTCCATTAAAGCTTGTGCATCGGATTCATTTTCAAAACTTTGGTCTATTTTTACTCTGTATTTCATGAATGCCTCCCCTTTGTCTGATTGTAGATATATGCTTCTTCGGCGGTGGTTAAATTATTAGTGCCAACAATAACTTCACCTATTGTGCCTTCCAAGCCTATACCAGTTCTAGGGTCCGTTCTATCGCCTAAGATAAAATCACCATCAGCAGGTATGGCACGCTTATCTGCATTCGTCACAGCAGTTCCATTATTAACAATCATCCTTACTCCATTGGCAGCCGATAAGCTGAAGTGAGCATGTTGCCAAACACCAGCAGCCCAAGATGTTTCTGCAGATGCAACAGCAAACCTAGACTCGGCAAGCACAACGTTGCGCCATTTAAGTTTGCCATCCGTATTGTCAAACCTAGCATCAAAGTAATTTTGGGCATCATCGACTTTACCGAAGAGGAATTGAGCCGCACCCTCACCAGTGTTAAAGGTAGCAGTAAATCTGAACCACACACTTATCCATAATGTTGCGAGAGAATTAAATAAAGCTCCACAATTGATAAAGTCATCCCCATCGGCAGTAAAACCATCACCACTCATTACGCCACCAGTTCTGGTGCAAACGTGTCCGTAAGGGTCTATTGATTTGAACGTTGAACCCCACAATCCGTTGTTCCATAATGGGAGATATAGAAGACACCCCCCTGGAATAGGGTTGTGACTCCATATTGTTTTAGGGTATCTTAAAAGTGTACTAACCATGTTTATTCTCCTTTGCCCCTATAAGTGTTTTCCAGTAAGGCGATTCCCACTTGATAGGGAGTTCCCAGTCTTTTTTTTTAAGCATATACACAATGAAGTCAATAAAGAATTGGAAAACTATATCATGGGCATACTCTGAAATCCCTATTTTGAACAGGGCTTCAATTAACTCCATCCTGCCTGGAATATTTACGTGCTTACGAAACTCATCCCTCAAATCCATTAACAGGTGTATATTAGATAAAGAGGTATTATCCCTTGTCGGTTCGGGAATCATCTTGGCATAAAGGATAATAGCCTTTACGAAGATACCCTTGTGCTTGATGATAAAGTTCCTTTTTTCTCCTTTGAACATTTTATGGCGGTATGTTTCCACTAATCTTCCATTTCTGCTGTTAGGGCTATGGTCAACAGGGTATCATCTGCAAAGTCAGTGGCAGTTCTGGTTACTGTGACAGCATAGACTACAGGCACATCAAATTCTATGGGGAGTCCACCTACTGTGCTCGTGGTAACTACTGCGTATGAGTGAGATGTCCCTGCGTCTTTCAGTGCCATGACTTCTATCACTCCCAAGAAGTAGGGTATGTCTGCCGTAATAGGTCCAGTAGCTGCGGCATGGTCGTCAAGTTCACAGGTCGGGGGTTGGCTGTAACACTGTATATCTATTCTCGGTTCAATAGCTGTAGTAGCATGGGCGACTACTGCCTTAACAATATATCCAGTTCCACCGAAGTCAAAGTCCCAGTCTGTCCCAGACCCATTAGTATCGGACTCGGAGATAACATCATCTGCTTCGTATGCACCTTCAGCCTCTAGTGTTTTACTCATTACAACCGTTTTTCTGTGCTTTCCGTTGACGGGCCCAAGCGGTACCATCGTATCGTTAATCTTGACATCTGCAACATAGGCACTCTTGAACTCGTTACTCCCTGTATGCCAGCCATTGTCAAAGGTAATGCGGTAGATAACCCAGTTCTTGAATAAAGCGTCTGCCGCAAAGTCATCTATCCCATAATAGTTGGGTGGCCCAGCAGTTAGGCTAGTCCCGGTAGTGCCTTCACCGTAAAAGTAGAACTGGTCTGTAGTTCTGTTTAGTTCGTGAGCGTTCCACCCCGAAGCCTTCTCCAGAGTAGCTATGTCCGCCTGTTGGGTTAGCTCCGCCCTCTTGTCAAAGTCAGTGGGGTCGTGGACAAAGATAACCGTATTGATACCAAAAGCCTCTGTCTCGGTCATATAGTAAGACCACATACATTCATTCAGGTCTGTTAGTGGGAGTTCATTAACGGGGACACTCAACCTTGCCCAGTCATTCCACGCGGTCTGAACCCCTCCATACAATTCCGCTAACCATCCGGTAGAACCTTTCTGGTCAAGTGGTGATGTCCCACCCCTTATCCATCCAGCCCTCCCGTTATTAGCTGATGCCAGCGAAGGTTGCCCAAATAGCCATTCCGGTACTGGCTTTATTGCTCTCCCATATTCGTCAAATTTCTTCTTGTGATCCATTTCCTTACCTCCTGTTTATTAAGCCCTTATCAACCCTTCGTTGCTGGGTCGCCTTGATATAAATTCGTCATCGTTGCCGTTATGGTGGCTGGCTTCGGTTAATGTCCACCCCCAATGAACGTGAGGTGGGACAAGAACTTGATGTGAGGATTGCCCACACTTCGGGCACGCCTCATCTTTGCCACATTCCACCATAGGTTTTACCTTCTCAAATTCAGTTTCGCACCTTGAGCATTTAAACAAATACAGCGGCATCTAATATCTCCTCTATATCTTTACCACCGATTGTATTGGATTTTAGTGCCAGATATTCGGACTGTACCCTGACATACTCGTTGTTACTGTTGATGAAGGTGAACAGGTACTCCCCATCTGAGTAAACCTCGCATGACTTCAGCTCCTTCATCTGACTAGCCTTTAGTTTACGAAATTCAGATATTGTAATATTGGGTATCAATGTAGCCATTTAGTCCTCCTCTATGAGTTTTAATATCTCTACCCTGTGCTTTTGTAGTTTGGATATGATGCTATATTTACCGCCATACGGGGCGGGTTCATTCCAGAATTTCTTAGCAGGAGTCCCTTCATCCCTCCCTATCCACTTCCCTGATAATATGTCCTCTATAATAAACTCAACCTCTACGTTGAGCCATTCCTGATAGCAGTTGTCATGTTCAACTTCGGCTGCTCCTATATCATAAGCAGCACTGAAGAGAGGGGCGCGACCCTTGTTGTTCATATAACTTAGAAACTTTGCCTTGTGGTCTATTAAACAATGGGCGTTCTGCTGGAAAGTCTTGTCTTTAGTAATGTCTCCGAACTTCCCCCTTAGTAACGATGCCGATGAAATGAGTGCGGGTATAATTTCTGCAATCCTTTTAGAGTTTAATATCGCTCTCTGGAGTGGTGCTTTTACCTTATTGACTACGAACTTAACCCAGAAGAAATGCCTCATACAATTAGCGATTGGTAACTCTGTCGGGTCAAGGTCAATAGAATTGTCCAAGTTCCTCATCCCATGTGAAATCCCACCATCTCTGGGTAGGAGAAGGTGTCTCATTCTTGGGTCCATATATATCTCCTTTCAAGAGTGGGAGAGCAGGAAAATCCCACCCTCCCACTTTGTTTTATCTATCTGTCGAGCAGTAGGAATACCATTGCATGGTCGGAAGCCTTGATACCGGCAGTCATCATGTAACCGACAACGTACTCGGTTGTAACTGCGGCGGCCGGGTCAATCTGTCCAGCAGTCGTGCCTGTGACAGCATATGTCCCGTAGGCTATTGCGGCATGGCATACAACCGCAGCAGGCCCACCGGACTGCGCCCAGAAGTAGTAGCTGGCAGTAACCGCAATCGGGTTTACCCCGATGGGTGTCTGGTTGGTAACGTCAGCACCAGAAACAACCACGTTAGCATAGGGGTTCTGAACAAGACCGCACTCCGTACTCGCCGCAACAGGGGCGACATTCCACGGTTCGTAGCAGGTGATTTTCATAACCGCTGAGTCAGTAGCAGCCTCATGGCTCTTAATCTTGCGACACTGGCCAATCCCAGTCCCACCATTGACGTAGACGTAACCGTCTTTACCACCATTGGCAGTTGTCCAGGGAGCTGCATCGGTATTTGTGGTGTTAGTCAGGGTGATGTCGTAAGAACCGATAGCATAGGCTTCTCCCGAGGATGCCGCGACCACGAGGTCTTCATCTATGTCAGAATGAACGCTAGCAGCAGACTGTATTGGCGACCCTACTATCGTCAGGGCAGCCGCCGAGTTCTTGCAGTACCTCCACACCCTTTCCCCCTGAATTAGTTTAGTGCCGAGAGGGAAGAGTTGGGTAGCACTCTCCGCAAGGTGGTCTACCGGATAACCTTGCAGCAGTTCCGGCGAATCCCCGATACTGGGATACATAAGAACGTAACCGCTATCATTGTATACTGTGTGTCTAAATGCTTGAATTCCACTTACCATTGTATTTATCCTCCTTATTCACTTTAATTTGCCTAGTTGCCGTTCAACAGAACTGCGGCAGCCGTTTTGTTGGTGAGTCTCAAACCGCAGTAGAACTTCAGCCTCTTACCTTTGGCATCCTTGCCTTCCAGTATGCCGAGGTCTTCCACCTGAATCATTCCCACGCCGTTGATACCGCACAGTCCATCCTCTCCCATCCTTACAGCGAATACTGGGCAGGTGTCCCCACTATCTGTGGTTATCACCTTGTCATAGTCGTAGGATGCGATTGCGGTAACGAGGGTTGACGAGTCCTGCATGTTGTTCTTTATCTGCTCGTCAATCATAACTGTTTGCTCACCGAATTTGGTTACGGGATAACCCAGTTGGTCTTTGTCGTGTACTAGGTTCTGCCCAGCAGCCTCGGCAAGTGTGTTCAGTTTGCGCCTTACCAGTTTACTCATTATGAGATGAGTCGCCCCATCCACGGTGTCAGCCAGCGCATGGAACATCGCTAAGACAAAGGTTGCTGATGCTCCAGACGCAGCCATTAGAACCTGTGGGTTGTGGGCTGCACTGTCATCGCCGGTATAGAGCCAGCCGTCAAGGTCGGTAGTAGTGCTGGATTCAGCTTCAGCAATGAGCCGTAAAAGCCCCTTGAAGTTGGCTGAGTTGGAAAGCGAAGCCGTGGATGTGGTGCGTCCGTAGATAGCGAGTTTATCGAATGTCTGGCTTACACCCTTAGTCTTCAGTTTGATAGCCAAAGTCGCTGCGCTTTCCGAACCTGACGCGAACTCACCGAAGGCATCTGTGTCGATGTTGTCTCCGAGAATTGCCAGTTGCGCTTCCCTGTATTCCCATGTCGGGTTGACGGTTGACCATGTATCCCCAACACTATGAACGCTGGCACCTCCGTCAGTTACCTCCATCTTGTATCTGGAGATGTCGTTATGCGCTAGTTCTACGAAGGGTAAGTCACGAAACCACGGCGAGGTCTTCACCAGGGTCAGGCCCACTCCCATCCGTACATCTTGGTCTGCTCCTAAATATTTATACTGTGCCAATGTAGTCATTGTTTATTTCCTCCTATTTCTTTTTAGCTTTCTCCTCCGCCCGTTTGAATAGTGCATCTGCTCTCTGTTCTATCGGGAGATTTGAAATGTCGTCTCCACCTCCACCACCTTGTTGCCCTGAGTCCGGTTTATGGGTAGATTTAACCCTGAAACTCTCCTTAATCCCTTCAAAGATAATATCAACCTCATCCCAATCATTAGTCTTATCGAACTTCTTGACTGCCTCGTTATAAGCGGTAAGGTTTCTCTTATCATCGGGGAAGAACAGTCCCCAGAGTCGTTCTCTTACACCCTGATTTCTCTCCACAACATTCAAAGAAGCTTCCTTTGCCTCAAGAACGGGTTTAGTCTTCTCAACATAAGCTCCATTCTTCTGGAACTCCAAAACCTGAGTCTTGACCTTTTCCCTGTCTGCCTTTCTTTTCTTGGCGACATCCTCTCCTAAACTCTCTGATTCCTCGTCAAACAGGTCTTTCATGTTCCTGTCCCACGTCTTTTCAGTTACTTGGGCGGTTAGTTCGGCTTTCTCGGCCTCAAGGTCAGCCAGCTTTTTCTGATACGTCTTGAGTGATTTATCAGCTTTGGAAGTAGCTAACCTGTCAACCTTCTGCTCAAATGTCTCTTCGGGTTCGGCCTTCTCTGGTTCTGTAGTTGTTTCAGTTTCCTTCTCTGGTTCTGTGGTGTCGTTTGAAGATTCCTTGTCTTCCGGTGAAGGGGTGGAAACTTCCGTCTCATTCTCCTCCACTTCGGCAGTAGTAGTCTCCGTCTCGTTTTCCATGTTAAGTTGTACCTCCTGATTTTTATTTCCTGAAGCCTGTAAAGGCTGGCTCTTTCTCTCTTCCGAATCTATCAGTTTCAGGTACACCAAATCCTCTGAATTCAGCTGGTTTCTGAGTTGGTGTCTCCGGCCTGTAAGCAGGGACATAGGGCGTATAGGTTGATTCTGGTATTGGTTCTGCCAGCGCTGCTATAGCTGTGTCGGGGATTTTATATCTCTGTTGAAAATCAAGCACGATAGCACGACATTCAGGAGTGGACATCTTCATATAGCCTCTCCAAATGACTAAGATTGCCTCTGTTCTCGGATTATCTTCCCTGAATTCCCACCTATCATCTGCCATCTGGTCAAAGTATTCATCTATCAATGGCACAGATTCCAGATATTCATTAACAATAGGGCTGAAGCCATTTTCCTCAGTTATATTGTTGGCATCTAAACTACCAACCGCTCTCCTTATATCAGAACCTAAATCTGTCATGGTATAAGTATATTCTGCCTCTTGTGCCTTAGTAACTTCATTAGAAGTCTTTGCCCCGTCTATGGCTTTTTGCTTTGCCTCTGTATCATCTTTGCCAATCTTAGGAAGAGCCTCGTCTATACTGCTTACCGCCTTTTCAATGTCTGAAGGTTCAGGTTGATCCCCACTAAATAAGGCGTGCTGTATTTGACCGATAATCCCACGTTCCTTAATGTAGAATTCTTCATTAGGCATATAATCTTTATCAAACTTAGCCCTCAAATCTCTTAATGCCTTGCGGTCTATATATTGAGTGTCAGTGGCAGATTCAAGTATATTCATCAGCGTGCCATAGAAGGGGACTATCACATCTCCCAGTCTTGGTAAAGCGATAGTAAGTTCACTCATTGCAAAGGTAGAACCCTGCGCAGCCTGAAATAGAAGTCTCGTAACATTGCCTATATCTTGGACAACACCGATTGCTAATCCGCCAGGTGTCCACGTCAAAACATTGAGGGGGTTATAAGGATTGTTCTCCAATAGGAATTTAGCCCTTTCCCCAGGTGTTTCACCTTTCCATATCGGGGTTCCCTTCCCTGTAATATCTTTATAGAGTTCGCCTGCAATGAGCCCAAAGACAATCATACCGAAGAGGATTTTACTTGCCCTTAATTTCTGTGATGATGTCGCCTTACTTCCCGCCGACATAGTGTTGACCTGATTAAACATCCTCTGCCCTACACTCCTACCAAAAACAAGTAGACTGCCAACAGTTCTTCCAGTCAACCCCATCTCCACAGGTGCCCTCTGTGCCCTCTCATAAAGGAAGTGAGTATTGTTGGTTACTTCCCGGGCAATATAAAGAATTGAGGCTTGTTCTCCGCTTACTTCCCCAATACCTTCAACCGTTACTTTATCCTGTGCCAGTAATTGTAAGGCTTCTTTTCGTTGGATGTTGGTTACATCATTAAGTCCTGAGCCATTGATGAAATTGGGAATATCTCCTGTTTTCTTATAACTCCGTAGAGCCCTATGTGCCTTATTCAAACTACCCCAGAAGGAAGCCCACCTGTTTACTTCATCAGAATATCCATAGTAAGTAATCTTGCGAGCAAATCTGGCAGCCCTGCTGTTTCCTAATTCACTTTGCAGTAGTAAGTCCTTTGCTACATTAGTCTGCTGGCTAACGTAGGTGTGGAAGTATAGTTTCTCCTCATTGGTTAATTTGTGATTAGCTGGATTAAGTAAAGCCTCTCTGTCTGGGTGAAAGGCCATGTTCTGAAATAAGTTTCTGAATGATAAATGAGGGGCAAGAAAGACAGCCGTATATCCCCAACTAGCAACTTTTGTAATGGCAGAAAGCATTGGGGAATCATCCATGATATATCCCTTCAGTTCGTTCATGGCCATTTGAAGATGCTTTTTAGTGGCGTATGGGTCTGCTAATTTAGGAAGTGACTCGCCATAAATCCTATCCATCTCAACCAGATAGCGTTCCAATTCAAGATTTAACATCTGCCTGATATAAGAATAGGTGCGGTTTATGATTGTCTTATCGCCTTTGGTAAGTTCAATTCCTTCCCTGGACTTTAGATGCCCTTTGCCGACCACAGTCTCCTTGACCTTATAAGTAACCAATTTGGGATTGACTGCGATATGAGGCTCATATCCTGATTGGATAACACCCCACGTCTTTGGTTCAAGATATTCCCTGAGTGCCTTATCGCCTTGGGATTCATATATTTTGATGGCCTCTTTAATATCCTCTCTGGGAGCACCTGGGATGTCCTCCATGATGCGGTCTATCTTATCACCATTTCTGGAGTAAGAGTTCTTGAACCTGTTGTATCTGACAGTAGGTTGAAAGCCGAGTAATACACTCTCTATCTTGTTCGCAAGTTTAATCTCGTCTTGAGTAATATCAGCCGGAGACACAATCTTACTCCACTTGTTCTTAGCCTCAATATAGTCGCTGATTCTCTGTAAAGCCTTTTCATCGGAGGCTATTTTTTTGTAGGCGGTGGTGGAGTTCTCGACCTCCTTCATCAGTAACCCTTGCTTGGTATGGTTCGCTTGATGCTTTAAGTTAGCCATCTGCCAAATGTCATAAAATCTGCCACCAGTTCGGGTTTGTAATTTCTGTGTGTAGTAGCGCATATCCCATAGCGGGGATACCTTGACTGACTTGCTATTGATTTCTATCCCTTCTTTAGCTATGCGGGTATTCACCTTATCAATGGCACTTTTAATTGCAGGGTTAGCATCCAACGCTTTTTGAATGGCCATGTCTTGTCCCATCAGACCGACTTCAGCCTGATAGTTCATCTCACGGAGCAGCGCACGCCCTTCTGATTCGGTGATAAACTTGTCTGGGCTAACAAACTTATCTATCTTTAACCTTTGGTGCTTCAGGATAGCCTGGTAGGAATCTTCAGACATCTGACCGTCTGATATAAGAGATTGTCTGAGGGATTTAATGGCGTTCTCAGTCCCCTGTCTAATAACACTCTTTTGTTTAATCCTGACAGGCCTTGATGCTTGCGCTGTCTTGAGAATATCGTTTAATGCCTTGCCACCTATCTGGCTTAAATAGTTACTACCACCCTTTTCCCTGAATATCTGCCTGTATTGAGTAGCAGGTATCCCCTTAGTTTTCATGGTAGCCATAATCTGTTGCCTGAGAGCCTTGTTCCCTTTGGATGTCAGCGGCTCACTTGGCGCAATACCCTGACTTACTGCTTCAGGGGCTTTCTTGCTTATCTGAGGGGCTGTGGGAGTGGGTTGGGTGGGTCTCCTATACATAGTATCGCTTATGCGATAATCTTTTTTACGACCTTTATTCTCAACAAATCCTAAGTTTTTATAGAAGGCTATCAACTTAGTTTTTGCAATATCACCTGTTCTGCCACCAGTAGAAAGTGTTATGGTTTTACCCGCTTCATCGGCATAGGCAATCAAGTCCTCCATGTAAGCAGTTCCTATCCCTTTCCTGCGCTGTCCTTTAGGAACTTCTATGGTATGAAGTTTGATGCTATCACTTATTCTAGATTCAGAGACAAAGGCATTAACCTGCGGGTATTTTGCCGACATTATCTCATCAATACTTTGTTTAGCAACTTCCCCAACAGGTGCTTCAGTAGGTGTAACCTCTGGGGTAATAGGTTTAGGTGCTGTGGGTTTTCTAAACCCGTCGAAATCGACGGGTTTAACATAGGTATCATAGAATTCCTCAAGTGTGATTTTTAGGGTTCGCTTTATATAAGCATCTATCTTTTGTGCAGTTTCCCTACGAGTTAAGTTTTGTTCTGAAAGTCCCGCTTGATATTGTGCGATAAATTCATCTTTGGACAGATTCTTTGCATTATCCACCAATCCTTTCAATTCTTGTGGTAATGGTGTCAGTTCTGCCTTAACACCCTGTACTGCTTGGACTGAGGGGGGTACTTTGCTAGTTATCCCTGTTAGTATCTCGGATAGGGTCATTGACTGGCCTGGTACTGCCGTATTGGATACTGTTATCTTGGGCAGCAGTGTAGTCTCAAAGTTCTGGAGTGCTTCTTCTACAGCTTCTTGTGCTGCCTTCGTTGCATTAACCCCACGCTTCATTCTGGCAAGCATACTATTGGTCGCCTGCTCTTGAACTGCGGTTCGGTTCTTGGCTATCATATTATAAAGTATGTCCTGGGCTGTCTTGAACTTTGCTGGGGGTATGCCACGGCTTCTCTCAGCTATCCACTTATCAAAACCCTTAACAGTAGCTAACCTCAGTCGTGGGTCGCCTATACCCTTAAAAAGCTGGACAAGTGCTCTACCTCCCTGATATGCGCCATAAGTTATTAAACCGAGTGCAGAAATATCGGATACGCTGATACCTACGCCTCCGACTTCAAAGAGAGGTGCTGTCGCCGCACCTACGGCAATATCCTCAGCCTGTTTATAGGCTGGTATATCTCTTAGTTGGAAGGGTTCTTCCTTACCTTTGAAAGCTACTACCCTATCACCTTCTACCGCTTGACCTTCAACAAACTGAGGTGCGGGCCTAACGTTCTCGTCTTTATCTAATAGTCCTGTCTGCGTTTGAGGTGGCAAGTTCTCCCATTGAGAAACAGGCAATCCTTCAGGTGAATGGAGTAGTCTATAAAGGCGTTCTTGTTGTGCTTTCTGTGCTAATTCAGGGGTATAGGGCGCGGTAACCTTATCACTCGCAGATGGCATCTCTGGCTCTTGAAAGCCCTTGAACTTATCCAGCAGAAACCTCTCAAACCCTTTATCCTCAGTCTCTTCCTGCGGTTGGACAGGTCTCTGTTTTAATTGTGGTGGTAGAAAGCTGAATGCCATTTATACCTCTTTAATTAAGGTTGAATACATAGTAATAGACTAATCTCTTGTACTTTGTTCTCAGGATATAAAAGGATGGATTCGGAGTTTTGAACTTCAATATTGATATGTTCATCCTAATACGGCAGAAATCTTAGTCTGGGAGTAAGAGTCTGGGCAGAGTAGTCGCCTCTCTGCTGTGGGGAGTATGTCATTAACCTGTTTTGCATATTCTGACCACCGAGAAACCCGCCGAAGCCTTGCATAGGATTAGCCTCTAGCTGACCTAAGTATTCGTTATACAGGTCGTTGAACCGATTGGCAAAGAAGTCCTGTACAGGCTTCCTCTGCTTAGTTAGCACGTTAGCGAATATACCCCTTGGCTGTGTCTCTGCAAATCCGCTTAAAAAGTCTGCCATATTATCCTCCCATCTGTATCTGTAACCAGTCTAAGAAAGGCATACTCGGCCCCGTATTCTTCCATTGTGTCCAGAACTCGTAATACCTGCCCATCATATATTGTTCAACCTCAACAGCTAATCCTAACCCTTGAACTAAACTGTAGTAATCCCTCTCTTCTGTCCCTGTTTCTACTGGTGGGGTCCCTGGTTTATCGTACCCGCCAAATGTCGGAGGTTGCGCCTGCTCAAACTGCTGTTGAGATGTACCCACACCCTGATTATACAATCCCATTACAGATTTACCTTCACTGGACTGGCTTTCTGCAAATAATGGTAACTGCTCGGCTGAAGTGCCTTTGTCTATTAATCCCTGTGCCTCTTCTACTAAAGCCTGCGCCTCCTCTGGAGTCATCAAACCCGATGTATCTATAGCCCGCTGTATCTGTTCTTTTACTCCCATAGCCTGTATGTTGTATTCCTGCTGAGTTATCTGTCCTGATAATCTCTGCTTTTCCAACTTAGCCATCTCATCTGCTTCTTGGTCTTTTAATGCCTGTATTTGAGGGGCCGACCGTTCAATGCCTGCTCTGAGAAAGTCCTCAAGCCTTGCCTGATACACTTGGACTGGGCTGAATGTACCTAAAACCCCTTCCATCGTTGGCTCAAAAGGTTTCCCGGGCTGTCTGTAATACTGGGATGGGTCTATCTGCCCACCTTCTGTCTGCGGGTATGCACCTATACCTGATGGTGCCCCCTCTAATCCAGCTTGGCTGAGTTGATATGGCGTTATGCCCTGTGGAGGTTGAATATACCTACCTCTCCCGATATCCCTTTGCGCAAACCCTTGAGATGTGTCCATATATCTCACATAGGGCTGACCAAACTCATCTGTAGTAACTACGCCACCCATAGGTACATTACCGCCATAACCCTCTCCAACATAAGGGCCGAAAGACTCATTGAACTGACGTGCATTATGCCAGTCTTCGTATGTCTTGAAACCGAGCTGCCCCATATCACTACCTGGTAGATAGTTGAGGTTTACACCTGACTCCCCTAATCCCTGCTTGAAATCAGCTACTTCCCGTGGGGATGGAGCCCGCCCGTACTTATCAAGATATGAAAGGATATACTCCGCACCTTCTTTAGTATCCGGCCTGGCACCTTTCCCCCACGCCTTACCTAACTCTTCCGAAAGAAAGTTATTATTGGTTGGCTGAGTAACTTGTTGAGTAGTTGGGGGAAGGACTACTTCAGGTGTATATCCTGGTTCAAACCATGCGTCATATGTCATATTTACCTCACTGGACTCGGAGCGTTAGGTTGCGCCCTTCTAGCTGTTACCCTGTTACTTACCGATGCCGGGTTCTGCCCACCTTCTGTCGGTGGTTGTGTAGCCCCCGTAGCCTGCTGCATCTGCTGTTGATTTTGCATCTCAAGCATGGCTAACTTCCTGAAGGCATGTTCCAGTTCAAACTTCTCTTTTAATCCTTGAGACTTGGCATAATCTTCTATCTTAGCCCAGAACCCTTTAATTAACGGAGTATCGAAGGCAAAGTCTGCCTGCTCTTGTGCCAGTGCGTCTATGGAACTATCAGGGTCATCGGATAGCTGGAATTTATCAAGTATCTCCCTCTTGGGTAGTAAACCACCTTCCGTTAATTGGAGAGCCAGCGCAACGTTAGCAGCCTTATCCCTGAGTTCGTCTGATATTAGCTTGCACTTGAATATCTTGCCGTCATCTATGTCCGCTTCCTTAATCTTTTTGCAGAACCATTGTGCTTTTGAGTTATACCCGCTAAACTCTTTACCAGATGAGAAGCTACCATTTTTGAACTGCTTTGTTATCTCCTGTGCCATCCATACGAAGTCCTCTTCCAGGGCATCTTTGAACGGCGCAATGGCTTCCCTTGTGTTTCTATTCCTGATATCTACGCCAAAGGCTGTCTCATCAGAGCTCCCCTGCCCAAATGCTATAGGATTAAGACCGCCTGTGTTTAACTTCTCCTGTATCATGCCGAGTGCTAACTGTACCCTTGCCCCTTTAGCTTGTGGCAGTAACTCACCAACCTTCTGCCCCTTCCCCACATCCATCGGGAACGCCATCTTCTTACCCCTGGGATTCCTTAACCCTGCTTTCCACTCAACAGGCATATCACCTTTTGTGGAGTCCCATTCCAATATAAGGGGTTCACCGGCTTCTTCACCAGCTGCGGAGACGTGGTATGTCATCGCCCTGCTTTCAGTTTCTAACAAGTCCCTATTATTTACTAAGTAACTCTCACCGACCTTCTTTATATTGTCAGTGTTATCATCCATTATTAAGGGGATCGCCCCACCTGCTTTTATCCTGATGGGTAAGTAGTCTATGGTCTTACCACCTATCTGCACATCTTCGGGAGGTTTGAAATACTCTTTGTTGATTATGACGGCTTCCTGTGCTACTTTCTTCTTCCCTTTCTTAAACCCCCATACATCTACAATCTTGACCATACCTTCATCTTTAGACTCAGCATGACCTTCCCACCCTTCGTATTCCTCTTTAGCCTGCTCTTCCGATATGCTGCGTTCATTGTAAACTTTCAGTAAGCCAGTATGCCCTTCTATATAGTGGACATTTCTAAAATCCCATATCGCTAAGTCAAGATATGGATTGTCATCATCCTCTCTGACTTCTAACCTGTAAGCACCCCACCCTCTAACAACTCTGTAAAAAGCCGCCTCACTCTGTAACTTGGGAGTGTTAGGTTTACCGGCCCGTAATCTCTCCGCACTGAACAACATACCGTTGACTAGTAACTCATTAAAATTAAGTTTCTCCCTATCTGCCCTGCCCTCTTTCTCCGCCTCATTGAAGATAGACCTCATAGAGCTACCTAGGGAGTTGATTATCCTCCATCCATCTGACTGAGCACGGTTTGATGTCACAGCCTCCCACACACCCTCTTCCTTAGGCATCTCAAACAGGTCGCCCCTGAAGTAACCATAGTCCTTATCCATGCGGTCTGTAAGTGATTTCCTGCGTGTCTTGAGAGTATCTAAAGTCGCTAATTCTTTTACAGCATCTTCTATCATAATTACTCCTTGTTTAAGAAAGCCCCGCTCTTCTTTTCCTTGATTTCACCGGAGTATGACTTGCCATCTTTGAAGCATATATGCATGTATCTATTACCCGATAGCTTCTTGGTCCTTACCCTGCCGCCATTCTTTACGCACTTCTCAAACGCTAAAGGCATATGCTTCTCCTTAACCTAAAACAAACGGCACTGACCTGCTGTTACCACCTACCCTGTGAATATGAGAACTTACCCCATACCTTCTTGAGTCCATGCCATGTGACCATTTATGTGTTGTCTTCTCTGTGAACCTGCCATCTTTATCAGTTATATACCTGAAGTTCCTTTGTTCTTTAATGCAGTTTACTGAGTCCTTGGTCCAATGCTGCCTGTACTGGTTGACCTTCTGTATCCCGTATTCTACAGACCCTTTGCCCTTCTCACATGGCTTGATGTTATATCCCTTGAGGCTTATCTCTTCTATACTCTTAGGCTCGGCACTGTCTGCCCATATTTCGTCGTAGTTTTCCCTGACCTTGAGTAAGTCCATCTTACGGCATATCTCATCATTGGTTAGCCCTGTCTCATAAATTAACTCCTGAGAGTATAAGGCATCATCTACAATAACATGCTTGGTTAATACAGCAGGGTCTCCAGTAAAACCAAAGTCCAGCCCAAAGAAGTAATCCCCTTTGGGTAACTCATCCACCTGTTCAAAGTAGGGATGCACCAATCCTTCTATCTTACCGAGTAATCCAAGTCCGTATATGTTCCACCAATTAGGGTCCTTATCTCTGTACGACTCAATGTCTATAACTAACTGAGGAGGTATTACATCTTTAGCGTCAAGATAGGTAGAGTGAACGTAGGCATTTTCAGATTGGTCTTTCCAATACTCATGTGCCCAAAACTCACTAACAGGATTCCAGTCAACTATAGTAAATCTGGATGTACGTATGTCCAGACCTCTAGCCGTCTCCCAGGGTATGTTGTTCCCTTCATTCATAAAGAGGATGTCACGCCGAGGCCCTCTTACCTTTCCCGAATCATCAGCTCCAAAGAACTCAATAACTCCCTTCCAATGGGGGTCTCTATATACATTCTCAGACTTGTTATAATTTGGGTTATTGTCCGGAGACTCACCTAAGATGTTAAAGAAGTCCCTGACCGCACCACGTTTAAGATGAGGCAACGACTCGCTCACTACCGAGATTAGTAAAGGCTCTCTGGCTTCCTGTGCTATGAATATTAGTGCTTGAAGGACCGACCATGTTTTACTAGAAGATGTCCCTCCCTCATGTAATAACCTTCTCTTACCATCAACCCATGCCTCTAAAGTCTCTGTGTATATCCTTGTGGTGCGAATTTGAGTCGCTGTTGTCATTCGCCCTCTACCTGTTCCCCCACTAATGATTCGGTCACTATATCAAAGTTCTGGTCATACCCTGTCTTTATTACTACCCCTTGAGAGTGGAGATACTCAAGAACTACATCAGCCATCGCCAAAGCACTATGCCACCCCTCCTCATCATAAGCAACTCGTTCAATCTGTGCTAGTTCTTCCCTTATCTCTTTCTGCTTAGTCATGCCCGGCTATCTCCCCGTAGCATCCAATAAATCACCCGCTACATCTAACGGTATGGAATTCTCGCAGTACCCTAATGATACGTTCTCTAACTGCTTGTGATTCTTTAATGACTGGACCACCGCTTCCATCTTCAACCTTAGTGCAGGCTCTATAAGATACTTCATTATGGGGTGTTCGGGTGGGATGTTAACCCCTGCTATTTTGGATGTTGACCCCTCTACTTTGTTAACCCCTGATGTTAACCCCTTACGCTTCTTAGCCATTGAGTCTTTAGCCGCCTGCTTTCTTTTCTCTGCATCTTTATACGGGCTCATCAATCACCTCTCCTTCAATCAACTTGCCTGTTCTCTCATGTACCCTGGCCATTAAGTCCTTAGTCCTCTGGTCCATGACTATAATGTTGATTGTCCGGTTGTCCTGATTAACTAAAGAGACATCGCTGTATATCTTGTCCATCTTGTTCAGTAAATCAATGGCCTGAGTTGGCGAGTGTAGCTTTATCTTTGTCACTACTGATTGTAGTTCATCGGTCCTTGTCGTTATCTCACTGATTGCCCTGGTGTTCGGTGACTCCTTGCCTATTGATAAGTAGCCACCATCAGCGCCCACCTCCAGATAGTCCATTAGGTTGCCCCTGGCTATCTCTGTTAGTATCTGCTTGCGCTCTAAGACCGTGGCAACGCTGGCATCTTCAACCTTTAGCCTGAGTTCCTTTAACCTCTCTTGTATTTGAGGTTTAAGTAAGTTTTCCCTACCTATCACTCCGGCTGTCTTGGGTGAATAAAGAGCTATTCTAGCAGCCTCACTTGCGTTGCCTAATTCAAAGTATTTCAAGCAGAATGTCTCCTGCTTCTGTGTTAGTTTCATATTCATTCACCTTGTATGAAATAGCCTCAAATCTTTATAAATAAACTTTTTGGTCAGGCGTGGTGGTTACTTGACAAAGCTAGCATTATGCTTTATAATAGTGGTAGATTAAATAAATATAGAGGAGATAGGAAAATGGAAGTAATTTATCAAGCAGCATCGGAAACAATCAGGCAAATGCCGGAGAATTATCTACTAGCACATAAGAGGAATGGGGCTTGGGTATGCGAACCAGACTTAGCAGCCAATAGGAATATAGCCGTAAGGATTTTTAAGGCTCTCTTTAATTATGATGTGAAATATGGAACTGGCGAAAATATAATAGCGAAAATATAGAGGAGGTAAACATGGAAGTAATCTACATCAGGGTTACAGAAGAGTATAAGAAAGCCCTGGAGATTAAAGCTAAGAAACTAGGGCTAACTCTTACTGGCTACTGTAGAATGCTATTACTCAAGTCACTCAAGTAGAGAAGTATTAAATATAGGGGAGTAAAGGGAATGGGAAATGTCACAGTAACAAAAGA
>Ga0180007_10003335_pt1 | contig 18021 bp, 18 predicted proteins | sample MM_PC_MetaG_FD_121122 | JGI IMG/M metagenome (GOLD analysis project Ga0180007, IMG submission 121122) | Groundwater microbial communities from the Aspo Hard Rock Laboratory (HRL) deep subsurface site, Sweden - MM_PC_MetaG | ecosystem: Environmental > Aquatic > Deep subsurface > Groundwater... | reverse complement strand
TTGCCGTAGCGTAGCGGAGGCAAATATGGGTGGAGGCTTTTGTATAAAAGCCGTAACCAGATATGCCGTGTTATATGATGTATACTTTTCTTTTTGTCTCGCCTTAGCGAGACCACTTTTCTGTAATGAACAAATTTTATTTTGTCTTGGCGTAGGGGCAGAGGGGCTGGGGGTGAATGCCCCGAAGCCAAGACTCCTTATGGATAGGTTTTAATATTCTTTAACCTTGGATATGGAATTGCATCTTTAATATCATCTCTGCATAAACTCCAAGTAATAAATCTTTCTACTCCCAAACCAAAACCTGAAGTGACTTGATATTTTGGCAATTTACGCAAATTTATATACCATTCGTAAGGTTCTGAATTTATATTCTGTCTAGAAAGTGACTCGTACATTTCTTTTGAATTATCTTGACGTTGTCCGCATCCGATAATTTCTCCACCAAACGATCCTTCGAAAATTGGCGGGAAAATCAAATCCGCATTTAATACTTTATTTGAGCCATCCGGTATTGGTTTTTGATAAAAAGGCACTCTATCACGATCAAAATTTCTAATCCAAAAAGGAGTATCGAATTTTAGAATTTCTGCTAATTTTAACTCACCAGCAGAAGTTAAATCACGACCAAATTTAGTAAAATTTACAAATTTTTCATTGCCAGACTTAACTAATAAGGAAATAGCTTCATCAAAAGTAATTTCTGGAAATTTTTGGGATTTTACAATCTCACGCAAACTTAATAATGTTTTTTCTGCATCTAAGCTCATTCTTGTTAAAATGTTTGGCATTGTTAATAAAGTTTCTGATAGAAATTTAATATATTTTTCTATAATCGGAATTAAATCGTCAATACTGCCTTTTATCTCCGCTTCGCAATGAAAGAATTGATTAAGATGTCTTTTATCCGGATCTTCCCCACGCATTGAAGGCAGATAGCAATATACTTTATCTATTCCATTCAACAAAAGAGGCTCAAAACCGAATTGTGAAGAATCAACCAAATTTGAATTGTATTTTCCAAATTTAATTGGAATAGCCTCTGAATCAGAGCCTGGCCCCATTGGCGATGAAATGCTAGGAGTTAACATGAATAAATCAATATTCTTTGCTTTTTGCTTTACTCCGAAATAATAATCTGAAGCATTTTTTATATAATGTCTTAAAATTATAAGGGCATGAAAATATTCACTCCTTGTTAATTCTAAATAATGTGTTTCCGGATTATATTTGGGTAAGTTAAAACTACTCGGTTTTACCTCCTTAAATTTTAGGTCATCGTTTATAATTTGTTTTTTAAAATTGATTGGGATCATAATTAATGTTCTATTATTCTTATATTAATATTATTTGCCATCGCCGATATCTCCATACTTCCACCAATAGGTAAAGTTGCCAGTGGCGTTGTGTGTCCAAAGTCGACATTGGCAATAATTGGTAAATTTTTTAATTCAGATTTTGTGCTTATTATTTTTTCTAATAACTCTCTTGTCATTTTAGTTTCTTTTTGAAAACGACCAATTAATATACCTTTAACGCCATTAAAATCATGCTGGTGAATCAAGGATTGTAATTGTCTATCGAAAAGTTGAGGATTAATTTCTGCATCCTCTTCTAAAATTAGAATTGAGTCATCAAGACTAGGCCAAAATTGAGTTCCTTGTAGTGCATTCAAACATCTAGCATGTCCCCCAACAATTCTACCAATTGCGTGTCCTGAATTTATTATCCAATATCCTTCATTTGGAATGAAGTCTCTCTTTTCTTGGTCTAAATACCACGGATCATCGCTCCATTCTTTTGAGTGACCAAGGTTATATGCCGATTTTTCCATACAACAGTTCGCAAAACTTTCTATTGAATATTCAAAACCATACTTCATAGCCCAGCTGGAAAAATGTGGTCCAATATAAGTTATCATGCCCGTTTTGGCGGTAATTGCGTTTGCTAAGGCTGTTACATCCGAAAAACCGCAAATAATTTTTGGATTTTTTGCTATTAATTCATAATCAATATGCTGAAGTAATTGATTTGAATTATATCCTCCTATCACCGTTAAAATTGCATCTACTTTTTTATCCTTAAAAGCATCATGTAAGTCTTCCAGCCTTGAGGCAATTGAAGAAGAGTTGAATTCATCTATTTCATTTACATGCTTTCCGAAAGATAACTCAAATCCAAATTTGTGTAATCTGTCCGAGGCTTCTTTTATATTTGTTTCAGATAATAATTTTAAACTTCTCACAGGAGCTATTACTCGGATATGATCCCCCTTCTTTATTTTTTTTGGCTTAATAAGATTTTTTATCTCAGTCATATTTTTTAAATTTATTATTAATTATTAAATAATTTTAGAGCTTCAATTATTTTCTTTTCATCATCAGTTATATCTTTTTTGGCAAACAATTCGTTCTCAAATGCTTTGACAAATTCAACAATTGTTTCAGAAGATAAAATCTCTGCCGATGATTGAAATTCTCTACTTTCAAATGTAGAAATAATCTGTTGTAGCTGATCAATGCTAAAGCCTGATTTTGCCCTGAAATAACTCAATGATCTAACATATTGTTTTAAAATTCTGTTTGTATTATGTTGACCAAAAGGCCTCGATCCTTCTCGATATAGAGCAGTGCTGGTTATTATTGCATCCTCAAATTTTCTTCTAATTGTTTGATTTTCAATATTTTCTAATCCAATTACAGGATTGCAATCTTGCACATGATCTAATCCATAAAGTTGCTTTAAAATTGTGCTTGTCCCAAGAGCAATTTCAATCCCTAATCGTTTTTGCTCATCTTCTAGGATGATAATATTCCCAATATCACTAAACTCTTCTGAATTTGGATCCTTTAAAGCAATATTAAAATTTCTCCCTCCAATTCCCTGCATTCCAATTTTATGTCTATAATACTCAGGCTTTCTACTATCAACCTCCATTTTATCTTCCCCGTATGGTTTAACTGCATCCATTAAATCACGGTCCGAGGAGGAAATTCTTGTTAAAATATTTTCTGGCTTAATAAACAATTTATTTTCTAAAAAATCAAAAGTTTCATCACATACTTCTCTCAATCTTTCTGGCGCAGATAATGCCCCAATACTTGAGAAATAAGAACCCCAATTTGGGAAATAATTATCGTCAAGTAATTTCTTCGCATTTCTTGTTCTCAGGCAATCTTGGCGCATATACACCCCTGGCGACGGAACTCTGTCTTCGGCTAAATATGGCTTAAAAACACTGATATGTGAACCGATAAATCGAACTGTCGGATCAATTCCAGAAGTTATTTGTACAGGTGGCACCTCCTCATAACCTAAGGAAGCATAATGCTCTTTGAAATCATTTACCAAAGACTCAACGTGCTCCCTTGCTTTTTCAGGAGAAAATCTTTCTTTGCCATAAATATTGCTCTCAGTCTCTTCTGATGATTTTTCATGATTATTGTCTAAATTAGGCTTAAAAATCTCAGTCATATTTTTTAAATTTACAAACTATTAATATTAAAAATTTATTCTTTCTAAAAATTTGATTTATAAGTCTACCTATCGATTTTATTATAAATTTTGGAGTTTCCATGATCAAAGGATTACCAAAATATTCGATATGAATATCGTCAATATCTCTACCCATTTTTTTTGATGCGTTTTTCAATTTATTTTTTATAGCTTTAATATTATAGAATTTTTCTGTATCCAATTTATAGCCTGGAAAAATTTTAATTTTTTTTTGTATCCAAGCCTTAATAATTGGACCTGAATAAAAATTTGGCACTCCCACAGCAACCACTCCATTTCTATCGCATACGCGAATCATTTCTTGAAAAATTAGATCAATTTCTTTCAAATCATAATGTTCGATGACGCCAATATTCCAAACAAAATCAAAGTCCTCTGATTTAAATGGCATTTCAAATATATTTCCTTCAATATTTTTGATATTTTTACATCTATTTTTTTCTGCAAGATAGGTGGCATATTTGAGGGCGACTCGCGAAATATCTAGAAGCGTTTTTGAAAATCTATTGTTCAATAAAATTGTTGCCTTGCCCGAGCCACTTCCAGCCTCAAGAATATTATTTAAGTTGTTTTTTGTTAATAACCCATTTATATAAGTTGAAAGTTCTTGATAATAGTCTTCCCACCAATATGAAGAAAATTTTTCCTTGCTAGTATTTTTTAACTCGGTGTCAAAAATCTTACTCCAAGTTTCATTTTCATGTTCAATTATTTTCTTTAGTTCTTCTTTCATATGCATTGGGTTAATTCAAATTCAAGTTGTTTTAAAAAACTATACAAAAATTTTAATCTTTTTTTGCTAATGTTTTTGCGGTTTTAGTATGTAGTCTCTCGGAAACAATCAGCAATCTAGTAAAAAACAAATCAATTGCATATTCATGGTCATCAGGTTTTCTTTTTTTACAAAAAGGATCGGTATTATTATAGAAACTCTTATTCATTTGTCCTGCTGATGAAAAAGTTCTCATGATTGAAATAGCTCCCATGGCTTCTAGACTATCAGCATCCTGTAATATTTTAGCCTCTAAAAAGTTCGGTTTTACACCTTTTGTAAAAGAGCATAATTCAATTGCCCTGCAAGTTTTTTCAATTTTTTCCTTTGGGAATAAACTTTCTTTGATTAAAATTTCTCTTGCAAAATTAGAACTTTCTTTTGAACTAGCTAATCTTTTAATATGATTTTTTGGATATACTATAACATCATGAAAAATTGCTGAAGCAATAACAATATCCAAATCCGCTTTTTCTTTGGTTGCTATTTTTTCAGCCAAAGACAGAACTCGCAAGGTATGATTAATATCATGGGAAGGATCGTTATAATTATTAATTTTCCTTGTCGCAATATTCATAAAATTTTTCTTTGTTAGTCTATTCATATTGAAATAATTTAAATCGTTTTCTGGAGCGAGGCGGAAGAAAACACCATATACCCCCCCCTCTTAAAAAATAAAAATAAAATTTGTTCATTATAGAAAAGTGTAAGGCGTTAGCCGTAAAAAGTAAAGCATATTTCATATAACGTATGCGTGTATGAGAAGTTTCGCCGACTTCCTTATTGTTTATTTATAGAGGAGGCGAAATTTGGGTGAAAGAAAAAGTGCAACCGCTGAAAAGTTATTAACGCACTTTTTCTTGAACCTCATACACGCTGTTATCGGATGTAATTTTTTATTTTTCTTTTTTTAACCATTCCTTACTGATCCACTTTTTATCAATCGCTTCTTCTAAGTCGATACCGAGAAGATGAGCATTGACCATTGCCATACCAACAACATCAGCAAGCTCTTTTGCCACCTCTCTTTTTGAAACATTTTCAGCAACATGTTTTTCTGGACGACTTTTTTTCCTATGGATTAAAACAGCTTGCGAAAGTTCGCCGACCTCTTCATATAATTTTATCAATGCGAAATCTTCGTCAATTTTTACATTATATTCATTGCCATAGCGAATGGCATTTTCTACTACTTTTTGTTGTATATCTTTGAATTTCATAAAAAGAAAAATTAAAAATTATTTCCGATAACAAGTTATATCCGAACTTATTGACTTCGACCTTTATATATAATAAAATATCAATATAAATTTGAAATCATAATTATATTATGAATTATATAAAACATCCATACCCAAGTCAAGATCCAATAAAAAAATTAGAACAAGAATTAAGAATTAGAGGATTAAGCCCAAAAACAATTAAGGCCTATCTTGGTTATAATAAAAATTTTTTAAAATTCATTAAAAAAAGCCCAAAATTTATTATAATTAAAGATATTAAAAAATATTTAGAATATCTAGCTAACCAAAAAAGATCAAATACTACTCTAAATTTAGCAATCAACGCTCTTAAATTTTATTACAGCCAAATAATGCATCGTAGATTTTTTAATTATGTCAAAAGACCAAAAAAAGAACTATACTTGCCTGTTGTTTTATCAAAACAAGAAATCAAAAAACTGCTATCGCAAATAACTAATGTAAAACATAAACTGCTCTTAGCGCTGATGTATGCTTCTGGTTTGCGCGTTAGTGAAATTAATCATCTTAAAACAAAAGACTTAGACTTTGACAATCAGGTTTTATGGGTTCGCTCTGGTAAAGGTCAAAAAGACAGGCAAACCCTCTTGCCACAAAATATCAACCAAATATTGCAAAAATATGTCAAATCTTTAAAATTAATAGATTATGTTTTTGCCAGTAATCGCGGTGGCAACCTGTCAGAAAGATCTATTCAAAAAATATTTAAGCAGGCTTTGAAAAAATCAAAAATAAAAAAACAAGCAACCTGCCATTCCCTGCGCCATTCTTTTGCCACGCATTTATTAGAACAAGGCACAGACATCAGATATATCCAAAAATTATTAGGTCACAAAAGGTTGGAAACCACGCAGATTTATACTCAAGTTTCTTCTCAAAAATTAAAAGACATTAAAAGTCCTTTGGACAATTTATAGAAACAGGCTGAAAACTTGCTTTATGCCAACATAAAAAGTTCCTTTTTAGCTCTTGCAATTTTACATCATTCTTTATACTATTAAAGCATATGTCAGACACTCAAACCGAAACGCCAAAAGAACCTAAAAACGAAGACAATCTTCAGCCAGCCAATGATAAAGTTGTTCTTTTTGCTCAAACTAATTTTCGTGGACAACAAAAGATTTTTGGCATTAGAACAGATGATCGGCGCAGGCATTTATATGTGATTGGCAAGACTGGTATGGGCAAAACCACAATGATAGAAAATATGGCGGCCGCAGATGTGCAGAATATGCGTGGCATTGCTATTGTGGATCCGCACGGAGAATATAGCAATAATATCCTGAATGTTGTTCCTAAACAAAAGATTAATGATGTGATTTATTTTAATCCATCAGATTTTGAACATCCAATTGCTTTTAACATTTTAGAAAAAGTTGCGCCAGAACATAAACATCTGGTAGCAGACGGTTTGGTTGGCGTTTTTAAAAAAATCTGGGCTGATTCATGGGGCCCTCGTTTGGAATATATTTTGCGCAATGCAATTTTAGCGCTTTTAGATTATCCCACCTCCACTCTTTTAGGCGTAACCCGCATGTTAGTTGATGGGTCTTACCGTAAAAAAGTGGTAGCTAAAATTAAAGATCCAGTGGTGCGGTCTTTTTGGGTAGATGAATTTAATAATTACAGTGAGCGCTTTAGAAATGAAGCTATTGCGCCGATTCAAAATAAAGTTGGGCAATTTTTATCTACTTCTTTAATTAGAAATATTATTGGCCAGCCCAGAAGCACAATCAATATCCGCGAAATTATGGATCAAGGTAAAATTTTAATTATGAATCTTTCTAAAGGATTGATTGGTGAAGAAAATAGCGCTCTTTTGGGCGCAATGATGATTACTAAAATTCAACTAGCTGCTATGTCTCGGGCAGATATTCCAGAAGACAAGCGCCGCGATTTTTATCTTTATGTTGATGAATTTCAAAATTTTGCTACTGAATCTTTTGCCGCTATTCTTTCTGAAGCGCGCAAATATCACCTTAATTTGATTATAGCGCACCAATATATTGCGCAAATGTCTGAAACTGTGCGCGACGCGGTTTTTGGCAATGTTGGCACTTTAATTTGTTTCCGTATTGGAGCGCAAGACGCGGAATTTTTAGAAAGAGAATTTATGCCCATTTTTACTCAACACGACTTAGTCAATCTGCCAAAATTTAATATTTATCTTAAACTGATGATTGATGGAGTGGCTAGCGATGCTTTTTCTGCTTCAACCTTGCCTCCTCTTTATAAAGGTATAGAAGGCAATGCGGAAAAAATTATTCGCATCTGCAGAGAACGATACGCTCAATCTCGCAAAGAAGTGGAGGAAAAAATTGATCGTTGGAGTGGAATTAAAAAATATCCCCAGCAAAGCCAGCAGTCAAATCAATTCGGAGGTTATGGGCAAGACGCGCCGGTTCCGCGTCAACAAAATTTTCCAGCGCAAAAATCCTATCCACTTAAACCACAGCCAAAAAGTTATCCGGCTAAATATTTGAAACAGCAGAATCCAAATAAGCCCGTAGACAATGTATCAACAGTGACTGAGTCTCAGTCTGTCAGGCCGAACAAAAAGTCAAACAAAAAATAAAGCTATTAATAATAGCTTTATTTTTTGTTTAAGTCCTATCCAGTCTCTCGCCATGAACCATATGATGCATGGCCGAGAGAGAGGCTGGATAAAATTTATATTTTTTTAACTTTCTCCACTAACTCCTCTAAATCCTCTTTTGAATAAAATTCAATCACTATTTTTCCTATTTCGCCTTTTTGATCTACGCATACTTTAGTTCCTAGAATGCTTTCAATAATTTCTTCAGCTTCTAAAAACTCCAAGCTTTTTTCTTTAGGCTCGCGTGAGGCTCGCGCGCGAGTTATAATTCTGCTTAAGTATTTTTCATTTTTTTGCTGATGTTCTTTAATATTCCTCTCTAGTTCTCGAGCGCTCCATGCTTGTGCAATGGTTTTTTGATATAAATTGACTTGAGCTTTGTTCTCTTTAATTGATAAAAAAATTACAGCATGAGAGCGTCCAATTTTGCCTTTTTCTAAGCCTTGTTTAATTTCATCTGGCAAATTCAAGAACTTTAAAGAAAGTTGTACAAATCTGTTAGATTTTCCAGCCTTCTTTGCAATATCTTCTATATCTAAAAAAAATTCTTCAATTAATTTCTTAAATGTTTCAGCTTCCTCAATATGATTTAAGTTTTGGCGCTGAACATTTTCAATTAAAGCAATCTCTAATTTTTTGCTTTTTTCTGCTGGACGAAGAATGGCTGGCACGGAAACTAGACCAGCCAATTTGGCTGCTGCCAGTCTTCTGTGTCCAGCAATTAATTCATATTGATCTCCTGCAATTTTTTGAATAACCAAAGGCTGAAGAATGCCATATTCTTTAATTGAATTTGCCAAAGATTCCAGCTTGTCCTTATCCATATCGTGTCGCGGTTGATGCGGATTAGGTAGAATTTTATAAACAGGGATATTCTTTAGCTTGTTTTCTGAAGATTCCAAAACTATATCTTTTGTAAGATTACTTTCTTTTTGTGAGCTATTTTTTTTTGGTATAATGGCGCTTAATCCGCGCCCAAGACCTCCTAGTGTCATAAAAAGCAAAAGTGCTTTATAAACACTTCTTTGATTATTATAGAACGCCCATTCTGAAAGCGCAATAAATTTAACGCATCTTTTTGATGTGAATTTATAGACATTATCCTGTTGGCAAAGACGGTGGCGCTTGCGCTTTTCGGCTGGCAATTTGTTTCATTTGTGGATTCTTTACAACATTAAGTGGAATATGGAAAAGAGTAGCTAGCTCTTCAGCGTTATAATGAAATTGCTTGCCATCGCTTAAACTGCGATTTTTATATTCTTTAATCACTTCCTTTTTTCTTTTAGACTTACGCATTTCAGGAAGCACATAATGCGCGCTTACTCTTCTTTTGAAATTTAAGCTATTTAAATCAATACTGCCAAACTGAGCTAAAACGCCGGCAATTTTAGCTTGAAATTCTTTGAATCTTATTTTATCATAATTATCATGGTGCATTATTGTTACTACTCTCATTTTAGAGCGGAAACCTAGTTTGGCAATATTTCTTTCAATGGCTTCAACTACTTCCCGCTGTCCTGGAGAAAGATACAACATATGTGAAGGAAGAGAATTTCTTTCATCTTTTTGCGCTTCTCCGAAAGTGTCCCATTCTGGAACGCCAAATGGTCCTTGTGTTGCGCCTTTGTAAACAAAATCAGCAAATTCAGCAACGCCTCGACCCACGACTGTATCGTAAAATCCAGGCTTTTTTTCTTCAGGGATTTTCATAAGTTTTTTAATTTCTTTTTCACCTTCTTTTTTCCAATCCTCTTTGACTGGTTGAACAATGATTTGAAACCAAATTTGTTCTCCCTGCCTTAAATTTGCTAAAACTTCAACTAATCCAGCCAATGGATCAACAACAGCTTCTTCGGTTTTAGCCATTTTTTCATAGTCTACATAAGTTTTTAAAGGATAGCAGTCTTTTTTCTTTAAGTCTAAATCCGTGCCCCAAATTTCATAAGGAAACTTTTCTTGAGTTAAACTATCTGGAACAATGTCTGTGTAATTTTCAATTTCATAAACCTCTGCTTCAGGATACTGCGCATAAACAGCGGATTCAGCAAGATTTTGAAATTTTTTTGGAGTCCAAATAATAAATATTACATTGCCTTCAATACCTACAATTTCACAACTAATCCATTCTTGGAATTCGCCCATCCAATTGTTCTCTATCCAGTCTCTATCATTTAAAATGCCATAAAAAGCAGAGAACACCTGTTCCATAGCAAATGGTGTTCTTAGGTTTTCTGACGGAATATTAATAGCTAGGCAAACAGGATCCCAGCTTTGTTTAAATAATCCTTCTTTATAATCAATTAGAGCGGTATAAAAGAAAATAAAAAGAGCAACTGGGGCAATATAAAACCAGGAAGCTAAGAAAGCAATTTTGATAGCATTAAAAATAGCAAAAAGAATTAGTAATTCCATAAAGATAAGAGCTATGTGAATTCTTCAGGAGCTTCAGGAGTGTGGATATTAGGTTTTGTTTTTAAAAAAAGAATTTATATAGAAAAATATAGCGGTGCCGCGGGTGGGAGTTGAACCCACACATCCTTACAAAGGACTCACGATTTTGAGTCGTGCGCGTCTGCCAGTTTCGCCACCGCGGCAATTAAGGTTAATTTAGCATTTTTAAATTGGAAAGGCAAGATATAAAAAAGTTATGTCATTTAAAATTTAAATAAAAATGAACAGTTTGTTTTTAGCATTTTTAATTGCGCGCTTGCATTTTTCTATTTTTTGTTTTATTATTATGAGAAATAATAATTTTTTAATATTTTATGCAGAAGTATGAATTATTAACAGCTTTGTTGCCAAATTTAAAGTCAGAAGATTTGCAAGAATTTAATCAAGCAATTCAGAAAAAAATAAAAGAATTGAAAGGTGAATTTATTCAAGAAAATGTGCTTGGCTGTAAGGCGTTGGCTTATTCAATTAAAAAACAAAAATATGCAAATTATGTTCTTTTTTGTTTTTCTCTCGGTGCGGAGAATTTTTTGAAATTTAAAAAATGGCTTGAAGCAAGAGAAGGTCTTTTAAGATTCTTAATAATAAAAGTTAAAGAATTAAAAAAAGAGGAAAAAATAAAATCTAAAAAGAAAAAAGAAAAACAAGTGCCCGGCAAGCCAGTTAAAATAACTAAGTCTGAAAAAATAAAGATGAAACTGGATGAGATTTTGCCGTCTAGGCCAAAATTTAGAAAATTAAAAAAAGAGAAAATTTCTTTCAAAGATATTGACAAAAAAATTGATGAATTATTAGAAGATGAAGAAATCTAGCCTAGAGTATTTTTTATGAACGCATTCTTTAATAATAATTAAAATACAAGGAATAATTACCAAGATAAGATAGTAAAATTATTTTTATTTGAGTTGTTTGTTCTTGTATTTTTTATTCACCATGTTAAATAAAGCTATGTTAATCGGTAATTTAACCAGGGACCCGGAAACCAGAACCATTGATTCAAATAAAACAGTGACAAGGTTTGGTTTAGCGACAAATCGTGTTTGGAAAGATCAAAATGGCAACAAACAAGAAGAAGCGCAATTCCATAATATTACTGCGTTTGGCAGGTTAGCTGAAATTTGCGCACAGTATTTGAAAAAGGGGAGCAAGATTTATGTAGAAGGACGGATTAGAAATTCAAGTTACACTAGTCAAGACGGACAAACTAAATATTGGTCAGAAATTATCATTGAAAATATGCAAATGCTTTCTTCTAGGACAGACTTTTCTGCAATGCAGGGTCAACCAGCTGTAGCTCCTGGATATCAAGCGCAAAATCAACCTGTTTCTGCTTCGCAACAAGAAACCCACAGAACTTCTGAAGCGCCAGTAGAAGATCAACCAGTTATTACTGAAGATGAGCCTAGTGAAGTTTTGAAAAAAGAAGAGTCCAAGAACGAAGAAGAGGAAGAAGTGAGTATGGAGGATATACCTTTCTAATTTTAATTATAGCGCCTGACAAAAATAATTAAACAAATTTTATTTCATTTACTTTTTGAAGGCGACACGCCGGCGTGTCGCCTTCAAAAAGAGTATTAAAACTTTTGTCAGTTGTTATAGTTTTAAAAATATGATGTTTGTGAATAAAAATCAAGACAACTTTCAACAGCAAAAAAAATTTTGCCGTTTTTGCGTAGATAAAAATAAGATAATTGATTATAAAAATACAAAAGAGCTGTCAAAACTTGTTTCTTCTTTTGGCAAAATTTTACCGCGCCGCAAAACCGGCACTTGCGCTAAGCATCATCGCAAAGTAGCGCAAGCCATTAAAAGAGCTAGGTTTATGGCTTTAATGCCTTTTATCAATAGATAAAGTTTGATATTTTTTTAAAAGCGCATACTTTCAATAAAATGCGCTTTTTTGATAAAAAAATAATACCGAGTTTGATATTAACGCGAATTGCGTTTGGCAAAAAATGGCTTATACAAAATATAATTCTAGCTCAAAAAAAGAAAAAACAATTAAAGGGGCTAGTTCATAAACCTATTTTACTTGTGGTTTTTTGTAAAAAATGCATTTGGATTAAATAAAAAAAATTAGAAGGCGAAAATATATATTTTCGCCTTCTGTTGATAATTATAAAACTTGAAAATTTCCCGAGCCAATAATATATAAAGCTTTTATATCATCTGGCTTTTGCGCAAAAGGAATAAGTTTATGGAAAGTGATTTGAATCAGCAGTTGTTTTCCAGCTACTGGACCTTCTATAAAAACTTGATTTTTAAAAATTGTGCTTGCTTTTAAGGTTGTGTTGAAAAAAATTTGACCTATTTTTTCTCCATCCAATGTTTCGCCTATAGTTAGCGTGGCAGAAACATTGTCATTATGGTCTATACCTTGTATATAGACTAGAGTGTTATTTGTTAAACCAAAAATAATTTCTACTCCTTGTATTTTTATTGTATCATATAACAAATTAGATGGGTTTGGCGTAGTTGGAGTTGGCACTGAACACTCATCTATGCCCAAGCAAATAGGCAAGAAGCAGAAAATCAACAAGACGGATAATTTACGCACAATCTTTCCCTCCTTTCTAATGTTGATTGTTTTAAACTTAACATAATTTTTCTTTTTTGCCAAGAGGATCAAGTTTGTGTTAAAATACAAAGAATAATTTATATTTATTTTTTTATGCTTATTTTTATTATTTTTGCCGCTATTGTTTTGTTGATTGGATTGATTCTTTTTTTATATTTAAAATTCAACAACTATTTTAAATCATTACAGAATGCGCAAAAAAATGATCAGACTTTGTCTTTGATGCAAAAATTGATGGATAATACAAGCTCACAGGTCAAAGAAGCTACTAAAAGTATTGATGACACAAGAAAAGAGATTTTTAATGCTTTAAATAGAAACACAGACACTTTGCGCGATCAACTTTCAGAATCAAATAAAAATTTAAACAAGCGCCTGACAGATGCGGCTCGCGTTATTGGCGATTTATCGCGAGAACTTGGCGGAGTAAAAGAAATCGGTCGCACAATGCGTGATTTTCAGGATTTTTTAAAATCTCCTAAATTGCGTGGCAATATTGGGGAGCAAGTTTTAAAAGATTTACTGGAGCAAATTCTGCCGAGGCAGAATTTTGATTTGCAATATCAATTCAAAGAAGGTCAGACAGTAGATGCAATCATCAAAACTGGCAAAGGCTTAATACCAATAGATGCTAAGTTTCCTTTGGAAAATTTTCATAAAATGTCAAAAGCAGAAATTGAAAAGGATATTTTGAGTTTGCGCAAAGAATTTGTTCGCGATGTGAAAAAACACATTAATGCAATTTCTCAAAAATACATTCTGCCGCAAGAAGGGACAGTGGATTTTGCTTTAATGTATGTTCCTTCTGAAGTTATTTGGTATGAAGTTGTACGCGACGATCAAGACTTGAATGACTATTCGCAAAGCAAAAAAGTTTTATTGGTTTCTCCAAATTCTTTTTATTATTTTTTGCAAATTATCCTAATGGGCTTGAGAGAACAGCGCATTGCGGATGCTTCTAAAAGAATTTTAGGGCTTTTATCAGAAATCAAGCGAGATAATTATAAGTTTAGCGAAGTTTTAGGTGTAATGTCTAAGCATATTACTAACGCTAAGAATTCATGTGATAATGTGCTGAAAGATCATGATAAGCTGACCAATAAAATTGACAGCATAGAAATGCTGGATTTGCCAAAAAAGAAAGATATAGACAATGTCATTAAAACTAAAACATTATTTTCAAATATTAAAGAATAAATACTTTGTGATTATATTACTGGTTTTTGTTTTGGATCGTTTTTTAAAACTTCTTGCTTTTTTTTACGAGCCAAATTTTAAAATTTTTATTGATTTTTTTAGATTTTCCTTCGCTGTAAACTACGGCTTAGCATTCTCCATTAATTTTCCAACAGAAATATTGCTTTTTTTGTATTTATTAGGATTTTTTGGTCTGGGAGTAATTTTATTGAAAACTTTTACAAGGATTCGTTACTGCGCATCTATTTTGTTTATTTTATGCGGCGCTTTTAGTAATTTTTTAGATCGTCTTTTTTTAGGTTATGTAATTGATTATTTTGCTGTTTTTAATTTAAATGTTTTTAATTTAGCGGATTTAATGATTTTAATTGGAGCAGGGATGTTCTTGAAGAATATTTTTAAAGGAAAGGATTTAAAATCTTGAGGAGATTTTAAATCCAATACATTTATGCCAGCTAAAGTTTATTCTTACGCAATTATTGGTTTAGAATCTGAAATTGTAGAAATTGAATCTGATTCTGTGCGCAGTCAGCAAGCTGGAGTGAGTATCGTTGGGTTGCCAGATATGGCAGTCAACGAGGCGCGCGAACGAGTGCGTAGCGCGATTAAGAATTCTGGTTTTCAATTTCCGCGCGGACGAACAATTGTTAATTTAGCTCCTGGTGATTTAAAAAAACAAGGACCTCTTTTTGATTTGCCAATTGCTGTTAGTATTTTAATGCATTCAGAACAATTGGTTTTTGATGCACAAAATAAAATTTTTGCCGGCGAGTTAGCCTTGGATGGATCCTTAAGACCAATTAGTGGAGTTTTGCCTATTGCGATTTCCTGCTTGGAAAAAGGATTTCAAACTTTGTTTTTGCCTAAAGAAAATGCTAAAGAAGCTGGGTTAATTAAAAAGATTGAGATTATTCCAGTGAAAAACTTGCGCGAGTTGGTTAATCATTTAAAAGGAATCGCGCCAATCGTTCGGCAGAAGCCAATGGAATTAAATTTAGATGAATGGTCTAACCAAGTGACGGATTTTAGCGAAATTAAAGGACAAAATCAAGCTAAAAGGGCAATAGAAATTGCCGCTTCTGGCGCGCATAATATTTTGCTTTCTGGGCCTCCTGGGTCTGGTAAAACTCTGCTGGCTCGGGCTTTGCCGTCCATTTTGCCTAAATTAACTGTTGAAGAAGCTTTAGAAGCAACCAAAATTTACAGCGTGGCAGGCGAATTATCGCATGAAGCGCCTTTAGTTACTGTGCGGCCATTTAGGTCTCCTCATCATACAGCTTCCAGCGCGGCATTGGTTGGAGGAGGCGCGTGGCCGCGTCCAGGAGAGATCAGCCTGGCGCATCGAGGGATTTTATTTTTAGACGAATTTCCAGAATTTTCCAGTAAAGTTTTAGAATCATTGCGCCAGCCTTTAGAAGACGGAATTATAACAGTTTCACGCGCTCAAGGATCTTTATCTTTTCCAGCGCGATTTACTCTCGTGGCGGCTATGAATCCATGTTCATGCGGATTTTTAAATGACCCAGAAATAGAATGCGCCTGCACTCCTGCTGAAGTTGCGCGCTATCAGAAAAGAATTTCAGGGCCAATTTTAGATCGCATTGATTTATGCGTTGAAGTTCCGCGCGTTAAATACGATGAATTAACTAGCGATGCAAGCGGAGAAAGTTCTGCGCAAGTGCGCTTCAGGGTGCAAAAAGCGCGTGACTTGCAAATCCAGCGCTTTAAGGGTTTAAAAATCAAGGCTAACTCTGAAATGTCGCCTAAACTCATTCGGGAATATTGCCAACTTTCTGCATCTTCAATTGAGCTTTTAAGAAATGCGATTCAACAATTGCATCTTTCAGCTCGTTCTTATAATAAAATTCTTAAAATTAGCCGAACAATCGCAGACTTAGCCGGGTTTGAAAAGATTGAACAAAATCATTTAGCCGAGGCTTTGCAATATAGGAAAAGAGGGGAGATGGTTTGATTTTTAAATATTTGCTATTATTTAAATAATGTACAGCAATACCTGCAGATGTTGCAAATAAAATAAAAATTTTGTGAGTATAGAATATTTTTGTGGCAGAGAAATGAAAACAATAGGTCTATGTTAAAATTTTTATGGGTTTTAATATTTAAACTTGACTTTACTCTAAGTTAGACTATAATTAAAGTATAGTTTATGATAAGTTGGAATTTAACCAAAATGCCTCAAAAAATACATAAAAGACAAATTATTAGCAAAATTTTAAAATGGTTGCCTGAAAAAGAAGCCATTATTCTTTATGGCGCTAGGCAGGTTGGCAAAACTTATATTTTATATTGGTTGCGTAATTATCTTCAAAATCAAAAAAAGCAAGTCTATTATTTAGATTTAGAAAACAGAAATTATCTTAATCTCCTTAATCAAGGAGTAGGGAGTTTAGAAAAATTGCTTTTGGAACAAGGGTTTAATTTTAAAAAAAAAGTTTTTGTTTTGATTGATGAGATTCAATATTTAGAAAATCCAACCAATTTCATCAAATTAATTTGCGATCATTATGAAAATATTAAATTAATTGTTTCTGGTTCGTCAACTTTTGAGATGCGCAAGAAATTTGAAAAATCGCTAGTTGGCAGAGTTATAACCTTTGAAATTTTTGGGCTGTCTTTTGAAGAATTTCTAAAGTTTAAGAAATATCAAAAAGGTGCAAAACAAGTTTTAACAAAAATCAAAGAGCAGGAATTAAAAGATTTGTTTGCTGAATTTACGATTTATGGTTCTTATCCCAGGGTTGCTTTAATTAATGACAGGCAAAAAAAAGAACAATATCTCTGGCAGATTATTAATACTTATCTTAAAAAAGACATTCGCGACTTAGCTGAAATTAAAGAAATAGAGAAGTTTAACAAACTTTTAGAGATTTTAGCCTCACAAAGCGGACAGCTTTTAAATATTGAAGAATTAGCAAACACCTGTCATTTAGCTAAACAAACAGTGCAAAACTATCTTTTTGTTCTTGAAAATACCTTTGTTATTAAATTAGTTCAGCCATTTTTTAGAAATTTGCGCTCCGAACTTTTCAAAACTCCCAAGATTTATTTTTATGACAGTGGCTTGGCGCATCTTCTGTGGCTCAAAATAATATCTCCTGAAGTCTTGGGGGAGATTTTTGAAACGGCTGTTTTTTCTGAATTAGTAAAGAAATTTAATAAAGCCTTTATTTATTTTTGGCGCACTAAAGATAAAAAAGAAATTGATTTTATTTTAAAAAACAAGAATGAAATATTGCCTATTGAGGTAAAAGTTAATTTTGCCAGTTTTTCCAAAAGACACATTAGTTATTTTTTAAAAAAATATAATTTACAGAAGTATTTCTGCGTTGGTTTTAGAGGAGAGAAACAAAACAATAAAAATTTAATTTTTCCATGGGAGCTGATTTGAAAAAGAGTACTTGTTGATTTGATAAAATTATATCCCTAAAATAAATTTTACAATTGCGTTGTATAATTGCCAACTTAATTAAACTTGCAACTGTTTTATCAAAAAGTTCATTGTTTAAAAACAAACATTTTTTAACCAACTCAAAAATATTGGCAAAGATTTTGGACTTGGGTAAAATATTCTGGTTTGGTGGTTTAGAGATTTGGGCGGTGATTGGGAAATAAAAAAAGGCATGCTTGC